>Ga0172369_10000278_pt1 | contig 75550 bp, 68 predicted proteins | sample LakKiv25m_FD_114539 | JGI IMG/M metagenome (GOLD analysis project Ga0172369, IMG submission 114539) | Freshwater microbial communities from Kabuno Bay, South-Kivu, Congo - kab_022012_11.25m | ecosystem: Environmental > Aquatic > Freshwater > Lake | place: Democratic Republic of the Congo... | reverse complement strand
GCAGACATCGTCTGCCTTCCGTGCCTCTCGCTGCTTCCCAGGGATCCGGAAGATGAGCACTCCCGGAAATGTCAAACTCTGTGAGTCCCCCGGCAGAGCCGGGGGTTTACCCATTATTATTATCCGATCGAAGTAACCCCTCTGCCAAATTCGTCCGATTCTTTTGAAATCCCGCTGTAGTCGATTGGCTGTGAATGGTTTCCAGCCATGCACGATCTGAATGACAGAAAACCCCTCCGCCGGCGACGTCAGGACGTGCGCGTGGTCGTCCATCACAACGTATGCCAACAGATCATATCTCTCCCCCGCGAAATGCGTCATCGCCTTTACGAGCAAGGACCGCTCTTGCTCACCAAGTAGAGGCTGCGAGGGAGCCAAGCGCCAAGTCACGAAAAAGGTAGCGCCCTGTAGATCCCAGTGGGGCAGTTGTCGACGACGCGAGGCCAAGGTGTGGGAATTCATGGAAATCCTTAATCAGCGGGTCGGCGGTGACGCCGGCCCCTACAACGCGCATGCGAGCCTTACCAAGAAGCGCACCCTACCCTCCCGTGAGCAGCGTCACCAGTCGCACCTCGTCGCCCTCTTCCAAGGGATCGTCGAGTCTGCGAGTCTTGCCGTTGACCAGGGAGATCATCTTGAGTTCCGCCGGAATCTGCAATTGAACGATCAGAGCGCGCGAGGTTAGCCCTGGAGCCACATCCATCTCCTGTTCGGCGAAGAACCTCTTGATGATGCCGGCAGGTTTTACCGTGATGCGCACAGGCGCCCCCCTACCAGGAGCGTGAGGATTCCTCGGTCATTCCATGCTGTTCGAGGGTTTCCGGCAGAGCGATGCCTTTCTCGGGGTCCATGCCCATGAGTGCGTAGAATCTTGCTTTCATACCTGAGAAATTGATCTCGACGCCCTCCGGTTCTCCGTCTCGTGCAGGCTCGAGCATCCTTGGCGTAAGGGCGTCGTCCGCGGCAGTGAGCCCGAACCGGTAGTTGATCAGGCGCTTGAGGTGGAAGACACGTCTCCCCGATCGCATCATCTCGTCAGCGTCCCAGTCGTAGCCGGCAACCGTGTTGAACAACTCGACCCAATCGGGAATGGTGACCTCTCGGTCCGCGAACTGGCAGAAACACGCGCTGTTTTCGATCGCGCCAAGAGCGACGCTGATCACCGCGGACTCAGGCTTGTATTCGTCTGTTTTGGGTTCAAGCTCGTACTCCAGGCCGATCTCCGGGTAGTAGCACGCGCCCATTTCAATGAAGAGCATCGGATCCGCAACGTGGCACGCGCCCCGCGGGCTCATCGCGTAGGTCAAAGCAAGGCCGTGGCCGCCGCCTCGCGGGTCGTGCATCGGTGCTTCCAGCCCTTTGCTTTGGCAAGTGTACGCGAGGGAATCCTTACCGATTTTTCGGGCCGCCGCGACGCTGCCCTCCGCGAGGAGTTCACCCAGCTTTCCTTTGCGGAACGCCAGCGCGCGCAACACGGTTTCGACGACCGTTTCCATGTCTCCCCATCGAAGCTCCACCCCACCGGTGTCCTTCGATGTCAGATCACCGCGCTCGAACGCTTCCATTGCCCAGGCGATGCTCCCGCCCGCTGAGATGGTATCCAACCCGAAGTCGTTGCACACTCGCCCTGCTTTGCACGCGGCCGCAAGATCCATAGAACCGATCAACGCACCGAATGAAACGATGGTCTCGTACTCGGGGCCCGGGCCTTCGGGAATCGCAAAGGGACCATCAGGAACCTCAACCACCCGCTTGCACCGTATGGTGCAGTAGGCGCACTGCCACCGGCGGGTGAGATACTTTTCCGTTAAGGTGCTGCCGGCCAGCGCTTCGCCCATTTCCTCCCAGGAATTGGAAGTAAAATTCCGAATCGGAACGTCACCAGCGAACGCGCCGCCCTCCAAATTGGCCGCGGTGCCGTTCTCCCGCATGACAGACGAGGCGAGCGCTTCCTTGATCCGCAGGTTGAGGTCACCGCGCAATTCGGCAAAACGATCGGGATCGGCAAGGCTCATCTCCTTGCGCGTGGCTCGCACCACTATCGCCTTGAGGTTCTTGGAACCCATCACCGCGCCGAACCCCGCGCGACCGAACGCGTGGTGTCCCTCATTCAGAATCGCCGCATACTTCACCAGGTTCTCGCCCGCAGGTCCGATCACAAGGGTACGGTGGTTCTTGCCGTAGCGTTCTTTCAGGCTGCGGTTGACTTCTTCGATTCCACGCCCCCAGAAGTCCGATGCGTCCTCGATAGAAATCCTGTCATCTTCGATCAGGATGAGCGACGGCTTGTCCGCTCGGCCCGTGATGACGATCCCGTCATATCCGGCATACCGGAGTTCCGGCGCGAAATAACCGCCGCAGGACGAGTCGCCCCAATGGCCTGTTAGTGGAGAGCGACCAGCGACGCTGCTTCTGCTTGTGCCGGACAGCTTGAGCCCGGCGAACGGCCCGTTCATGAATAACAGCATCGCTTCGGGCGCCAGGGGATCCGCGTCGAAGTCACCACGCTCCCAGAAGAACTTCGCGGCAAGGCCGCTCCCGCCGACGTACCGAAGGTACCACTCCTCGGGTGGGGCAAGCCTGTCGATGAAGCCCTCGGAGAGATTCACATCGATGATAATTCCGGTGTTGCCATTCATGGCTAGGGCCTCCGCAAGATTACTTGAGGATTTTGTCCTGCCAGCCGAGGTCCTTCAGGACGCTTTCGTAGATCGCCGCGACTTTCTTGAGTTTGGGAGCAAGCTTGAGCAGTCCGGTTGCCGAGCCTTTCACCCGTATCTTTCTCCTTGTAATGGCCATCACCGGATTGAGTTTGTTTGACCACGAGCGGTGCGCGTCATCCGCGGAGAGGCTCATGACGAGGTCAGGAGTATCGGAAGGCTTGCCTGCAGCCGACTCGATCTTTCCGCCGCGACAGTCGATATGAAAGGAGCAGTCAGGGCCATTCTCCGTGTAGTCGAACCAGATGAGCTGGTTGACCTTCTTCAGACCGTTCGAAAGCTCTTCGTCCTTCTTTGCCTCCTCGAAAAGCTTCAAGAAGGCGGTAATCGGTTCTGTCTCATCCTTCCAGTATTCCATGGCTTTCTCCTCTGGCGACCGTGGTCACCGGGCTTTGAGATAGAGGTTCAGAAGGTCGATCTCCTCCAGGTATCTGGGATTGTAACTGATCTGCGAATCGGCCGCGGCAAGTTCCACTGTTTCCTGGAGCACAGTCGGGTCCTCAGAGACGCCGAAGTCCTTCAATGTCTCTGTGAGCCCGATCTCCTCCTTCAAGTCTTGCACCGCTTGAACCGCGCATTGCGCCGCGTCGTTTAGGTCCATGCCGTCCACTGCGATCCCCATGGCGTCTGCTACCAGCATGTAGCGTTCCGCGGCCTCTTCAAGGTTGTACGCCATGACGACGGGCAGCATGATCCCGTTGGCGAGACCGTGCGGAATGCCGTAATGCGCGCCCAACGCATGCGCTGTTGCATGGACTCCGCCGGTCATGGTGTTCCCGAAGCACATCCCGGCAAGTGTGCTGGCGATCAGCATGCATCCGCGAGCGGTGATGTTGTCCGGTTCCTTCACCGCGAGAGGAAGGTACTTGAAGATAAGCCGAATCGCGTGCAGGCCGAGCGCATCCGCGATCGGTTCCGCACCGGTGGATGTCACGCCTTCGACCGCGTGGGTAAGCGCGTCCATGCCGGTGAACGCGGTCACTTTCGGCGGCAGCGACACCGTGAGCTCAGGATCCAGCATTGCAAGGTCAGCGTTTATCGGGTGTGTGATCTGGAGCTTGACGCGCGCGTCCGTATCGAGGACAACGAGTGCGGTAGTGACCTCGCTGCCCGTGCCTGCGGTGGTGGGGAATACCACGTGCGGTGGGAGCGCCTTCACTCCGCCCCAAAGGGCGGCCTGTTCCGCCAGCGGCCTGAAGTCGTTCACCTCTTCGCCGATCATGATATTGATCGCCTTGGCGGTGTCCATGACGCTGCCGCCGCCGACCACCACCATCGAGTCCGCGCCGGCGGACCGGTAGAACTTCGCGCCTTCGTTGATGTTTTCGAGTCGGGCGTCCTGGACGATACTGTCGAAAATGCCCGCGAGTTCAAGATCGGAGTTGCGAATCTCTCCGGCGACCATTTCAGCCACGCCTGCGGCAACCAGCCCTTTGTCCGTCACCAGCAGCGGCTTACTGGCCCCCAATTCGCTCAACTCGAAGGCGATCTCTTTGCGAACACCGGGAGCGTACATGATTCGCGGCCGGTTCATCCAGGTGAAGAACGATTCAAACCCAACATCCGGGAATTTCATGGCCTCCCCCTCAATAGATCTTGTGTCAATCCGATACCAATGCGCTGTCGAATCTACGAGGCGGCCGTATGCCTCCTCCGCTTCGGACGGCAGGCCTCACTTCGCTTCGGAGGCAGACTTGCCGCGCGGCAATATCGCCTTGGTTGAAGCGCATTGGGGTGAGTCGTTGATTCGTTTGCCAATAGCCCGCCGGCACTGAGGCCGGCGGCTACCAGCTCCCAAAGACCGCTCTTCACATTCGAACGCGATTTCTGGAGGCAGTTGCGATCGCGCAGACGCTATGCTTTCAACTCCGGAATGTTCACGAACTGGTCCAGCGCCAGCGGATTTGCCAATGCATCCTTGTTCGTGACCGGCTTGCCTTCCAGTACGTTGCGTACGGCTATCTCAACTTTCTTGCCGTTGAGTGTCACCGGGACTTCCTGAACGAGCAGGATGAATGCCGGAACGTGCCGCGGGCTGGTGTTGTCACGAATATTCCTCTTGATCTTGTTTTTGAGTTCCTCGGTCAAGTCCACCCCGTCGCTAGGTTTCACAAAGAGGATTACTCGGACATCGTTCTCGTAATTCTGCCCGACCACGATGCTGTCCGCGATTTCATCCATGGCTTCTACTACACGGTAGATCTCCGCAGTCCCGATGCGCACGCCCGACGGATTGAGGGTCGCGTCGGACCGGCCGTAGATCTTTACGCCTCCGTGCTCGGTGATCTCGACGAAATCGCCGTGGACCCACACGTTCGGGTGCACGTCGAAATACGCGGCCTTGTACTTCTTGCCATCGGGGTCGTTCCAGAAGTAGATCGGCATGGAAGGGAACGACGCGGTACACACGAGTTCGCCTTGCTGCCCTACGACCGGCTTTCCGTCCGGTCCCCAGCCTTCCACCTTCATGCCAAGACCGCGGCACTGGAGTTCACCCTCGTACACCGGAATGATCGGACAGCCGAGCGCAAAGCACGAAATTATGTCCGTTCCGCCGGAGATGGATGCCAAATCGAGATCCTGTTTGATTTCACGGTATACGAACCGGAAACTCTCCTCAGACAACGGTGAACCGGTCGAGCACATCGTCTTGAGACTGGACAGATCATATTGAGCGCCGGGCTTGACCCCGGCCTTCTCAACTCCGGCGATGTAACGAGCGCTCGTACCAAAAATGGTCATCTTCTCGTCGTGGGCGAGCTGGAAGATAGCACCCGCGTCGGGATAGAAGGGCGAGCCGTCGTAAAGGATGATCGAAGCACCCACCGCCAGCGAACTCACCAGCCAGTTCCACATCATCCAGCCGCACGTGGTGAAGTAGTAGATCTTGTCCTCGCGCTTGAGATCCGCGTGCAGCATGAGTTCCTTTAAGTGCTGCAGGAGCGTGCCGCCGGCGCCGTGAACCATGCACTTGGGCAGACCGGTAGTCCCCGATGAATACATGATGTAAAGCGGATGATCGAACGGGAGCTGCTCGAAGGCGATTTCGAGACCGGACTCTTTGGAGATGAAGTCCCGATAATGCACTCCGTTGGGTACGGAGCTGATGTCGGGATTCTCTTCGGTATATGGGATTACCACCACTTTTTCGATCGACGGCAGTTGTTGAAGGATACCCGTGATTTTGCTCAGACAATCGTGGGCCCTGCCGTTGTAGAAATATCCGTTCGCGGTGAAGAGGATCTTGGGTTCGATCTGTCCGAACCGGTCGAGTACGCCCTTGATGCCGAAGTCCGGCGAGCACGACGACCAGATCGCTCCGATACTTGCGGCTGCAAGCATGCCCACCACCGGCTCGATCATATTGGGAACATAGCCCGCAATCCGGTCGCCGGTCTTCACGCCCGCGTCCCGGAGCGCCTTGGCCATACGGGCCACCTCGTCGTAAAGCTGCGCGTAGGTCATGCGCACAATCGGCTGCCCTTCGCCCCTGAAGATCAGCGCATCTTGATCGTCCCGGTAGCGCAACAGGTTTTCGGCGAAATTGAGCCTGGCGCCGACGAACCACTTTGCGCCCATCATTGCGGGAGAATCCTCGAGCACCTTGTCGCACTGCTTGGAGGCTATGACATCGCAGAATTCCCACACCGCGGCCCAGAACTCGTCACGCTTGTCGATGGACCACTGGTAGAGTGCGGGAAAGCCATCAATGTTCATTGAATGGCGCTCGTTGACGTAGGCTATGAAACGCGTGATGTTGGCATTCTGGACCCGTTCTTTCGAAGGGACCCAAAGTGGGGGCATGATCCTACCTCCTGTGCGATGGGTTGATCTCGTGTTGCATCATGCGTCCAGCCGCCGAAATCGACCGCGGATGTGACGACTCGTTGTGACGAACGGGAGCGGTTAACACCGCGGACCTTTCTTAGCGTGGCGTCTCTGGAATGGCTTTGCCGATCATTGAGTTCAATGAATCGTTCATACGCCTCGTCTCACAACAGGTGCCACTGCTGGCTTGTCCAGCAGTGCATGCTTGAGAAACACTGCTGGACAAGCCAGCAGCGGCACTCCACCAACAACTCTCGTTGGGTGCTCGGCAAATGGAAAACGACGTAACTCTTGGCATGAGCTGCAAAGCTATCATGGACACATCACATTAGCTATTTCGACGGCAGCTTGTAGCTGGACTTTTCCGGCCAATCCGACGGAAACTTCTGCCCTTGAGCCTCACCGAACTTCTGCTTGACAGAAGCGAGGCCTGTTCGCTTGTATTCCTCCCGCGGGACCTTCGGGATCCTGCGATTGAGAATCGCTTCGGAGCGCAGCCGCCGTCCAATAGTTCTCTCCATCAGTTTACCCGAGTCGAGCAACCGGTCAACGTCGATCCCGGTTTCGATACCCATCTCGTCCATCATGACCACCATGTCTTCGATGTTCTGAAGGCCTACCACGTTGGGATCGATATAGTAATACTCTCCGGTGCCACCTACCGGAACCCGGTCGACAAAGTTGGCCGGCTGGCCGCCGAGGCCGCCGAGCGTTCCCTCGAATATCTCGATGCCCGCCTGAAGTGCGGCTAATACGTTGGCGGTACCCCATCCGCGGGTCACGTGGAAGTGCGCGATGTGGAGGCTCGGATCGGGCAACTCCTTCATGATCATTGAATAGTATTTGTACACTTGGTTGGGCGGCGCGCTGCCGTCGTGATCCGCGTGCTCTATGTCGGCAGCGCCGATCTCCAGCCATCGCTTGGTGAATTCCACGGCTTCCTCGAGCTGTGTTGGGCCGGATATCGGCGAGCCCCAGATCGTGGAAACCGTGCCGCACATCTTGATGCCGACGTCTTTGGCCTTCTCGATGCAGCGTTTGGCTTCGGCCCAGTAGTCGGGCAGCGTGGTACCGGAATTGGCGAAGTGGTGCTCTTCGTCCGTCGATACCATCATGAGGATTCGGTCCGGTCCCCATCCTTCTTTGCGAGCGGCGATCGCGCGCTCGACCGAGCGCTCCCGGATTGTGATCACGGTGAGGGTGATATCGTTCCAGTTGACCCCCGCGCGAGACAGCCGTTTGGAGTCTCTGAGCCGCTTCATGAGTTCATCCGCGTCTTTGAACTGGGGCATGAGCGCGGGGTTGCCGAAATTCGTTACCTCAACGTCCTTGATTCCGCACAAAATCAGCTCTTCCGCGTAGTAGAGCTTGGCGTCGGTGGGAATAAAGATCTCCTCGTGCTGAAAGCCGTCCCGTACCGTAATGTCGTTGACCTGAACTTTCTTGGGATAGCTCAACTCATGGTGCGACATGCAGGTCTTCCTCCTCATTCTCCCGTGTAGACCGGTTTCCGTTTTTCTCTGAAGGCGGTAAGGCCTTCGATCCTGTCCTTCGTAGGGATTGTGACGGCGTACGCGTTGGATTCGATGGCGAGCCCGACGGGCAGGCTTACTTCAATACCTTTGTTGACCGCGTACTTGGCCTGTGCAAGCGCGACGGGGCCATTCTGCGCTATTTCGCCGGCGATTTCCAGTGCTCGATCGATGAGGCGGCCCGGCTCGAGTACCTCAAGGAATAAACCGTATTCGAGACCTTCTTGAGCAGAGATGCGTCTCGCGCGGAAGATCATCTCTTTGGCTCGGGCTATGCCGACCACTCTGGGAAGACGTTGAGTGCCGCCCGCGCCGGGGATAATCGCGAGGCTGGTCTCGGTGGGTCCGACAACTGCGGTGCTCGAAGCGAGACGGATGTCGCAGGCCAGCGCAAGCTCGAGCCCGCCGCCGAAAGCGTACCCGTTCACCGCTGCAATGACCGGCTTGGGAAGTTCCTCCACCGATGTGAACAGATTCCTGATGGTCTGGATATAGAGCCGGACCTGATCGGGGGTCATCCCGGCCCGTTCCTTGAGGTCCGCGCCGGTGCTGAACGCGTTCTTTCCCTCGGTAGAGCCGGTGACGACCACAACCTTGACCTGCGTGTCGAATGCGATTTCCGAGAGCACTTCACCAAAGCGCCTCAGAAGATCCATGTTGAAGCAGTTCAGCGCGCCGGGACGATTGATGGTGACGATAATCACTCCGTCCCTCAATTCGGTGAGCAGGATGTTCTCTTCGCCCATGCTGATTCACTCCAAGATCAGGGAATTCGGATGGATCTCGTCGGCACGCCGCGGCATTGCCCACGCGCCGTCGTCGTAAGCCGACGTGGATCCGATATCACCGAACAGGTCTGTCCCATCGTCCAGGATGGGGATTCCAAAAAGGGGAAAAAGGGATGAGCTTAACAAGCCCGATACTCTATACCATTTTTCGTCTTGACTTTTCAACTCGGGTTTATCCATGATATGAGACGTAGTGGGTGGACAGTGTTCTCCAATTCAAGACGCGAGACCTAAGGCTGTAGCGGCGGGCCCGGAGAGGCGGCGACCGTCCCGATTTCGGAGATCGGTTGTTGGTAGGCGTCTCCCTGCGGGCTTGTTCGTGTCGAAGTACGGCCGCTCGCCCGTCGGCACCGGGTAGCCGCCCTACTCTCGTCGCTCTAAGCCGGCTCGGCGACGGAGCTCTCGGGGTTAAGGGTTGACCTGGCGAGTCAGAACTGCTATGGTTGCCTGCACACGTCGTTTGACAGCTAGAGATCTGATCTCAAGGCTGGATCTTCTTTCCTCAGCCCATTGCCAACAAGTTGAAAACGTAGCGATAAAACCGTCGAGCGCCACTCAGGTGGTGCATTGCGCAGAAGGGGACGCTGAATGTCGGAAATCATACTTGAGGCGAAGAATGTATTTCTGTCGTTCCACGGAGTCGCTGCTCTAACCAACGTGAGCTTCCAGGTGATGAAAGGAGAGATTTTCTCCATCATCGGGCCGAACGGGGCGGGCAAGACGTGCATGATGAACTGCATCAATGGGCTGTACCATCCTCAGAAAGGAAGCCTTTTCTTCAAAGGCAAACCGATCCACGCATTGTCGCCGCACAAACGTGCGGAGCTGGGAATCTCCCGTACTTTCCAGAAAATCGAGCTTTTCGGCGGTATGACGGTCCTGGACAATATCCGGCTCGGCAGACACATGCGTCTGCAATCCGGCATGATCAGCTCAAGCATCTATTGGGGCAAAACCAGCAGAGAAGAAATTGCGAACAGACGCTTTATCGAGGAAGAGATCATCGACCTGCTGGAAATTGAAGCTGTCCGCCACGAGGTCACCGGAATGCTCCCTTACGGCCTGCAGAAGCGTATCGAGCTTGCGCGGGCCCTCGCCCTCCAACCCGAGATAATTCTCCTGGATGAACCCCTGGCGGGTCTCAACCTCGAAGAGGTCGAGGACATGGCCAGGTTCATCCTTGACATCAACGAGGACAAGCGGTGGAACGTCACCTGCGTCCTCGTCGAACACGACATGGGCGTGGTCATGGACCTTTCCGACCGTGTAATGTGCCTGAACTTCGGAGTTAAAATAGCCGATGGCACACCGCAGGAAATCCAGGAGGATCCCGAGGTCATCAAGGCCTATCTCGGTGAGGTGGAGGATCTGTATGTCAGCCGCAGATGAACTATCCTATTTTAAAGAAATCACGATCACCAAAGACTTGACGCTGCCCAAACTTCTTCTTCGGCAGGCCGAAAGATTCGGCTCCGGCAAAGTGGCCATGCGGGAGAAGGAATACGGGATCTGGAGGCCCGTCACTTGGGCCAATTACCTGGAAAACGTCAAGTACATCACTCTCGGCCTCATGAGCATGGGACTTGAGCGGGGCGACAAGGTCATCATGATCGGAGACAACCGCCCCGAGGCTCTCTGGACTGAAATGGCCGCGATGTGTGGAGGCGGCATCGCCGCATGGTTGTTCCAAGACTGCCTCATGGAAGAAGTCCAGTACATTGTCGACCACGCGGATGCTAAGTTCTACGTGGCTGAAGGTCAGGAAGAAGTAGACAAAGCGCTCGCGATCCGAGACCGGTGCCCGAAACTCCAGAAGATCATCTGGGACGACCCCAAAGGGATGCGGCACTATTCGGACCCGATGCTGATCAGCCTCGACGAGGTGATGGAGCTCGGCCGTCAAAAGGAAAAGGAAAACCCCAATCACTTCAAGGAGTCGATCAACTCCGGCACAGGTGACGACGTCTGCCTGCTTTTCTATACTTCCGGCACTACGGCTAAGCCCAAGGGCGCCCTGCTCACCCATTATAATATGCTCACCATGGGCCGGAACCTCATGACCGTGGACCCGTGCCGGCCTACGGACGACTTTGTCTCGTATCTCCCCTTTGCGTGGATTGGCGAACAGATGATGTCGATCTCCGCCGGCTTGCAGGTAGGCTTCACCATCAACTTTCCTGAGGAGCCCGAGACCGCGCAGGTGAACGTCCGAGAAATCGGCCCGCATGTGATGTTCGCCCCTCCCCGACTTTATGAGCAGTACACACGCGAGGTGCAGGTCAAACATCTCGACGCAACGTGGATCAAGCGGAACATCTTCGACATTGCTTTCAAGATCGGGTACCACGCTGCGGACCTGAAGTTCGCCAAGAAGCCAGTACCGATATACTGGAAATTTCTCGCGTGGTTGTCTGACCTGACATGCTTTTCCAAGATTCGGGACCATCTAGGGCTGAGCCGAGTTCGTCACGCTTACACAGGCGGCGCGGCAATGGGACCGGACCATTTCCGCTTCTTCCACTCCATCGGTGTCAACTTGAAGCAGATCTACGGGCAGACAGAGATCGCGGGCATCTCAGTGGTCCATCGAGATGACGATATCAAGTTCGATACGGTCGGCCGTCCCATTCCCGACACTGAGGTGGCGATCACGGAGAGCGGAGAGATAATATCCAAGAGCCCCTCCGTTTTTCTCGGGTACTACAAGATGCCCGAAGAGACCACCAAGGCGCTCAAGGACGGCTGGCTCTACTCTGGGGACACCGGTTTCATCGACGAAGACGGACATCTGGTGGTCTTCGACCGCACCAAAGACATCATGATTCTGAGCGACGGGACCAAGTCGTCGCCGCAGTTCCTCGAGGCGAGGCTCAAGTACAGCCCGTATCTCAAGGACGCTCTCATTGTGGGCCATCAGCGGGACTACGTCACCGCGATCATCTGTATCGACTATAAGACGGTTGGTAAGTGGGCAGAAGATCAAGGAATCGCGTACACGAGCTATCCCGAACTCTCTCAAGACCCACGAGTCTACGAGTTGGTCAAGAAACCGCTCATGGAGGTGAACAGGACACTGCCCGAACCGGCACGCATCCACAGATTTGCCAATCTCTATAAGGAATTCGACGCAGACGACGACGAGCTTACGCGAACACGCAAGATCCGCCGAGCTTTTGTGGAGAATCGGTACAAAGACATCATCGACGCTTTGTACGGCGGCAAGGACATGCTCCACATGGAAACGACCATCACGTACGAGGACGGCAGGGTCTCGCAGATCAAACAGGACATCAGGATCGAGGATGTGCCACAGCATGGAGGCAAATAGATGGAGTTTTTCCTGCAACTGCTGGTGACCGGCGTGATGCTCGGGTCGATCTATGCCCTGGTGGCCCTGGGATGGGTCCTCATCTACAAGTGCTCCGGGGTACTCAACCTCGCAATGGGCGAACTGACGATGATCGGCGGGTATGTGTGCCTTTCGCTCTATATTCGTTTTTCGACCATGATGTCGATCGAGTCGGCATTCCTGCTCTCGGTGGTTGGAACGCTCTTCGTGGGGCTTTGTCTCGGTCTCATCACTGAACGACTTTTTCTGCGCAAGATGATCGGTGAGCCGATTCTTGCCGTTATCATGGTAACTGTGGGCCTTTCCTTCTTCTTTAAGGGAATGGTCTTCATCATATGGGACACGGACACACAGGTGTTTCTCCCCCGCGTCTTCCCCATTGAGCCGTACGAGGTGTGGGGAATGGCGGTCGGACAGGTCTATTTCTGGAGTTTCATCGCTGCCATGGTTTTGATGACCGTCTTCGTTAGCTTCTTCAAGTACACCCGTTGGGGGCTCTCGATGCAAGCATGCGCAGATGACGAGATGGCGGCCCTGTCGTTGGGGGTGAGTGCCAAGTTCGTCTACGCGCTTGCGTGGGGTATCGCGTTCATGGCTGCGGGCGTAGGGGGCTCATTGCTCGGGAACATCAACGGACTGAACTACTCGGTGAGCTTGCTGGGCCTTCTGGTGCTCCCTGTTGTGGTGTTCGGCGGTTTGAACTCGATTCCCGGGGCCATTGTCGGCGGCCTGGTGATCGGGATTCTCCAGAATCTCTCCGGCGGCTACCTAGATCAGTTCTTCCCCGGTGGGATTAAGGAGATCTTCCCGTTCATCTTCATGGTCTTCTTCCTGCTTTTCAAACCCTTCGGCCTCTGGGGTTGGGAACGGATAGAAAGGGTGTAGTCAATGAGCAGTTACCTTCCCTGCGGTACTTACCACGAGTCGTATCGGGACGAACAGAAATGGTGGCGCACCCCTTTCATCAAGGGGAAGATGGGGCTCATGGTGATTCTCGCGCTTTCCCTTCCGCTTCTTGTCAGACTCGACTGGGTGGGCGGCGAATGGCTGAGTGTGGCCTACACCATGAACTATTACATACTTGCAGCCCTGGGCGTGCAACTACTCATCGGCTACTGCGGGCAGATCACGTTGGGACACGCGGCATTCGTGGCCGTGGGGGCGTACTGTTCCACATACATGGTGTTGTTCATTCCGTGGCCCGCGTTCATGGTCGACTATGGCCTGGCATATCCGTTGAGCATTGTGTGCGCCGGAATCCTGGCAGGTCTCTGGTCAGTGCTTTTTGGGCTTCCATCTGCCAGGGTCAAGGGCTTCTATCTCATCATGACCACCATGGCGGCCCAATGGATAACGGTACCGCTCGTGATCACCCAGTATGTGAGCCAGATCGGCGGCCGAGGCGTCGCGCTGTCGATACCTCCGGGAACGATCAAGGTCGGTCCATGGGTGATAGATCCGTCCAACGACGAAGGCATCTATCTTTTTTCGTTGGTCCTCGTGGCGCTTTGTCTGCTCGCAATGGGGAACATTGCAAGGTCGAAGCTGGGCCGCGCGTGGGTAGCTATCCGTGACAATGACATCGCCGCGGAAACCATGGGTGTAAACATTGTGTCATACAAGCTTCTGGCGTTCTTTGTGGCGGGGTTCTTTGCGGGAATTGCCGGGGCGTTCTATATTTCAGCTCTGTCCTTCGTGAGTCCTGAGCACTACGAATGGTTCTATTCTCTCTTGTGGGTGGGGATCATCCTCATCGGTGGAGTCGGCAGCATACAAGGGCTCGTGTTTGGATCCGCGTTTGTGGTGCTCGTATTCAAGCTCCTCGAAATGGGGGTGCTGGGACTCAGCAGCGGCCTCATGGATTCCTATCCCGAACTGGGCTGGGTCACGACAAAGATCATTTTTTTCAAGGAATCGGCATTCGGTCTGGCGATTATTTTCTTTCTCATATACGAACCGAACGGCCTGGCATATAGGTACTGGCAGTTGAAGAACTACTTCAACCTCTGGCCCTTCTCGTATACAGGCAAGGGAGCGTAGCTGATCGCGGTAGGCGGAATGGAGGTGAAAGGCTGAATATGCAACCGCGGATCACATCCCGTCACGTCCCATTTCACAAACACAACGAGGGAGGTTTGATATGATTAAGAGGATTATCTTGTTGAGCCTGGGCTTCGTTCTGCTGTGCACACCCGTGTTTGCACAAGGCATGATCAAAGTCGGCTCCATCAACGACCTGACCGGCGCCACGTCCGACGTGGGCAAGGACATGGCCCTCGGCATCAGAGAATGCGTCGCCTACATCAATGAGCATGGTGGGATCAACGGGAAGAAGCTGCAACTGCTCCTGTACGACTATGGGTACAGAGTGCCCGAGGCGATCACGATTTACAAGCGGTTTAGAGACTACGACAAAATCGCTATGTTGAGTCAGTGGGGCACCGGCGACACCGAGGCACTCTCCCCGACGATCAACAAAGACCAGATGGTGGCCCTCTCCGATTCATTCTCCGGCCACCTGTGCGACCCCAAGAAGACTCCGTACAACTTCGTCTACGGCACCGACTACTCCACCAACGCCAGGGCCGCTCTGACCGTCTGGTACGAAGAAGTCTGGAAGAAGAGCGACAAGTGGAAGCAAGCACGTGAATCCGGCCAGAAACCCAAGCTGGTGTGCTTCTATATGTTCGCTTCACCGTATGCCAGCGCACCCATCAAGGCGATCAAAGACCAGGCCGCCATCCTCGGCATGGAAGTGGGACCTGATCAGGACGTCTCGCTCGTAGCGTTGGACGCGAAGAGCCAAGTTCTCGGAGCGAAGAAAGACAATCCCGCGGTCATCTGGCACGGCAACACAACCATGTCCGTGGCCACCGCTGTCAAGGACGCGTACGGCCTTAAACTCGAAGCCGACCACATCGTCAATAACTGGGGGTTCGACCAGAACCTGGTCCGCATGACCGGCAAAGCGGGAGAAGGCGTCATCGGAGCTGCGGCTTGTGCGTTCTACGGCATGGACGTCCCGATGATGAAAGAGGTCGTTGAGTACACCAAGAAGATCAATCCCAATGTGCCGCAAGAGAAGCGCGACATCCGAACCGTACAGGCCTGGGTGAAGTTCGGCATGATCAGAGACGCTCTTGCCATCGCGGACAAGAAAGAAGCGATCACGGCCAAACCGGCCGGCCCGCGAATCAAGGCCGCATTTGAAACTTTCAAGGATTGGCAGCCTTTTGGCACCAAGGGGGCCCTCGGACGGCCGCCGGTCACATTCACCGACACCGACCATCGCCCGAGCGCCGAGGCAATGCTCTACACGATCAAAGACGGCAAGATCGTCCTCCTCCAGAAGATCGACATGAAGGCGAAGTTCCCGGACAAGTGGGCGAGCTGGCTGGGCTGGTAGAAATTGCGGGGGCGGGGCGACAGGTGCGCGCCCCCTTCACCGACCATTGCGGGCCGGGTGGGATCCGGCGCAGAAGGAGATGGTTGTGGCTGGAAACGGAAATCAATCGATCTTGAAGATCAACAATATCGAGGTTCGATATCACGAAGTGATCCTCGTCCTCAAGGGAGTCTCCATTGAAGTCCCGGCCGGCGGGATCGTCGCCTTGCTCGGAGCCAACGGAGCCGGTAAGAGCACGACGCTCAAGGCCATCTCCGGTTTGCTCAAGCACGAGGACGGCGAAGTCACGGATGGCGGTATCGAGTTCCTCGGGGAACGCATCCACAGGCTGGAAGCGGAGCAAATCGCCAAGCGAGGGATCTTCCAAATCATTGAGGGCCGCCGCGTGTTCGAGCACCTCACGGTTGAGGAGAACCTCGTGGTGGGTGCGCATCTTCGTCCAACCGGGCTCAAGGAACGGCTGGACATGGTGTATCACTACTTCCCACGGCTCAGAGAGCGTAGGAACGTGATGGCCGGATTCATCAGCGGCGGAGAACAGCAGATGTGCGTGATCGGCCGCGCGATGATGGCGCAACCCAAGCTGATGCTCCTGGACGAACCCTCGATGGGACTGGCCCCGCTGTTGATTAAGGAGATCTTCGAGATCATCCAGCGACTCAACCGTGAGGAGAAAATCCCGATTCTCCTCGTGGAGCAAAACGTCAAGCTGGCACTCACCGTCGCCCCACACGCATACGTCATGGAAAACGGGCGGATCGTGATGGACGACTCATCGGAAAAACTGAAGGAAAATCCTGACATAAGAGACTTCTACCTCGGACTCACCGACGTCGGGGGAAGGAAGAGCTTCCGAGAGGTCAAGCATTACAAACGGCGTAAACGATGGCTGGCGTAAGCCCCCAAGCACAAAGGAGGGGAATATGAAGAGAGTATTGACCATTCTGGCGGTTTCTCTGGTAACGCTGATGTTCACTGTCCTACCCGCTCTCTCGGATGAGAATCCGGTCATCAGTCTCGAGAGAGTTGAAGTGGCAACTATTCAACCCTTCTTCTTGCAGCCCAAAATCATGGTGCCGAGCAAAGACGACCCGAACAAAAAGGAAGAGAAGCCCGGAGGGGTCGGTTACAGCAGCACGCTCAACACCGCTTATATCTTCAACATCAAGAATCCCGGCAAGAAAGCGATCATGCTCGATGAACTCCAGTTCACCGTCGCGTTCGACGGTATCGACGTGAACACGGCAACGCTGTACGAGGATTCGTGGATCCCCGCGGGCAAGACCAACCAGGTGCGCGTTATCGCGAGTAATGAGGCTCACACCACGATTTTGAGTCTGAGCGTGGGCGCTGAGGCCGCGCAGAAGCTCCAAGAAATGAAGACGAATCCAGGCAAGATCACCGGGAAGTGGTGGAGCGAGATCTCCGACTTCTCGTTTCCCGTGACCGTGACTGGAACCGCAACCTTCGTCGACGAAAAAGGCAAGAACATCCGAGTGCCGTTCAAGGGGCAATTCGGCGGCAAGGCTGCTGAAGCGAAGAAGTAGAGAGTCTTTGGTTTTGACACAATACCGGGGGCCTGTTGTATAACGGGCCCCCGGTTTGTTTTTGGAGGGGGTGGAAGCGGCATCATGCGTATGCGCCATTAAGCTACCGACAATCCCGGATAAGTAATGGTGGGACAGGCATCTTGCCTGTCCGAACGTGACAGGCAAGATGCCTGTCCCACCAAAACGAGGAAGTCGTCCGCTTGAACGGCCTCGGCCTAGATGCCTGTGTAAAAGACCTTCTGCAAGTACTTGGGCGTATAACCTTCGATGTCCAGATAAAACGTGATTCCACCGTTGAAGAATGGCCAGCCCGCACCGAGGAGCATCGCTGTGTCGATGTCCTTGGGATCGGCTACCACCTTCTCTTTCAGGATCAAGTCGATCTCGTATGTCATATTCGTGAGGAGCCGATCCACGATCTCCTCCTTGACGAACTCTTTGTCGCCTTTATCTTTCCAGATCTCCTCGATCCGCGGATCTACCTTCTTTTCAGCGCCCACCATCTGATAGATCGACCCGAGTTTCGCGTCGACCATCTGTTTCATGTGTTGATTGACGGGGAAGCGCTCCGGCCATGCATGATGCAGCGTCTCTCCCACGTGGTATCCGACCGCGGGTCCGACAAGCGCAAGGAGGTCGAACGGAGCCATCGGGAGTCCAAGCGACAAACACGCGTCGTCGATCTGTTGAAAGTTCGCGCCCTCATCCACCATCTGCATGCAATCGCCCATGAATTTGGTCAAGACGCGGTTCACCAGGAACGCGGGCGAATCCTTCACGAGGATTGCGCTCTTTCCGAGCTTCTTGGCAGCCTCGAACGCGGTAGTCAGGGTGACGTCGTCGGTCTTCTCACCCTTGATGATCTCTAGAAGCGGCAGCACCGCGACAGGGTTGAAAAAGTGGAAGCCCACTACCCGTTCGGGATGCTTCAGCTTCGACGCCATCTCGCTGATGGAGAGACTCGAGGTATTCGTCGCCAAGATGCACGTGTCGGAGATCATCTCTTCAGCTTCGGCGAAAACCTTCTGTTTGATAGGCATCTCTTCGAACACGGCTTCGATGACGAAGTCGCAGTCGCGGAAGTCTGCATAGTCCAGCGTGGGAATGAGGATGTGCGCAAGGTGGTCCGCCTTGGCCTGACTCATCTTGCGCCGCGCGACCTGGCTCGAAAGCTCCGACTTCACGTATCCTACGCCCTTGTCCAGAAACTCCTGCTTGATGTCCTTCATTACCACGGGAACGCCGAGACGACGGAGAAAGAGCATTGCCAGCTGCGAGGCCATAAGACCCGCACCGATCAGCCCCACTTTCTTGATGGGGCGAGGTTTCACATCGGCCGGTCGACCAGCGGGCTTTTTCGCGCGACGCTGGACCAGATCGAAGCTGTAGATGGAAGCCTTGCAGTGGCGTCCCTTTATGAGGTCACCGAGGCCCTTGTCCTCGTCCGCGAAGCATTCGTCCAGGCTTCTATCGAAGTTGCACGCGCCCTCGATAAGCTGGATGGCGCGATATGGCGCAGGAGCCGCACCGTGGACACGAAAGTCCGCAAAGGCGCGGGCTGCATCCACGAGCGTCTTGAGCTTAGAAACGTCCGGCGGCTTGCGCTCGATCTTCACCTTGCCCGCGATAATGTCTTCGAGCAGAGCAAGTGATTCGTCGAAGAACTCCACCGAATCGAAGAGCCGGTCCGCGATACCCATCTCGAAGGCCTTGGATCCGTCAATCATGCGGTTCTGATTGAGAGGGTTATACACGATGAGCTCTAGAGCCTTCTCCGGCCCGATGAGCCTGGGGGTAAGCGTCGAGCCGCCCCAGCCAGGTATGAGCCCGAGAAAGCACTCAGGGAACGCGATCGCCGTCACCGCCTTGGAAACCGTGCGGTAATCGCAGTAAAGCGAGATCTCAAGGCCTCCGCCCAGCGCCGCGCCATTAATGGCAGCCAATTTGGGGATTTTGAGGCCCATCAGGCGCTTGAGCGCGGCATGTCCGCCCGCGCCTGCCTGGCGACCCTGCTCGAAGGTGTTGATGAACGGCACCTCCATGAGATCCGCGCCCGCCGCGAAGATGTAGTGCTTGCCGCACAGCATCAGTCCCTTGACGCTCTTATCCGCCTCGATCTTTTCCACCTGCTCATGGAGCGATCGAAACGCCTTCTCACCGAAAGTGCTTGGTTTACGGTAATCCTCGCCGTTGTCCATCGTGAGGATGGCGATCTTCCCTACGCGAGAATTGTGGAACCTGGTATAGAACTGAGTCGGTGCATCAGCCATGACGCCTCCTTATATGCGAATCCAGCCCGAGCGATAGCGATTTCAAGGCGGGACCGTCTATTCCTTGTTCTTCTTTTCCTTTTCTTTTTCCTTCTTGGCCTTCTTCTTGTCGCCGCGCTGCGAATTCTTCCAGATAACGGTGCCGCCCTGACCGAGCCCTACGCACATGGTGGTCAGGCCGTACTTCACGTCGGGTCGCTCGGCAAACGCATGCATGAGGTGGCAGGCCAGCCGGATTCCCGAGGATGCCAGGGGATGGCCGAACGCGATCGCGCCGCCGTAGAGGTTCATCCGTGGATCTTCCGGCAACTGGAGGCCAAATTCGTGCATGAAGGCAACCGCCTGAACAGCGAAAGCTTCGTTAAGCTCGATTAGCCCGATGTCGTCTATGGTCAGTCCTGCGACAGCCAGCGCCTTTTTGGTCGCAGGTATGGGGCCGATTCCCATGATTTCAGGTTTCACGCCGGCGTACGCGAAGGACTCGAACTCCATCTTGTACTCGATTTCCAACTCTTCAGCGACATCCTTTGCCATGAGCAGGCAGCCGGCCGCGCCGTCGTTAAGCCCTGACGAATTTCCCGCGGTGACGTTTCCCATCACCCGAAACGGGGTCTTCAGCGTCTTGAGGCCGTCCAATGTTGTCTCAGGGCGGGGCTGCTCGTCACGGTCTGCAACCGCCCACCCTTCTTTGGTGTATACCGTCATGGGAACGATCATCTCGGCGATCTTTCCGGACTCGATGGCCTTCCATGCCTTCATTTGGCTGTGGTAAGCGTATTCGTCCGCCATTTCTTTGGTAATGTCCGGGTGGAGATCGTGGAGGTTCTCCGCGGTCTCTCCCATGGACATCGCGCTCGAATCCACAAGCTTGTCCGTCAAAAAGCGCGGGTTGGGATCTGCGGTGGCGCCCATGGGGTGATGGCCCATGTGTTCCACGCCTCCGGCGATCGCAATGTCGCAGGCCCCCAGCGCAATTTCCGAGGCGGCGGACGTGAGCGCGGACATTCCGCCCGCGCACATCCGGTCAATCGAATACCCTGCCACCGTTTCGGGCAAACCCGCCAAAATGACTGAAGTTCGCCCCAGCGTGAGACCCTGATCGCCTTCCTGGCAGAACACGCCCCACGCGTTCTCGCCGATCATCTCCGGCTTGATCTTCGAGTTCCGGGCGAGCAACGCTCTGATGACTTTGACCACCATGTCGTCGGCCCTGGTATTCCAGAAGATGCCCTTTTCGCCGGCCCTTCCGAATGCGGTGCGAACTGCGTCGACCAGTACAACGTCACGTGCTTTCATCGTGCAGACTCCAGAATGTTTAGATTAGTGCGAACGACTCTTCGGGAAGATCAAGGGCCGAGCGCTCGCCACTCATGATTGCGCGTGCCTTCCCCTTGGCCAGCGAGAGGATCGTGTTTGAGAAGAACTGCGCAGACGCGAGCTTGCCTCGATAGAATGCTGCGCTACGGTTGGTCGCGAGCACTTCCGCCTTCTTGGCCGGAGTGTCGGCTTTGGAATCGCTGTAGATTTCTTCAAGTCTCCGGTCTGCAATCACCGCCTGCCACAAGAGCATGAAGCCCACTGCGACGTCGCCGAACAGCTCCAGATACGGAGACGCGTAAAGTATCGGGATCATGAAATCTTCAGTGATGCTCTTCAGCCCGAAATAGCGGGTGACCTCGATAAGCTGCGAGCGAGCGGCCGCGAACGGTTCCACAATGTCCTTGAGCCGATAGTTGTTTTGTGCGAGCTTGAGGATGTTTCCCGTCTCAGCGACGATTGCTTTGAAGAGCACGCCCTGGCGATATCCGAGTTTTCTGCCGACCAGATCCAAGGCCTGGATGCCATTCGTCCCTTCGTAGATCGATGAAATTTTTGCGTCACGCATGAACTGCTCAACGGGATACTCCGCGCAGAAGCCGTATCCCCCGTGAATTTGAATGGCAAGCTCCGTAACGCGGAAGCCCATATCCGAAGACCAAGCCTTACAGATCGGGATAAGGATATCCAGGAATCCTTGGTACTTGACCGCCTCTTCTTCGTTGGCAGCGCTGTGGACTCGGTCCTCGCAATAGCCCGCATAGTAAAGCAGCGCTCGCATGCCTTCCGTTACGCTCTTCATCCACATGAGCATGCGCCGGATATCGGGATGGTCAATGATACGGACCTTGGGTGCATCCGGGTCTTTAAGAGCGGAGATGTGCGGTCCTTGGACGCGCTCTCGAGCGTATCGCAGCGCGTGCATGTACGCGCCGCTGGCCTGGGCCAGGCCTTGAATCCCGACCGCGAGGCGCGCCTCGTTCATCATGTTGAACATGATGCGCATGCCCTCGTTCTCCCCGCCGAGGAGATATCCGACGCAGTTGTCCTTCTCGCCGAAGTTCAGCGCGCACGTGGCCGACCCGTGGATGCCCATCTTCTTCTCAACCGCAGCACACACGACGTCGTTGTCCACAAAAACGCCATCCTCAATGCGCTTCTTGGGGACGACAAAGATGCTTATGCCGCGAGTGCCGCTGGGCGCGCCCTCAATGCGTGCAAGCACCGCGTGGACGATGTTATCGGTAAGATCGTGGTCACCGGCGGATATGAAGATCTTCCCGCCCGATATGGAGTAAGTCCCATCCGGTCTCCGGACGGCCTTTGTCCTGAGGGCTCCCACATCGCTACCGGCTTGCGGCTCGGTTAGGCACATGGTGCCCGCCCACTCACCGGTGAACATCTTGTCCATGTAGGTGCGTTGTTGTTCTTCGGTGCCGTATCTCTCGATGAGCCTGGCAGCGCCGACCGTCAGGCCGGGATACATCATGAGCGCCTGATTGGCCGCAACGAACATCTCGGAGGTCGCGCAGTAGATCACTGAAGGGAATCCCTGGCCGCCCATATCCGGGTCAATGGACAGGGCCGACCACCCGCCCTCGCAAAAGAGACTGTAAGCCCGGTGGAACGATTCAGGCACATGAACCTGACCGCCCTCCAGCTTGACACCCTTTGTGTCGCCGTCAGCGTTGGCGGGCCAGAGTTCCTTTTCAGCGAGCTTCTGAGCGGCGTCCAGGGCCATGTCGAACATTTCCCGAGACATTTCCGAGAACTTCTCATGCTGGCACAGTTCATCGACCTTGAGTTGTTCGTAAAGCACGAATTTGGCATCGCGCTCGTCAACGAGAAGGTTGGCCATACGTGTTACTCCTCCCTCTGGGCATTTGGGCTAACCGGCGGTCTTGAGGAACAAGGTGGGGGGGCACCGCGTAGAGCGTGAGAGAAAGCCCCATCCTTGATTGTAGTCCATGACTCCGGAATCGGGTCACGGATCAGGCCCTTATTAGGCTGAACCGTGTTAGCGCATCCAACACCCTATTGTGTACGCGATCGTTGGTTTTCACAAGGAAAAAGATCGCGTTTCAACTCCAAGTGTTGAATTCCGTCGCGATGCCTTGTATGGTGTGCCCGCTTTGCTCGTCGCTGCGGCCTTCCGGGCAGCATAAGGAGCTGAGATGCTGGAAGAATTGGAGCAAGCCATCCGGGATAAGCTCAAGCATGCCGGATGGGCGGCCATGCGGGCGCTACTGACCGACCCTAGCGAAGACCCGGCGGAGGACGAAGTCCGCCGAATCGAAGACGCTATGCGAAGCATGGCTTCCAAGGGAGAAGTCGCTCTGTGGAAGCTCACTTACAAATATGGCGACTTGTCGATGATGGCCGTGTCCACGCCTGACATGGATCTTGGCGCGGATCTCGAGCAACGAGGCGCGTGGGCCACAGCTGAGAGGATTCCGCTCGACGCGCATCAGAAGGACGTGTAGCGAACCGCATGGCGGAGAAGTCACCCCGGCCGCGGAACCTTTCGTGCCGCGGCCACTACCATCCTCAAGATGCCATGAGAGTCCTGTTCGATCGCGAGATCTACGAACAGTTCACCGAGCCTTATATTGCTCAGGCACAGACACTCGTCTGGATCGCCACGGCCAACATTAAGGGGACGTATGTTCGGTACCGTGGGCGATTCATTACGTTCGTGGACCTGATGTCCGTACTGGTGAGTCGCGGGGTCTCCTGGCGGATCATCCATTCGGAACTTCCCTCCGGGCCGTTCCGCGATCGTTACGAACAACTTGACTTGAAGGGACGCCTCAGCGCGGGGGTCGAATTCCTGCACTGTGTGCGGATGCACACCAAGCTGTATATTGTCGATGGAGAACGCGCCCTCGTCGGAAGCCCCAACCTGACCGGCGCGGGCGTTGGAGCCAAGGCGGGAGTGAAGCGGAATTTCGAATTGGGGCTTCTCTTCGAGGGTGAGCAGGAAACCCAGCCTCTTATGGACTATTTCGATGCCGTATGGATGGGCGCCCATTGCGCTAAATGCGGCCGCCGCGATATCTGTCCGGCGCCGCCGGCCTAGCGTGCCTTGGTCCACCTGATGGGGCCAACTGGCCTAATTCGCGGAGTGGGCAACGCGATAGGTGATGATTCACAGCGTCTGTCCCACCAATGATCCCCAAGAAATCGGTACTAATCTACAAGACAAACAATGAGTTGTTGGCTAATAGTGTGAGAGAGGGTCTTTGGGGGCGGGGTTGAATTCCTTGTGAGTCTTGAAGGGTGACTCCTTGCCGTCACGCGTACTGAACTTGGCGTCCATGAGGGAGGCGCAACTATTAAGGAAGAGCAGAAGAGCGATGATAACGGCGAAGAGCGGCCTCATTCCGGGAACTACGGAACTGAGATAAGGACCGTCCCTACGAACGGTCCTTATTGGGATAGCCGCTTTATCAAGTATAGTCAAGCAACTGTTCCGTTGACTTCATCTGTCGGGTGAAGTTTTTCATGCTTCGTGACGATAGGGGCGCTGGCACGCCTCTTGCGTGTTCCATGACACTTATTCAGGGGCGCTGTGCGGAATCAACTCGTGGAGTCCGAGACAAAAAAAGACACCCCGAACACCCCGCCCGTGTCCCAGACCGCATGAAACGATATACACGGCCGGTAGATCGGCACATGGAGATGGGCTGGACTACGGCCCTCTGTCGTCGCTGAGCGCTTGGCGGTGCATCACACCTGCGCCCAAGTACCGAAAGGCAGGTGGCGTCGCCTCCGGACCCCGCTGGGATATCGCTCCCCGCTACTTCTTCACCGCATCCTTCAGGGCCTTGGCTGCAGTGAACTTAGGGGCCTTCGTTGACGGGATCTTGATCGGTTTGCCGGTCCGCGGGTTCACGCCCTGGCGTGCCTTGCGCTGCACGACGCTAAAGCTGCCGAGGTCCGCTATCCGGATCCGTTCGCCCTTCTTCAGCACGTCTTGAATCGCGACGACTATCGCGTCGAGGGCCATTCCAGCGGCCTTCTTGGATATGCCCGCCTGTTGTGCAATGTTGGTAACCAGTTCTGCTTTAGTCATTAGACTCCTCCTTTCACCAATACCCAATGAATCCACGTTACTGTTTGAAAGAATAACCTCAGGGGCCTTATACAGGCTATCACTCGACCTGTCAAGTAGTATCCCCGCGTGTATGGCGACTTTCCGGCGCGTCACCGCCCATTGACCAGTCGTCGCCAGTGCGCTATGGTGCTTACAAAGGCCCCAAAATGGATTCCATCCCTTTTGTGCACGCGAACCGGTTGTTCACCATCTTTTTCGTGGAGGACCTCGAATTCCGGGAGGTCCGGGGGATACTGGATCGGCTTCTCGATCGCAATGCGTTCGACACACACATGCAGGACAACCAATCCCAGTACGAGATTGACCTGGACGGAGTAGCCTTCACCGTATGGGTGTCGGAAATGGACGTGTATATCCGGAAGGAGTGACTTCTCCCTCGTGGCGTGAGAGCTGCTATTCCGGAGTGGAAAGGTCGGCGATTCTCGTCCGAACGAACGGGGCGTCCGGCGCCTGGGGGAACATCTTCAAGTATTGCCGGTAGGCTTGCACAGCCTCCTTATTCTTCCCCATAGCCTCGTAGATCCCCGCAATCGCCACAAGCGCCTCGCGACGATAGGGCGAGTTCGTATCGGTCGAAAGCGTGTCGAACAGCGACTTGGCTTCGTCGTATTCCTTGAGCGCCAGCCTGGTCATCGCCAAATGGTAGAGAAGCAAGCTCCCCAATCCCTTTTCCACCAGGCTTGTGGATTGCATCCGCGTATAACGGTCGAGCGCCCCTTTGTAGTCACTCATCTTATATAGGAGGTGAGCGCTATACAGCAGCGCCATCTCGCCGCCAACCTGGTTCGGGAATTCCTGTGCGACAGCATCGAATCTCTTGAAGAGCTGTTCCAGTTTCTCGTTTGGAGCGGGCTCTTTCGCGTCCATTGCGAGGCGATACTCAGGGTACAGTTTCTGGAACTGCTCGTGGCTCAAAGTCTTCATCCTCTGCTGGTAGCCGTAGATGACTGCGGCCGCCACGATCGCCGCCACGACTGCGATGCAGACTCCGGTCACCGTCCGGGGGTTCTGCCGAGCGAACTGTAGCGCACGACCGGACAGAGTGATGAACTCGTCCGGCTCCTTGAGCAGCTCTTTGCGCGTCACCTTCTTTTCGACCACAACTTCACCTCAGCCCGCCGGGGTGAACGAGACCGCAGCGCCATGGGTTAACGTCCCGGGACGTGAATTCGGGCGGGACGCTTGCGAGGGCCTCGTTCGAGACGTATTTTGTCAAGCCGGCTTGAATTCTTTCGGATCGGTGCACAGATGGGTTTCGATCCACTCCACCCGGGTAACGTTATTGGATAACTGATCGAGTGCGCCAAGTCAACGCAATCCTGAACCGGCAACGCCAACCATTTCTCTTTGCTTCGCTTTTCTTGTCTGAGGTTGTGTGCTAGGGTACAGTAACGATCCACGAAAGGGGGTGTTGGATCAGATTTCCGGATGAGAGTTTATGCATTGTCGGACCAACCGTCCACACCATTCGAAACCGCAATAGGCACGATGATCCGCCCTGGCCCTGACGCCGGCATATACGGTTTGACCGGGTCGGCCACAGCCTTCATCACTGCCGCCGCGGTGCGCGCCGGTGCGCCTCGTACCGTTGTCCTAGTGCTTCCCGAAGGCGAAGCGGCCCGACTGACAGCAGAAGATATCCGATTTTACCTCGGCGGCAAGCAGACCACCGAGCGCCCGCTCCAGGATGATGTCCTCCTCTATCCGTCCTCCGACGCCTTACCCTTTTCGTTCGTCGGGCTGGAAGGAGAAGTCGGTGTAGGCCGGGTGACCGCGCTTTACCGGCTGGCTGAGGCAGGTGCGCCGCGTGTGCTTGTGGTGGGACTGGATGCGTTGGTTCGGAAAGTGCTTCCGAAGAGTGCGCTGAGGCGAAATAGTTTCTCTCTCCGCGTGGGAGAGGAACTTGATCGGGACGTGCTCCTTCGTCAGTTCGTCCGCGCGGGGTACGCTCGTGCGCCGCTCGTGGAGGATGTGGGCGATTTCTCGGTGCGCGGCTTTATCGTGGACGTGTATTCTCCCTTGTATCCGTATCCGGTCCGCATCGAGCAAATGGGCGATCTGATTGAGTCGATCAGATTTTTCGACCCGGCGAACCAGCGTTCGATCGGGGATGCGGCTGAAATTCAGATTTGCCCCGTCCACATGCTCGTGCCTGACGAGATCGAGCAGGAGCATGGGTTGAAGCTGCTATTGGAGCGATGCGACGAAAGAGGCACAGAGAAGCGCGTCCGCCAGAGGCTTCTGGACGATTTTCGGCATGGTGTGCGCTTTCCGGGCGCGGAGTCCTATCTTCCGTACTTCTTCACGCCCGCTGAGAGCCTGCTCGATTACCTTCCCCGTGAGTCCACCCTGGTTCTTCCCGATGCAGACACGCTGGGACGAGCGCTCGAAGATGTAGAAGAGGAGATCTACCGCGGCTGGGAATCCGCTGCGGAAAACGGACTACCCGCCCCCAACACGGACGAGCTGTACCTCAGCGGAGCCGAATTGCTCAGGCGGATGCGTGACTTCCGCACAGTATTGACCGCGGCCCTGGAGGTGGAAGACCCCGACCGCATAAGCGTGCGCGTACCGTGCACCCCTAACGGTGACATACGGCAGGCGCTTCTGAAGGCCGGGTCGTACGACTCGGGCATGAGCGGCCTCGTCAAACGCCTGCAACGGTGGCGCGATGACGGCCGAGAGGTGTTTCTCGTCAGTCACACGAAAGGACAGGCGCATCGGCTCATGAAACTGCTTGAGCCGTACTCGCTCGGGCTGGACTTCCGGGGCGAAGGCTTTGACCAGGCCAACCTGGACGGTCCACCTACCCCCGGTATTCGGTTGTACATCGGAGAGCTCTCAGCCGGCTTCCGAATGAAATACGCAGGCCGGGTCGTGCTCACCGAGGAAGAGATCTTCGGCTCGCGGGTTCGCACCGCACCCAAGAAACGCGCTCGCGGGTCCGCGCTCTTCACCTTGACCGATCTGGCCGAGGGAGAAGCGGTCGTTCACGAAGACTACGGGATCGGGATCTTCCGCGGCCTGGCAAAGAAGGAGTTTGACGGCGTCACCGGCGAAGTGATGGTGATCGAGTACTCGGGCGGTGACATCTTATACCACCCTGTGGAACGCCTGCAGATCGTCCAGAAGTACGTTTCGGGATCGGAAGAGCCGCCGCGGGTGGATCGACTCGGCGGCAAGGGATGGGCAAAGACCAAGGCAAAGGTCAGACAAGCCCTACGAGATATGGCCAAAGAATTACTGGATCTCTACGCGAAGCGCCGGATCGCCGAGCGAAAGCCTTACTCGCCGGCTGACGAGACTTTCGACGCGTTCGAGGCCGCGTTCGAGTTTGAGGAAACACCGGATCAGGCTGCGGCTATACAAGACATCATGCAGTCGCTCGATTCGGACCGTCCCATGGATCGGCTCGTCTGCGGAGACGTGGGATACGGAAAGACCGAAGTGGCCTTGAGGGCCGCATTCCGTGCCGTCATGGAAGGCAAACAGGTAGCGATCCTCGTGCCGACCACGGTCCTCGCTCAGCAGCATTATGACACGGTATCGCGACGCTTCCGCGGTTACCCGATCACGGTGGACATGCTGTCGCGGTTCCGAACTTCTGCGCAGATCAAGGAAGCGCTGGAACGTCTGCGTGAAGGCAAGCTCGACGTGGTGATCGGGACGCACCGCCTTTTGGCAAAAGATGTGGGATTCCGAGATCTCGGCCTGCTCGTGGTGGATGAGGAACACCGATTCGGCGTGGCTCACAAGGAAAGGATCAAGCAGTTCAAGACGCATGTTGACGTGCTCACCCTCACTGCGACACCAATCCCTCGCACACTGAACATGGCGCTCTCAGGGATGCGTGACCTTTCGCTTATCGAGACCCCTCCCCCCAATCGGAAATCGATCCGCACTCACGTGGTCAGGCTCTCGGATGAGGTTATTCGAGACGCGATCGTGCGTGAGTTGTCTCGCGGCGGGCAGGTTTTCTACATTCACAATCGAGTCCGTTCTATTCAGCGGCGCGCTGCCGCGCTCGGGACGCTGATTCCCGAAGGAGCCTTCGGCGTGGCGCACGGTCAGATGGGCGATAGAGAGCTTGAGCGGGTCATGCTCGACTTCGTCACCGGGAAGATCAACGTGCTCGTTTGTACCAACATCATCGAATCCGGTCTTGACATTCCCAGGGCGAACACGATGATAATCGAGCGGGCGGACACCTTCGGCCTGGCGGACCTGTATCAGCTCCGGGGACGGGTGGGGAGGTCCAACGTGCGCGCCTACGCATACCTGCTCACCCCGCCTGAGACACTCATGACTCCGGACGCGGTGAAACGCCTGGCCGTGGTTCAGGAACATTCCGAGTTGGGACAGGGATTCAGGATCGCTATGCGGGATATGGAGATCCGCGGCGCGGGCAGCATTCTGGGAACGTCACAGTCGGGACACGTGGCCCAAGTGGGATACGAGATGTATCTCGAGATCCTCGAGCAAGCCATCGCAGAGATCAAGGGCGAGGAACAACCCCCGCGGATCGACCCGGAAATCCGCCTCAAGGTGGAGGCGTTCATCCCAGAGGACTGCGTCCCCGATCCCCAGCAACGGATGAACCTCTACAAGCGGCTCTCACGAGCGGGACACGAGTCGGAAATCGACGGGATCGAGGATGAAATCCTCGACCTCTACGGCAAGGCGCCCGAGCAATTGGCCAACCTGTTGCGCATTATGCGAGTTCGGTTGGCCATGAAGGAGATCCGGGCCACGCGGTTGGATTACAACGACCGCGACCTTGTGGTCACCTTCGATGCCGAGACGCCAGTCAGGCCGGAGCATCTGGTGGTCTGGGCTCAACAGTCTCCGCAACGCGTTCGGCTTCTTCCGGGAGATCGGCTGATGTTCCGGATCGGCGCTCTCGATCCGGACCAACGCGTACGGAAGTCCTTCGAACTGTTGGCACGATTGAAGGAGGCCGCGGAGTCTGGCCGTATGGCGCCGTTGCTGCGAGAAGGAAACTCCGCTACAATTCGGACGGCTTAGCCGCTGCGTTATTTCAAGCGCTGCGGACGCCGCCCCGCGACAGGAACCATGAAGCGCACAATCTTGCTGGCATTTTTTCTTATCGTCCTCGCCGTGTGGAATTCCGCGGCCGGTGCAGCCGATTCGTACAAGGATCGGTTGGTCGCGGTCGTCAACGGCGATGTGATACTGTTCTCGGACCTCGAAAAGCAAAAACAGCCGCTCATGAGGAGCCTTTCCGTGCTCCCCATACCAGTGGTCCCGCCGGGAAAATGGCCGACCGAAAAAGAGATCCTCGACGAACTGATCGTCATCAAACTACTTGAACAAGAGGCAGCTCGTAAGGCCGTCACCGTGGAAGACCAGGCGGTCGACGCGTCCATCGAATCGATCCGCCAGAGAAACAACTTGACCCACGATCAGTTTGTTCTCTACCTCGCAGCGAACGGCGCCAATTACTCCGACTACCGGCAGATGATGAAGCGCCAGTTTGTCCTTCGGAAGCTCATTACGCTGGAAGTCGGACAGAAGATCGCGCTCAGCGAGGAGGATGCTCAGAATTACTTCAAGGAGCATCGGAACAGGATCGAGGAAGAATACAAGAGTCTTACCATGCCCGATGACCAGCCGAGATCTCCGGAAGAAGAAGCCAAACCGCAAATCCCCACCCACGAGACGGTTTACGAAGGCGGTAAGATCAGACTGAGACAGATCACTCTCTCGATACCTCCGGACGCGACTGCGAAGAAGAAGGCCGAGGTCGTTGCCAGAGCGAAGAGAATTATGGAAGACATGCAGACGGGCGCGGACTTCGCGGAACTTGCCAAGAAATACTCCGATGACGCGTTTGCCAAGAGCGGCGGCGATCTCGGGAGCATCGATTTCAAAGGCCTCCGCCCCGAACTCCAACAGATGGTCCGACGCATGAAGAAGGGCTCGGTGACTCCACCGATCCAGAGCAGAAACGGGCTCCTGATGTTCAACCTTGCCGATGCGACTGGCCGAACGGAGAAGCAAGTGCCGATCCCGGACAAGGTTCGCAAGCAGCTGGAGAAGCAGTGGAAAGAAGCCATGCAAAAGCGGGGTACGCGCGGCGGTCCTAAGCCCGGCGCTGACAACCCGGCAAAGAGCGACAAGGCCGACCCTGAAGCTGCCAAGGATCAGAATCGTCCGGTGCAGAACCTCGGGATACTCTCTTCCGAGGACGAAAAGGAATATCGCAAGGTAAGAGAGAAGGTCTACACAGTCCTGAGAACGCAGAAGATCAAAGAGCGCATGAACCAGTGGATTGACGAAATCAAAAAGAACTCGATTATAGACGTCAAACTCTGATGAATCCCCACCTTTGAAAGATAGCTGATGCTGATCGATTGGCTGGCGTCCAAACTATCCAAAGATCTTGCCATTGATCTTGGCACTGCCAACACGCTCGTCTATGCAGGGGGCAGAGGAATCGTCCTCAACGAGCCGTCGGTGGTTGCTATTCGCAAGAGAGATCGTCGCCACTCCGAGGTTTGGATCGGCGAAGAAGCGAAGAAGATGATCGGCCGTGTGCCCGGCTCCATCGAAGTGTATCGGCCGCTGCGCGAGGGAGTCATCGCGAATTTCGAGATCGCCAGCCTGATGCTCAAGTACTTCATCCAGAAGGTGCACAACCGAAAGTCTTTTGTTCGGCCGAGAGTGATCGTCTCAGTCCCGTCTGGAGTTACACCGGTGGAGCGGCGCGCTGTGCGGGATTCCACGCTGAACGCGGGCGCACACGAGGTGTTCATCGTAGACGAGGCTATGGCCGCGGCGCTCGGTGCGGGGCTCCCGGTCACTGAGCCTATGAGCAACATGATCGTGGACATCGGCGGCGGCACCACCGAGGTGGCTATCATCTCGCTGACCGGCGTAGTGTACAGCAATTCCCTGAAAATCGCGGGCGACAAGCTCGATCAGGATATCCTTACCTACATCCGCAAGCGCTTCAACATCCTCATCGGCCCGACAACCGCTGAGCAGATCAAGATCCTCATCGGCCGCGCCTACATGGACGGAGAAGAGGAGGTTGTGGACGTGAAAGGCCGCGACCTCATGGACGGCATTCCGAAGACTATAACAGTGACAGCCTCGGACATTTGCATGGCCATCATGGATTCGGTGAATCAGATCGTAGACAACGTAAAGCAAGCGCTTGAGCAGTGCCCTCCGGAACTCGCCGCGGACATCATAGACACGGGTATCGTACTGACGGGGGGGGGCTCGTTGCTCAAGGACCTCGACGCGCGCGTCCGCCGGGAGATCGGCGTGCCGGTTGTGGTCCCCGACGACCCGCTCTCCACGGTCGCACGAGGCGCGGGCAAGATGCTCGAGGATATCGAGCTGCTCAGGGAAATCGCCTATAGTTGACGATCGCCCGATCCGTCAGCGACCCAGTGTGGTGTTTCCATGATACCTTTGCAGCGTATGCCAAAAATTGAACCGTTTTCCATTTGCCGCTCGCCAGGTGAGGATTGTTGACTGGGTGCCACTGCTGGCTCGTCCAGCAGTGCGTGCCGGAGAAAGACTGCTGGGCAAGCCAGCAGTGGCACCCGTTGTGAGACGAGGCGTATGAACGATCCGTTGAACTCAATGACCTGTAAAGCCATTACAGGGAACACTACACTAGCTGCGACAGGAACTCCTTCAGACACCGGTTGAATTCCGCGGGCTGCTCAATCATGACCAGGTGTCCTGCCGCAGGAATCACGTCAAGCCGCGCGCCTGCGATCTTGTCTTTCAGGAATTGGGAATACTTCGGCGGCGTCAGCTTGTCCTCTTCCCCCACAATGACCCAGGTCGGAATCCTGACCTCGGCAATGCGCGAGATCACATCGAAGCGGTCGCACGCACTCAGGTCGCCGAGAACGAGTTCCGCAGAAGTCTTCTTGAACTTCTCATTGAGTGCGGAATAGATTGCCGGGTCAGGCTCGAATCTCAATGCGAAATCCGCGAGTAGTTCCAGCGCCTTGCCCGGCACGGTCTTGAGTCCGTTCAGGAAATCAGCGTTCACTCTTAACCGCGCCCCCCCTCCGACTATTCCCAGAGCTTCCAGCCAGGGCTTTCCTTCGAGCGCTATCCATTGGGCGATGGCGCTCCCCAGTGAGCACCCCACCAGAACCACCTTCCGAAGGCCGAGCGCGTCGATGAAATCGCAAGTCCACCGGGCGTACGCGTCGATCGCGGTCTCACCCGGCGGGTCCGACGTACCGTGACCGGGCAATTCCAGCGCTACTATGGTGGCAACGTCCGACAGGCCGCCCAGCTGCGCGCGCCAGTCCTCGCGATCTCCTCCCGAGCCGTGGATGAAGACCACTGTGCGGGCCGACGGATCGAAATCCTTCGGCCGGGCTTCGTATCCGAGTTTACGTCCTCGAACCAACACTTCCGGCATGAGCACCTCTCACATGAATGGGCGTTTGAACGGGTGACAAAGACATTGAGTGGCGACCGAAGGCTCTACCGGCGCCCGGTCAACGGCCGGCACGGAGGCGGGCCCCACTATATGAGCGAGTATTGGTGGGACAGGCATCCTGCCTGTCATGACTTTCGGAGCTGATTGGGGAATAGACAGGCGAGACGCCTGTCCCACCGCGCATATCCAAAATGTGTCACCATATCCGCAAAACGGAGTACTACGTAGGACTAATTCCTCGCTGAACGATCACCACGCCTCCCGGCGAGATTGTGAATCGCTTACCGTCCTCACCCGGGTCGTATCCGATGACGGTGCCTTCAGGAATATGGACATCCTTGTCAATGATCGCCTTCCGAATTCGCGCGCTGCGCCCCACATCGACTCCGTCCAGGAGCACGGAATCCTCCACCGAACTATATGAATTGATTCGCACATTAGGCGACAGGACTGAGCGTAGCACTCTCCCGCCCGACACAATGCACCCACCTGAAACGATCGAGTCCAAAACCGTACCGACCCGGTCGATCTCTTCTCCCGAACCGCCCGAAAACACGGTCTTGGCAGGCGGGACTTGTTCCTGGTACGTCCGGATGGGCCATCGGTCATCATACAGATTGCACTGGGGGGACACGGAAATCAGATCCATGTTTGCCTCCCAGTACGCGTCGAGGGTCCCGATGTCGCGCCAGTATGTGCTTTCAGGGTTATGCGCCTCATGAAACGCGTGCACGTACACTCTGTGCTTACCGATCATACGCGGGACGATGTTCTTACCGAAGTCGTGATCTCCAGTCGGGCTCTTCGCGTCCGCGATTACTTGCCGCACCAGGACATCGGTATTGAATATGTACACCCCCATGGAGACAAAAGACTTGTCCGATTTGCCCGGTATCGGCTTGGGGTCGGCCGGTTTCTCCTCCCAGTCGGTTATCTTGAACTCCTCATCGCATCCGATAATACCGAACGCGCTTGCCTTGGATCGCTCGATTTCCACGCCCGCGATGGTGAGGTCAGCGTTCTTCTCCACGTGGAACGCGAGCATTTCGTTGTAGTCCATCTTGTACACGTGATCGCCGGACAAAATCAGTATGCGTTCGGGCCGCTCTCGTTGGAGGATGTGGATATTCTGGAAGATGCTGTCCGCGGTACCGCGGTACCACCGATCCATCACGCGTTGCTGCGGCGGGACGCATTCGATGAACTCACCCAACTCGTGGCTGAAGATACTCCATCCAACTCGGATGTGCCGGTTCAGCGATACGGACCGGTACTGGGTCAGCACGTAGATACGACGGATGCCGGAATTGAGACAGTTTGAAAGGGTAAAATCCACGATCCGGTAGATCCCTCCGAATCGGACGGCCGGCTTGGCGAAATCCTTTGTCAGTGGATAGAGGCGCTCTCCCTTGCCTCCGGCCATGAGAATACAGAGGGTATTCTCCATTTCGCACGCGAGTCTCATGTGCCAATTAACCTCTTGATTTCGTGTATCAATTTGGTGCTGTCCGAAGACTTGACTACGTATCCGTCCGCTTGCCATGCGGTGTAATCATCCTGATAGTGACTGTACGCAGTATTGAGTATTACCGGTATCCGTTTGTCTCCGCCGACGAGCCGCTCAAGTGTTTCGATGCCGTCCATCCCCGGCATCTGGATGTCGAGCACAATGAGGTCAGGAGGATCCTCTTCGACGGCGGTGAGGGCTTCCTTTCCCGATTGCGCCACACTGACAGCGTAGCCCTCGTCTTCCAAATCCCTCTTGTACAGCTCGCAAATGTGCACCTCGTCATCCACAACGAGTATACGTTTCATCGTCTCGCCTCGCCGTTAGATCCGGGCCCCCTCCCCTCCGGCAATTGGCGGCTCCACGGGAACCAGATGATCCCTCCGCCGCCCACCGAGCTTCAGCGAACCACTGCACCCGGGAGAGTGAAAAGACCCATCTTGACGCAAACGTCTGATACCAATGCGCTTTCTAACAAGTAACATAGAAAGGGCCGGCAGGGACGCCGTCCCCCACTATTTCTTATGGTGGCGGCGGGCCTCCGTGCCCGCCATTTTCACCTGTATGAAAGCTCATTGGTATGACAATCACCCCACCATCACAATAAGACCATCTTCATGAATCGCGCGAGGCATGTCAACCCGAAAGCAACTGGGAGTGCTCAATGAGAGTCTCGCGCAAAAGTGAGCCCTCGCCTTCAGGGGCGCAGAGCCGTCGTGCCGGGAGTACGCTTTGGAGAAGTGGGTGCAGTGCCCTTTTGCTGACGGCGCCGTTCCGGTTCGTCCTTTTCGCGAACCGCGGCGGCGATGTCCTCGATCAATTCCTGTGAGAGTTGCCCCACCGCTCGGTTCAAGGCTTCCACTGTTGCCTCCGGGCCGGAGTCCTTGGACTCGACTTCAACCGCGTACGTCTTCTTGAGGATCGTCTTGTCAGCGCCCAACGGAACCCCGAAATCCGTCAGCGTCGCTTGAACCTTGATCAATGCCGCGGTCTTGTCACCCTTCCGAACACCCTTCATCTCAAGCACCGTTCCCTCAAGCGCGTACCGATACCGAGCGGGGCTAAACTGTCCGATGGTCTTCTCGAAGATTCCGGCTCCGCTGAGGTCCCGTTCGATGAGATCGGTAATCATGTCCGCTGGGCTGCGTGACCACCGATGGGCGCTCACGGCCTGTTCCTTGGATTGCGGGTCGGTCACCACGAGAAAGTCTGCATCCACCGACGGTCCAAGAAGGAAGCGATAGATCATCAGCGTATGAGGAACCGCCGCTGGAGTGCCTTTGGACGGGACAGGGTAATTGAGGGAATGGTACATGATCGCCTCTCGGCCCGTTGTGGCGCACCCCGCGAGCAAGAGGACGCCGCCTGCGACCAGGAGCCATGTGGAGGCGAGTGATCGAACCGTGCGGTTGGACATAAACCAGTTCCGGGTGAAGGACAAGGTGCGAAGCGGCGTCAGGACGTCCAAAACACGAGCAACAACCGTCCCACTCCAGAGCGAAAAGCTATGCCACTCCAATTCGTATCAAGGCTTCTTTTCGGCCTTTTCGGGCGGTGACCCGAACAGGATGATCGACGGTTTATTCTTGAGCATCTTGGTCAGGTCAACCAGGTTGTCGGCGCTCCGATCAAGTTTCTGGCTGAGCCTATTGATACTGATATCGGTCCTGTGGATCATCTGATCCAGGCTCCGAGCGGTCCCGGTAATTTCTTGAAGGAATTCCGATGACTTGTCAAGCGTCGTACCGACCCGCTTCCCTAAAGACATCCGGTCGAGTTCGTCATTGACGCGCTTGGATGCCTTCTTAATCTGCTGAATCGTTTCCGCGGTTTCCACGCCAATGTCCTGCACCTTCGGGTCCGCCAGGATGCGGTCCAGACGCGCTGAGACGTTGAGCAGGTGTGCCGAGATGCGTTCAAGGTCAACACCCCGCACTTTCTTGAACAGCGTTTCCAGTGCGTCGCCGAATTCTCGGATCTCCGACGGATAGGTCGTAATCACCGGATAGCGCGGCTGAAATTCAAAATGGGGCGGTTCGCGACGGAGCGGCGGCTCGTACCGATCCATCTCGAGATACTTCATTCCCGTGATTCCAAGAAGACTTATCTTGATGCCGAGGTCATCGGACACACGAAAGCTTTTGTCCAGATTCATGACTACTTCGACAAGCTGCGCATCCGGCGCCATGCGGATGCTATCGACCCGCCCTACATTCACTCCTCGGAACTTGACCGCACTGTCAGGTTCAAGGCCTTGAACGCTCTCGGTGAAATAAGCGACCACCTTTTGGGACGGACTAAGCGCCCGAATCACGCCGAGCCAGATGAGCGTCCCTGAACCCAGCAGGAGGCTCATCACAACGAAGAGCCCAATCTTGAACTTCTGCGCCTGCCCGGCCATCTTTTTCCCCTGTCTCATCCAGCACCCGTCAAGCGGGCGCTCTCGTGAAGAAGTCCCGCACTCGTGCATCATCCGAGGAGGCAAGCTCGGCAGGACTCCCTTGTGCGATAATCGTGCGTTCGTCGCGGTCGAGCATGATCACTCGATCCGCCACAGTGAGCACGCTCGCGAGTTCGTGGGTAACGATTACCACTGTCGTTCCCAGGCTCTTGTTTATCTCCAGAATCAATCGATCGAGTTGGGCGCTGGTCACCGGATCAAGCCCGGCGGACGGCTCGTCGAAAAACAGGATCTTCGGGTCCAGCGCCATGGCACGAGCCAGAGCCGCACGCTTCTGCATTCCGCCGCTCAGTTCTGCCGGCAGGTGACTCTCGAATCCCGCGAGCCCGACTTGCGTGAGCTTCAGCCGGACGATGTGCTCAATTGTCCCCTCGGGGAGGCTCGTCTGCTGGCGCAACGGCAACGCGACGTTCTCGGCTATCGTCATGGAGCTGAAGAGCGCCCCAGACTGAAACAACACGCCAATTTTGCGGAGGAAACGCTCCGATCCGCTGTCACCCACGAGCACGACATGGTCGCCGTCCAGAAACACTTCACCCGAGGTCGGTTCCACAAGCCCCATCAGTACCTTGAACAACGTTGTCTTGCCGCAGCCCGATCGCCCCAGGATGGCGAAGATTTCGCTCTCGTGTACGTCGAACGACACGTCGCTCACGACAACAGCATCGCCGTATCCCGCGGTTATGCGTTTTGCCGAGACCATAACCGGACGATCCTCATTGGAATGTCGGTTTTGCTTCGTGTCTTCCAGAGATCAATCCTCCTCGCGGCCTTAGCGCTCCCCTAGAGCAGCCGCACATAATGAAACAGCATCGAGAAAATGGCGTCCGTGACCACAATAACGAACACCGACGTAACCACCGCCGACGTGGCCGCAGACCCGACGCTTTCCGCGCCTCCTCTCACCTGGAACCCGCGAAGGCACCCGATCATGGCCACCTCTACGCCGTAGGCGAAACTCTTGGTGAGTCCTTTTAGCACATCGCTCACTTCAAGGATCTTTTGGACTTGGTTGAAATAAGTGGTGGGCGTCAAGTCCAGCGAGGACGCAGCCACGATACACCCGCCAGCGACGCCTACAATGTCCGCAAAGAGCGTGAGGCACGGACAAACCAAGGCCACTGCCAGGACTCTCGGTGTGACCAGATATCGAATCGGATCGATCGCCATCACGCTCAGGGCGTCGATCTCCTCCGTTACTCGCATCGTCCCGATATGCGCGGCAAATGCCGCGCCCGAACGACCGGCGATGATGATAGCCGTGAGCAGCGGGCCCATCTCCACGCAGATGGACACGCTCACGAGGTCCGCGACAAAGATGTTGGCGCCGAATTTCCTGAGTTGAATAGCGGCTTGAAATGCGAGAATCGCGCCCATGAGAAAGCTCAACGCCGTAACGATCGGGACCGCGTCGGTGCCGGCTCTTTCCATGAGCCTCCAGAACCCGTCCCAGCGTGCCGTCCGCGGGCTGCTCAGGTCCTTTGCCATCGCCACAACGGATGCACCGATGAACGTGAGGATATCGCGACCGGTCGTGAGTACCTTCTCGGTCCCCTCGCCGACCTGAACAAGGACACCCGGCTCGCCGCGCGGCACCAGAACGCACGCAGGGGCGTAATGTTCAAAATCCACCAGGTCGAGAAGCCTCTGAATCTCGGGCCCTGGGTGGACCACACGGAAACGATTACCCATCACGTGACATTTCTGTCTGACTTCGATGAGGACGGCGACTCCCGAACTGTCGAAGTACTCTACCTCGCCGAGATCAAGCGCAACGTTCCGCAGCGGTTCAGCTGCGATGGCTTCAATAATGGCATCCAGCACTTGTCGAGCGTTTTCCATGCGCACCACACCGGAAAGCCCAAAATGAAGCTCATCGAATGACTTATTCAGCAGCTTAACCTCGAAACCGCTTCCCGAAGAGGCGGAAGCCTCTCGCGAGGCGGTCTCCTCAGCTGCACCGATCGTCGAGCGATCGTCGTCACTTCGAGTACTAGTCTCTGGAGCTTCGTCCATCACCTGAACCGCAAATCTTCACTTTGTAAGTGAGACACACGTGATACCGGCCCGTTTCGCCGGTTTACCTCAAGTCAGCGCACACGAGAGCATCCTGGGTGCAAGGGCCTCGCGCACGCTCGCTTGGCCACATGGTACTAGCGCAAACGGGACCGCGAGGCAACACGCGGACCATACTACACAAAGAAAAAGATGAGAGTATTCATGTTGCGGGGAATACGTCGCAAGTCGCTTTCACATACCATCGGGGGAGAGTTGTACGCCGGTCTATGTGGAAAGGCTTGCATCCTCCTCGTACGCCGCAGGCTGCTCTTTGTATCTCCAACTTGGAATGCACGCAAAGATCAGAGTCCATATGCCCGTGCCAAGGGCAAACGGGGGCACGAAACGTCCAGGCGGGACCACCCACGATATGCCGTAAACCAGGAACGCTATGAACATCAATGAAATAACAAATCCCGCCGCGCTCACCGCCTGCCGCGGATGAAGACCCTTCACGTCTGGGAAATCGGGCATTACTAACGGCGGATTCGACACCGCTGAACGAGCATCGATCGTCTTCCCCTCATGCCATTCCATCAGAGATGTCAGCAGAGCGTTCGAGCTTTTCGCAATCGTCATCATCGAACGTCCGTCGAGTGAATGGAGACGGAATACCTGCTCTTTGTCTCCATTCCTCCAGGTGACAAGGATCTCGGGAACTTTGAACCAGTCCGGATACGAGCGGCCCTTGGCGATCGAACCGATGCTCTCGCGCTGCAGACCAAATCGGATCTTCTCACCGCAGTAGCTCAAAGCGCCTTCTTCGATTGCCAGGAATCCAACGTCCCAGACCGTGTGGTTGTCGTACACGCGGGGATATGCTTCAGGCGAGATCCCCACAAAATGAAGCTGTTGGGCTGTTAGATCTACCCCTTCGCTTTCGAGCCTTTCCCTGAGTCGCCGCTCTAAGTTCCGATACCCGAGGAGATTCAAGTAGTTGGCGACCGCCAAATAGAGCATCGGCATGAGAACAAGTCCTACTGCGAACAGCCAGCTGGAAAGCCCTGCCCTGCGGATCAGACAGCCCGCCAGCAATGGCGCGGCCGCGATCGTGACCATCGTAATCAGCCAAATGACCAGCACCTTTTGCTTCTTGAATTCCGTGGAAAAGATCAGGTCGGTTTGCGCAGTTTCATGAGGAATTTCGTAACCCTCTGCCTGATCTCGGTCGGGCGGAGTGTCCAGAAGCTCCAGCAACCGCGCCCTCGGAATACGGTGCCGCTGCGCTATAGCCTCAAGCCTCTTCATAGTTGACGGATGGGTTATCAGGCTTTCTTCCCAGAATCCCCACTGGATGGGCATCAGATTCATTCTCGTGAGCTTGACCAACGCGGTGATCATGCTTTCGGGATCGCCCGTCAAGAGAGTGGCAAACTCGTCTGCGCGACGTTCGAACTTGCGTGAGATATACAGCCAGGACAGCAGGAACAGGACCAGTGGGACAGGATAGGAAAGATACGCGTCTATCCATTCTTCGGCGGCCCTGAGTGTCGTGGCGTCCACGGATACCAGTGACGAAATCAACCACGGCAGGATCCGCATACCGTAGATGATAGCCATGCTCATCCCGGCACATACCAGGAGGAAGCTTGCCCAAGACAGGATCAGCGCATGGTTGCTCTTGACGTGACCTATCTCGTGCGCCATTACGCAGTCGGCTTCCTTCTTCGTCAGCTTCTCCAAGAGATAATCCGTGATAAGGACCTTACTCCCGACGACGGCAAACGCGTTCCCCATTTGAAGCTGCTGCGCGGGCATGATGAGCACTTCGCTGAGCTTGACGCCTGCGAGCTGGGCATGTTCCAGGACTCGTTCCTTGAATTCCCCGCTGAACAGCACCCGAGGCGTGGTTCCCGAGATTTTGCCGTAGAACCACGTGCCGACAAATCTCACAACGAGCGCCCCCGCAAAGCACAGCATTGCCTTGCCGGGATCGTGAACCAGGGTTGTGATACCGGCGACAACCAACGCCAGGGGCACGATTACCACCACGTTGGCCCAGAATCCTCTGACGAGCATCTCTCGTCTGTTCAAGGCCACCTTTCGCACCCGCAGCCAGACCGGCAGCGATAGGTACTGCCACAGAAGCGTCAACACCATGGGTGGAATAAACAGCATCAAAGCATAGAGACCGAAATCTCCGATTCCGGCCGCGAACGCGACAAACGTATCGATGCGAAGCGCTGTCATAGCGAAGGCCCACGCGAATGTGGCGCCTCCCAGAATCCAAAGATGAACCCGCCAGTAACCAAACCAGGCCGCTGTGGGGTCCTTCTCGGCCAACGACAAGCTCCTTTTCCTGACGCGTAGAATGAGCACCAGTGGAGCGATCAGAACTACCATGAGCGACACAAGCATCCATGCGACATCGCTCGTGTGATAGCCGAATTCGAATGAAAGGTCGTTGACCACCTGCTGATCAGGTTCCACCTTGATGGAGTAATGAAGTTCCGAGCTATACCGGGAGTGGGCGCGTCCTCCGCCCGACACCTCCGCATAACCGAGCCTCGGTATTGACAGAGAGATGCGTAGCTTTCCTGGCTGTGCCTTCTGAAGACGTTCCCACAACAATTGCGGTTTGATGAACCCGCGAACTGCCAGGTCTCGCTCTTGGAGCGGAATACGACATTCGGCCCGAAGCGTGAAACCGTGCTTGTGCGCGTGAAAATCAACGTCCTTGAGCTTGCACTGCAGAACCTCTTCCAAATCCGAGAGAAATTCGTCCTTTCTCTCTTTGGGAGGCGGGATCCGCTTGTAAGCGTGAAACATCAGTCCCGTCTTCACTTCTCCCTGTGAGTCTATCGTGATGTTCCAAAAGTACGCCGGCTCTGAAGATGCCTCATCGTAGCCGTCCAAGGCGTTGTCCTGGGCCAAGATCGGCCCGACAGAGAGGAAGACGATAACGAACGCCCCAATAGTCCGAATGAGTTTCTTAAGGTGGTTTCTGTTCATGCTCTTTCCCGGCTGCTGATCAAAACTCCGAGTCTTCTGCTCTCGCACAGCGTGCAGATGATCACTTCTCCGTGGCCAACAGTAAGCCAAGTCAACAAAGGAAGTAACCCCACGTCGCAGTCACACGAGGCGGAGCGTCTTCCAATACGGGAGGCAAAGCCCGACTCTTTACCACGAGTGACTGATCGCCCTGGTGGGACAGGCCTCGACGCAGGGCAACGGAGGCCTGTTCGACGCAGGTTTGCACGGTCCGCACTCGTACTTGATCTTCTGCTTTTTGTCCTCACGCACTGCGACGATAGGTTCCTCCCGGAATGGATCGTTGGGGTCTTCGTCGGAGACTTCCAGCACTTGCGCGGGGCAGGCGCCTGCGCACTCGCCGCACCCATCACACTTCCGCGTATCAACAGTGATGAAGTAGTCCCCGGACGCGTCGCTATATCCATGATGCGCGAGCATTTTGCCTTTCTGTCCCAAGTAGATCGATTCAGAAATACCTTTACATGGTAGTCATCGACGGCCTTGGGTAGGGGCGGGTCTTAGACCCGCCCCTACAGAGCATATTGCGGTGTTCAATTCCTCACCTCGTCTCCAGCAAGGTGGCAAGCTACTTACGAAACGATCTACTAGAAATGTCGAGATCCGATATTCCCGGCGGTCGAGCGCGAACGCACGGTGCCCCACTCGGATTAGCCTTTGCGGCCTTTGCCCTTTTGGCACAACGCGAGCCCGAAGAGCGCCGCGCCCATAGCGCCGGCCAACTGGGTGTCGTACGCGGTTTTGAGCGGCTCCAATCCCATGAGCTTTCTCAATCGCTGAGTGACGCCGATGTTCTTGGCCATGCCGCCCGTAATGGCGAACTCGGGTTCCACTCCCACTCGCTCAAGGAGAGAGTAAATCCGAGCGGCCATGGCTGCACAGTACGCTGCAAGTACCTCATTCACCGCCCACCCCTTGCGAAGAAGGCCCGTAGCCTCGGATTTCGCGTACACGACACAAGTGCTCGAAACAGGCGGGGGTTCCTTGGCCACCTCGAACGACCGAGGGCCAACGTCGCCGATGGGAACTCCCAGCAGGTCAGCGAACACCTCCATGCCTCGGCCGGTGCCGGCCGCGCACTTGTCGTTCATGAGGAAATTCGTGACCTTGCCCTTGTCGTCGCATCGGATAGCCTTGATGTCCTGACCACCCACGTCGAGCACCGTCCGGACCGCGGAGCCATACATAAAGCTTGCGCCTTTGGCATGGCAAGCGATCTCCGTGACCGTACGGTCGGCCATGGGAACGTTGACCCGGCCGTAGCCCGTGCCGATGAAGTAATGCACTTTGCCCTGTGGAAGGTCTGTCTTCTCGAGTGCAAAGTTGAGCGCGTCCTGGGCGCTGGTTGGGCTGTCGGAGCCGGTCCGACGGTTGCCAAATGCATACAGTTCGCCGTCGGCCATTATCACCGCTTGAGAACTCACGGAGCCCACGTCGATTCCGCCGGTGAGCAGTTCAGCGTCCTGCCACTTGATGTCGGGGTTCACCCAGTTGGTTTCTGCCCATCGCCAGAATTCCGGCTTCTTATCATCTGCCATCGCAAATCCTCCGATCTCGGATGAGCCTGAGCGCTATTTTGCAGTCTGAGCTGCCACGATCGCAGCGCCCACCGCCGCACCGAATTCGGGCCCTTCGGGGATGTAGACCTGGTCAACTTGAAGCTCTCGCTTGAGCGCTTCCACGAAGCCGGGGTTGTGGGCTACGCCACCCAACATGACCACGTCCGGGTTAACGCCGATTCGCCGAATCATGGACGCGATGCGGCTGGCCATTGCGTCATGGATGGCGCGACTAATATCTTTCTTTGAGGTCTTCGCGTGGATGAGACCAACCACTTCCGATTCCGCGAAGATCGCGCACTGTGCGTTCATGGGAATGCTCTTGTCGGACGTCAGAGCCAGAGGCCCAAGGTCCTCCAACTCGGTCTCGAGAGCGCGTGACATCGCCTCTATGAATGCACCAGCGCCCGCTGCGCACTTCTCATTGATAGCAAAGTCTTCGACCGATCCCTTTTCGTCAAACTTGGCCGCTCGGCCCCCCTCCGCGCCCACGTCCGCTACCGTACGAGCCCTGGGGAAGAAATAGTTGGCAGCCGTCGTTATTGCCTTGATATCGTTAACTTTCACGTCGGCTTCTTCAATGGACCTGGAACCCGAACCCGTCCCGCCGATATGGTCGAGTTCACTCCGGTTGAGCTTGGTCTTTTCAAGGGCCGCCGCAAGCGATGCCTTTACTGCCTCTCTTTGGTCGAAGCCGGTGAGAACGCTCGCTCTACCAAGGATCGTACCGTCCTTCATGATGATCGTCTTCGTATTCTTGGCACCACAGTCAATTCCTGCAGTGATCATATGTGGACCTCCTTCGGGATAGAGGCGGGCGCCGGCCGCCTCCTTTCAGCGATGCTCAGTCGCTGGAGTCTCTCGAGTCCGGCTCGGTTGACAGATCAGGAGACATCCAACTCCAAGCTCAGACGCTTTGAAGGAACAAAGCCAGCGCGTTGGAAAAACATGAGCAAGGTCTTGTCATTCCAGTCGACCAGCGTGTGAATGGTGCTCACACCCAGCTTCCCGACCTGATGGGTGAATTGTTCCAGCAGTTTGGATGCCACACCCTTCCCCGCGGCCATGGGATGGACACCGATAGTGTCGATCGACGCGGTGGTCTCGGGAATGCCGAACTCACCAGTGTAGAGCGCGCCGATTATGAACCCCACGATTTGGTCCTCGACTTCCGCGACAAGAGAGGTGTTGATTCCCGCGCCTGTGGTGGCCGCGGCAAGCTTTTCTTTGTAGTATTCCGGTCTCTTTCGCCCGAAATACATGCTGTCAATGGAAACGATCGCGTTGACATCCTGTTCGGTCATTATCCGGATCCGCAATGTTTCCGGGTCGATTCTCTTCGTCGTCATATTCCTGCCCTCCGTCCTCTCGGGTACAATAAGCGACGTACTCGGTCGGCCGCAGAATGTTGCAGGCTTTCCATGGATATCGCCGATGCGCAGCGGAGCCGCTATTCTGACCGCCAATCACCAGAATTTCAAGGTCATGGAGCACCTGATCCAGGGCACTTTTCAGCACTCGTCTTGACATCCGAGCACCCCTTCATTACATCTGAAGAGCCCCGACAAATCACTATCGAGCGCGAATCATGACCCGTACCCCGCCCGAAAAGCGTCCATCGAACAGCCGTGACGATCGATTCATCCCCATTGAGGAAGTGGACCTCGCTCAGGCGGAAATCCTCGGAGAATACGCAGCGGACAGCCCCGAATCTGCAGATTCCCACTTCCCGGTCGTTCTTGACAAGAGGGAAAGGCCATTAGTAAGGGCATTCCCGGCAGAGCCGGTCCTTGAACCGCTCGTGTCCCCTTCTGAGGCAATTCTGAGATCGAGAAGACCGAAAGTCTTGAGGAGGCCCACGCGGCGACGCCTGGAAGCACAGCGGCTCTCACCGGTCATGGGTCAAGTGGGGCCGCCGCTCCCCATGCTCTTCGTTGGGGTTCTCGTTCTGGTAGCGCTGGTGCTGTAGCGGACTCGTCCGTGTGACGAATCGGGGGACGGTTACCTCAGCTGATTGCCGTGACAGACTGTCTCAAAGCTCGGGAGAATTTGAGGATCGTAGCACGACGGGGTCTGGAATGCGTCTTTGTAGCCCTCACCCCGACCCCTCTCCCAGTGGGAGAGGGCGGCGCGCGCAGCCGATCTCCAGTCTCCTCGCCCTCCTGGAGAGGGTTATGGTGAGGGGTAATCGTGTTACGACGGCACTCTTTGAATGGATTCTGAGCTAGATTCCTCAGGGCACCGGCACAAGGCGTCCAAATTTCGCTCGAAAGGCTTCGCGCATCGACTGGAGATCCGGCACAAGGCCGCTGGGTGGCCCACAATCCGGGCAAGGGACTACCCAATTGCGCGAGTACTTGGGGATCGCGTCGAAGTTGTAGGGGGTTTCCGGGTCGGCAGCGACTGCGTTCATGGGGTCGTACGCATAGAGAGGAAAGATACCGGAGGCGTTTGCAGACGGAACACAGATGGTGATGATTGCGAGAGCGATGAGGGCGATACGTGCGGACATGGTGACCTCCAAGGGAATCTTCCGTCTTGGAGTGTACTAAAATAATCCTGATAAGTCAATCTGTTTGCTAAAAAATATCAAGCATTATGGCAGATAACAGAGAACTACCTTTAAGGCCTTCACTTTTTTTGTTGACTTGAAATCACAGCGGGCTATATTTAATGTTTTACGGTGATTCGAACGGCGTCGGGATGTCATGAAAATCCGTATCGATGAAATCCCCAAGATAGGCCTGTCGGTCGAGTTCACCGATGATGAGGAACTCCTGGCACAAGCTCTTGCCGCGACCACCCTGCCCCCTGGCGTTGAGATCGACCCCAGGCTGACGGGACGGTTCCAGATCGCTCGCCGCAAGGGCGAACTCTTTTTTGAGGCCGCGGTCGACACCGTCATGCGCTTGCAGTGCTCGCGGTGCCTCACGGAGTTCCAACAGGCCGACCGCGTCGATATCGAACTCGTCGTGCGACAGCGTTCGAGCCCTGAACAGGACATGGACGCGGAATTCGTCGATTCGGAGGCGGAAGCGTTTCTCATCGACGGGGACGTTATCGACCCCGGTGAGATCATCCTGCAAGAGCTGTTGCTGAACGTGCCCATGAAGCCGTTGTGCAACGAAGACTGTCCGGGCTTGTGTCCCACGTGTGGACGCCCGAAGAGCTCCCCGGAGTGCACTTGCTCCGAAGAACGGCGCGTTGACCCTCGGTGGGCCGCGCTCGAACAATTGAAGGAGAAGATCACCCCCTGACGCGCCACGGGCGACGAAGGGACATCCCATAAAGGAACCGACATGGCAGTACCGAAAAAACGTGTTTCCCGCACCAGGCGGGACAAGCGACGCACACACAAGAGGCTGACTGCGGTGCAGGTTGTGGCGTGCAGCAAGTGCGGAGAACCGACCATGCCCCACAGGATTTGTCCCTCGTGCGGCGCGTACAAGGGCCGCACGGTCGTCGAAACCGAGGCGTAATCCCGGACCGTATGGCATTGGCATCCCCCCCGGCCCAGCACGGCACAGTTGCTCTGATTTTTCCCGGACAGGGCTCCCAGTCCCCTGGGATGGCACGGAATCTTGTCCGCGACAGCCCCCGTGCAAGAGAAATCTTCCGCCGGGCTGACGAAGTCCTCGGCTACGGACTCACGGCCATCATGGAGGCTGACGACGGGATCGACCTTAACCGCACGATACATACACAACCGGCAGTATTCGTGCAGTCGATCGCGCTGTTGGAGTGCCTTCGAGCTCGCAACCCGTTCAACGTGGCGATGACCGCCGGGCATTCTCTTGGCGAATATACCGCCCTCGTCGCGGCTGGCGCGCTTGAGTTCGAAGAAGCACTCGACGTAATTCGCGTGCGCGCGCAAGGCATGGACGACGCCCAGCCTCCTGGCTCATGTTGCATGGCTGCGCTTGTGGGTGTATCACGGGACGAGGCTCTGAAGCTAGTCGCTCAAGTGCGCGGAGACGACGTGCTGGAGGCCGCGAATTTCAACGCGCCGGACCAGGTGGTCATTTCCGGCCATGTCGCGGCGGTAGACCGTGCACTGGAGGCAGCCAAGCAAATCAAGAGAGCCCGCGGAGTGAAACTTTCGGTTTCTTCCGCGTTTCACACGCCACTGATGGAGCCTGCGCGGCAGTCCCTCGCGAGGCGGCTGGAAACAGCCGTGCTCAAGGAGCCGCTTTTTCCTGTGGTGGCGAACGTGACGGGTGAGATGTACCCTTTTCCCGAGGGCGCCAAGAAATTGATGGTTGATCAGGTGGTGAGCCCGGTGTTATGGGAAGAGTGCGTCCGGACAATGTGCGACGCGGGCGCTGAGGTCTTCGTGGAAGTGGGGCCCGGCAAAGTGCTGACCGGATTACTTCGGCGCATTGATAAGACCGCTGCGGCGGTCAACGTGAGCGACTTGGCGAGTGTCGCATCATTCGCGGGGGACCGCGCATGAACCCGAACTTGGCGGCCGCGCTCTCCCTTGAGGGCAGGACCGCGCTTGTGACGGGCGGTTCCCGGGGAATCGGTCGGGCCATTGCAGTGACTTTGTCCGCGGCGGGCGCGTTCGTGGCCGTGAATTACCACACGAACGAGGCAGCAGCGCGGGAGACTGAGGAACTGATCGCAGCTCGGGGTGGCGCATGTATGTGCGCTCGCTTTGACGTGGCCGATTCAGCGGCCGTCGAGACCGGAGTTGGGGCGGTTCTCGCAGCGCAGGACCGGATCGACATCCTTGTGAACAACGCGGGTATCACTCGCGACGGACTCATCGGCAGGATGAAAGACGACCAGTGGCAGGACGTGTTGGACACAAACCTGCGCGGAGCGTTTAACGTTTGTCGCGCGGTGACCAAGAGCATGATCCGTCACCGGTCGGGTCGTATCGTGAATGTCGCTTCGACCGCCGGCGAAGCGGGAAATGCCGGACAGGTGAACTACGCTGCAGCCAAATCGGGGCTCATAGGATTCACTCGGTCGCTCGCTCGGGAGTTGGCCCCGAGAAACATCCTGGTGAACGCGGTTTCCCCTGGCGTCGTTGTTGGCGGCCTGAGCGAGAAGTTGAACGATGAGCAAATGGACGCGATACGAACGCATATTCCACTCCGGAGAGCCGGCACACCGGAGGAGATTGCCCATGCGGTTCTCTTTCTGAGTTCGAGCATGGGCGATTACATTACGGGCCAGGTGATTCGGGTAAACGGCGGGCTCTACATGTGAGAATAGCTGACGGTGAGCGCGGCAATGCCGCAGACCTGAGAGCGCTGCTGCACACGCAATTGCCGGTCCGGTGCAGCGACCATCGCAATGCCGCTTCAAGGGAGTGGGCGACGTAAAACGTTTTGGAGGACACCCGACATGGACGATGTGGAACGCAAAGTCATCGACCTCATTGCCGAGGTGCTGGTGGACGTGAATAAGGAAAACATCCAGCTTGACTCGAAGATCGTCGAGGATCTCGGGGCCGAGTCTTTGGACATTTATGACATGATTGCCCTGCTGGAGGACGAATTCGGCCTGGAGATCAACGACGAGGAAGTCGAGAAGATCCAGACGGTCAAGGACGTGGCGAGCTTTATCAAGGCCTCCGGCCGCGCGTAAGCCCGCTTGGCCGCTTCAGGCTCGCCGGAGGAATCGTTGCGACGCAAGGTTGTCGTCACAGGAATGGGGATGGTCACCGGCCTAGGCGCCGGTGTACAGGCCAACTGGACAGCGATCACGTCCGGGCGCTCGGGCATCGGTCCGATCACTCGTTTTGATGCGAGCAAGCATCGGACGAGAATTGCCGGAGAGGTGCGAGGTGATTTCGATCCCGCTGGGTACATTCACAATAAGGAAGCCCGCCGCATGGATCGGTATCAGCACCTTGCCATGGTGGCTGCCTATGAAGCAATGAACGATGCGGGACTCCCCTATCCTCCTTCGGAGCCGTATCGCTGTGGCGCTGTCGTAGGATCGGGCATGGGCGGACTCGCGTCGATTGAGGACGGCTTTCGGTCCGTGGATCAGAAGGGACCCAAGGGCGCGCACCCAATGGTGATTCCCATGTCGGTCATCAATCTCGCTCCGGGGATGATGTCGATCCGATTCGGATTCAAGGGTCCGAACTTTGGCGTGGTCAACGCGTGCACGTCCGGAACGTCCGCTATCGGCGAGGCCCACCGGATTATCCGCGAGGGGCGTTGCGACGTAATGCTCACCGGCGGGGCCGAAGCTGTAATCACCACCCTGTCCATTGCAGCGTTCAACGCCTTGAGAGCGCTCTCCGTACGCAACGACGAGCCTGAGAAAGCTTCGCGGCCGTTCGACCGAGACCGCGATGGGTTCGTGATCGGCGAAGGAGCGGGTATTCTTGTTCTTGAGAGTGAAGATCACGCCCGAGCGCGCGGGGCCACGATACATGGCGAGATAGTGGGATATGGCGCAACCGATGACGCGTTTCATGTGGTTATGCCCGCGTCGGATGGCGAAGGCGCTTACTACTCGATGAAGTTTGCGCTGGAAGATGCCGGTGTCGACCCGAGCGAAATCGGATACATCAACGCACACGGGACGTCCACCGACCTCAATGACAAAATGGAGACCATCGCGATCAGGCGACTGTTCGGGCATTCTGCCGAAAAGGTTTCCATCAGTTCCACCAAGTCCATGACCGGCCACCTTATCGGCGCGGCAGGAGCCGTGGAAGCGATTTTCTCGCTGATGGCGCTCAAGGAAGGCGTTGTGCCTCCGACAATCAATCTCGAAAACCCCGACCCTGAGTGTGATCTCGACTATACGCCGAACAAAGCCGTTTCCCGAGAAATGGCGTACGCGCTGTCCAATAGTTTCGCTTTTGGCGGACAGAACGCAAGCCTCGTTTTCAAGCGAGTATGAACACGATGCGCACCAGTCTCGTAGGTTCCGATCATGGAGGTTTCGAGCTGAAGAACATCCTGAAGGATGTTCTCGTGGCGCGCGGCCTTCAGGTAATCGATGTGGGATGTGACTCCGAGGAGTCTTGCGACTACCCGCTCTTTGCCCGAGACGTGGCGCGGCGCCTCACCAGCGGCGAGGCTTCTATGGGTGTGCTCGTCTGTGGAACCGGAATCGGGATGTCCGTTACAGCGAACCGGTTTCGGGGCATCCGTGCAGCGCTCTGCACCAGCGAGTTTCATGCCCGCATGAGCAGAGCGCACAACGACGCGAACGTTCTCGTCCTCGGCGGTCGCGTTACGGGCAGCGGATTGGCCAAGGCAATCCTTGAGGCATGGCTGGACACCCCTTTTGAAGGAAATCGACATCAGCGCCGCGTCGATCAGATTGACGCAATGTAGGACTAGGAAGATTCGTGGAAAGATCATGAGCCCCCTGGAGAAAACCGACCCCGAAATATACGGGGTCATTCTGAGAGAAAAAGAGCGACAGCAGCACCGGCTTGAACTGATCGCGTCGGAAAACTTCACATCCCGTGCGGTCATGGAGGCCCAGGGGAGCATCCTGACCAACAAGTACGCCGAGGGGTATCCCGGCAGACGGTATTACGGCGGATGCCTCCATGTGGACGTTATCGAGGAAGTGGCTCGCAGACGGGCCTGTGAGTTGTTCCAGGCGGAGCACGCCAACGTGCAGCCCCATTCCGGCAGCCAAGCGAACATGTCCGTCTATTTTGCGGCGATGAAGCCGGGCGACACCTATTTGGGCATGGACCTGTCTCACGGTGGTCACCTCTCGATGGGCCACCCAAAGAGCTTCTCGGGCATCATCTATAGCGTGGTCCCCTATAATGTGCGTCGCGACACGCACCTAATCGACTACGATCAGGTCCGCGATCTGGCTCGAACGCATCGCCCGCGGATGATTATCGCCGGCGCCAGCGCATACCCACGCGTCATTGACTACGCGACCTTCGGTGAGATCGCTCGCGAGGTCGGTGCAATCCTCATGGCTGACGTAGCACACGTGGCCGGGCTCATCGTTGCCGACCTGCATCCATCGCCGGTGCCGCATGCGGATTTCGTGACGAGCACCACTCACAAGACTCTGCGCGGCCCACGAGGCGGGATAGTGCTGTGTCGCAAAGAACATGCGGCAAAACTCGACTCGTGCATCTTCCCCGGCATGCAGGGCGGCCCGCTCATGCACGTGATTGCGGCCAAGGCGGTCGCATTCGCGGAGGCGCAAACTCCAGCGTTTCGTGAGTACCAACGCGATGTCGTTCGGAACGCGAAAGTGCTGGCCGAGGCGCTACTCGAGCACGGGTTTACCCTGGTTTCCGGGGGCACGGACAACCACCTGGTGCTCATAGACCTGACGGGAATGGGGATCAATGGGGCCGAGGCACAGGACATTCTCGAAGAGGCCGGAATCACGGTCAACAAGAACACTATACCCTTCGATCCGCTTCCACCCGCCAAGAGCTCCGGCATTCGTCTCGGAACGCCCGCGGTGACGACCCGCCAAATGGGACCGGAAGAGATGAAGCTCATTGCGTCTTTCATGGCGAAAGTCTTGACAAATCCGTCCGACGAGCAGATGATCGCCCGAATTCGGCGCCAGGTTACCGAGCTGTGCGACCGATTTCCGTTGTATGCGAACAACGGAGATGGAAGAGCCTGATGACCAAAGAGGGGTGGACGTTGCTCAGTTGGGATCAACTACCAGGAAAACGACGATTTGAACTGGATTTCCCGCTCGTGTTCTGGTTTGCAGGGTTGTGGCTCTTTCTCAAGAGCTTTCTCTGTCTCTGCTACCTGTATATGATGGGGCTGGAGCCGCCACCGTATTCCTTCGCCTCTTGGGTGGAGATCATCTACTTCGCCGTGGCTTTCAGTCCCGCCCTCTGGCTGGCAATCGCGCTCTGGAACGAGAACAAGGGAGCGCTCAAGCTGGCGATCGCTTTCTTTATCGTAGACACCCCCTTGTTGTTCTTTCATGTTCTCAACGTCTCGAAGAGCGGTGGGATGGAATCCGGGCTCACGATGGTTCTGGAATACGGGAGCCTGGGGCTCAATTTTGTGTCGCTGGGCTGGCTCCTGAGCTATCTCGCCTACCAACGAAGCCTCGAGACGTGACCTCGCGGACCTATCCGCTCCATTAATTCTGTAAGGAGTATGAGGTATGAGCGACGAGTACGATGTTGAACTTACCGAAGAGCACAAGATGCTCCGAGATATGGTACGAAAGTTCGCTGATCGAGAAATAGCGCCGGTCGCGGACCGCGACGAAAACGACCACCGTTTCCAGCGAGAGCTCGTGAATGGCATGGCCGAGCTGGGCCTGTTCGGCTGCCCCATTCCCGAAGAGTACGGCGGCAATGGTATGGGATACCTGGCCCATGCCATCGTCACCGAGGAAATCGGAAGAGTATCCGGCTCGTTGCGTGTGGCGTTCAACATGCAGACCATGGGGACCGCGGTGTCGATCTACAAATGGGGAAGCGAAGAACTCAAACGAAAGTACATCCCCGAACTCATGTCAGCGAGGATGATCGGCTGCTTCGGGATCACCGAACCGGACGCGGGTTCCGATACCGCGGCGATGGCCACCACCGCGATTAAGGATGGAGACCATTACATCCTGAACGGCCGCAAGATGTGGATCACCTGGTGCCCCGTCGCGGACATGGCCGTGATCTTCGCCATGACCGACCGCAAGGCAAAGCACAAAGGCATGAGCGCGTTTGTGATGGACATGCACGCGCCGGGTGTGAGCACCATCGACATCAAGGACAAACTGGGGATCTGGGCCTGCCCGACCGGCGAGATCGTCATGGAGGACGTGAAGGTCCCGGCCGGCAACCTCATCGGCGAGGAAAACCGCGGGTTCGGGTACCTCATGCAGGAACTGGCGAGCACGCGGCTCACCGCCGCTGCCGGCGCGGTAGGAACATGCCAGGCCGCTGTTGACGAGGCGATCAAGTACGCGAACGAGCGCAAGCAGTTCGGAAAGCCGATTGCAGACTACCAGATGGTCCAGGAAGTCATCGCCCGCATGGTGGTGGAAACCGAAGCGGCGCGGGCTCTCGTGTGGCGGTGCGCTGTCCAGAAAGATCGCGGACTGATCAATAACGTGCGCGAGACGGTAATCGCGAAGTTCTACGCGTGCCGCGCTGCGGATGAGGTCCCCAACCTCGGTTTGGAAGTCCTCAGCGCGTATGGTTACTCAAACGAGTATCCCATTGCGCGTATTTTGAGAGACGGTAAGGTGTACAAGATCCTCGAGGGCGCGACGAACATCATGAAGATGATCATCGCGACCGACGCCCTGGGAATCAAGAAGGCCAACCGCTAGCATCTGCACAGGCCGCCGACTCATCGAAGTCGGCGGGCGAGAACTTTGGAGCAAACGAGGATCGAAGGCTCCGCCGATAGGCGATTTCAACCTTTGATCCTCTTTTTTTCGGTATCGGACGTCCATGGCATTCGGATTCGAGGTCACAGGAAAAGATCGACGCAGTCAAGCCCGACTCGGGCTGCTGAAGACCTCTCACGGTGAGGTGGGCACACCTGCTTTCATGCCCGTGGGCACGCGAGGGGTGGTCAAGACTGTGGCTCCCGAGGAAGTGTGGGGCCTTGGCTACCGAATGGTGCTGGCCAACGCATACCATCTCTATCTTAGGCCGGGACACGAAACCGTCCGGCGCCTCGGCGGGCTGCATCGGTTCATGAACTGGCCGGGTGCAATCCTCACCGACAGCGGCGGATTCCAGGTGTTCAGCCTGGCGCGCCTGCGGAAGGTCACCGACGAGGGGGTTATCTTCCAGTCACACATTGACGGAAGTTCCCACCTGTTTACTCCGGAGCTTTCCCTGGAGGTGCAGGAAGCGATCGGGTCGGACGTTATCATGTGCCTGGACGACTTGACCGGATATCCGGTCTCGCGAGAGAAGGCGCTCGCGGCTTCCGAACGGACCACCGCTTGGGCGCGGCGATGCCTTGAGGCAAAAAAAGGGGTTGACCCTGGTTTGTTCGCCATAGTACAAGGGTCGGTGTTCTCGGATCTGAGGCGCCAGAGTGCGGAAAGCCTCACATCTCTGGACTTTGACGGGTATGCGATCGGCGGCCTGAGCGTCGGGGAGCCGCGGCAAACCATGGTGGAGATGATCGAGGCGACCGCGCCGCTCCTGCCTGAGTCGCGTCCCAGGTACGTCATGGGCGTCGGCACCCCGCAGGACATCGTGGATGCAGTGCGGCTGGGGATTGACCTCTTCGACTGCGTTCTCCCGACGCGTAATGCTCGCAACGGGACCCTGTTCACTTCCGTGGGAACGGTGAACATTCGCAACGCCCGCCACAAGGAAGACGCCGGTCCGGTCGATCCGGCGTGCTCGTGTCCGTTGTGCAGCTCCTATTCCCGGAGTTACCTGCGGCACCTGTTCCTGGAGCGGGAAATCTACGGCCACCGATTGGCCACGATGCACAATCTGTCTTATTATAGCCGCATGATGGCGGAAATCCGCTCGGCTATTCGAGAGAACCGCCTGCCTGATTATGCGGCGACGTTGTCCGCCGACACGGAGGAACCCGATGATTGATGTTGCATACGCCATGGCCGCCCCTGGCGGCGAGGGTGGTGATGCGAATGCTCTCATGAGCTTTCTGCCCATGATCCTCATTTTCGCGGTCTTTTACCTGCTGCTTATACGGCCCCAGCAGAAGAAGGCCAAGGACCATCGCTCCCTGCTGGAAAACCTCAAGAAAGGTGATTCCGTAATGACGCAGGGCGGATTGTACGGAAAAATCGCAGCGATTGACGGCCAGGTGGTCGTCCTCGAAATCGCCGACAAGGTCCGCGTGAAAGTCGCGAGGGGTCACATCGCCGGACTGGCTGAAACACCCGGCGACCCAACGTCCTGAGGAGTCCGTATACATGATACAGAGCCTTCCATGGCGATACGGCATTTTGGCCGTCGTGCTCGCCATTACCGCCTTTTTCCTCTATCCGTCGGTCGGGCCGGTTCCGGCGCTCTGGGCCAAGTATTTGCCTCACCATCCGATTCGGTTAGGTTTGGACCTCCAGGGAGGTCTGCACCTGGTGCTTGAAGTCCAGGCCGATAAGGCGGTGGAAGCCGTGGTCGATCAGACCATGGGCGAAGCCTCAGCACTCATGAAAGAGCAAAAGATACGCTACAACGATGTGCTGAGGACCTCCGAAAGCACGTTTGCGGTCTATCTGAAGGATGCCTCGCAAGAGACGGTGTTCGACTCGACGGTCATGGACAAATTGGGGAATTTCCGCAAGCTCTCCGCGAGCCCAGCTGATAAGGGCTACGAGATTCGTCTTGGCATGGACCCCAAGGTGGTCGAGGACCTCAAAAAGCATGCCGTGCGTCAGGCTGTGGACACGGTTCGCAACCGGGTCGATCAGCTTGGAGTCGCCGAACCTGACGTGGTGGTCCAGGGTGAAGACCGGATGCTTGTGCAATTGCCCGGCCTCAAAGAGGACATCGACCAGGCCATTCGCATCATCAAGCGGACAGCGCGTCTCGAATTCAAACTCGTGGATTCGAAGGGCGACATAAATGCAGCGCTCAAAGACAAGGACAAGATGCCGCCCGGTGACGAGATCCTCTACAAGATCGACCGCAATCCCTCCACCGGCGTCACCACTCGTACCCCGTTCCTATTGAAGAAGGCCATTCTCATGACCGGCGACGTACTCACCGACGCGCGAGTTCGGCCAGACCAGGGCGGTCGCCTTTACATAGCGATGGACTTTAATCGAAGAGGCGCGGTGCAGTTCGAGAAGCTCACGGGTGATAACGTGGGGGAACGGCTTGCAATAGTCCTTGACGACGTGGTTTATTCCGCGCCGCAGATCAAAGACCGTATCCCCGGCGGATCAGCGATCATCGAGGGAATGTTCAGTCCGGATGAAGCGAGGGAACTTGCGCTCGTCCTTCGAGCCGGCTCACTTCCCGCCCCGGTGAAGATTTTGGAGAATCGGACTGTGGGTCCGTCACTTGGTGAGGATTCGATACGCGAGGGCCGCAATGCGGTCATCTTCGGGCTGCTCATGGTGGTCGCGGGCATGGCCGTATACTATCGATGGTCCGGCATGATTGCCAATGTGGCATTGTTTCTGAACCTCTTCCTGATCCTTGCAGCAATGGTGGCCATCCGGGCCACGTTGACCTTGCCGGGATTGGCGGGCATGGCATTGAGCCTCGGCATGGCCATTGACGCGAACGTCCTTATCTTCGAGCGCATCAAAGAGGAACTCCGCGCAGGAAAGACGCCGAAGATGGCTACCGATTTGGGGTATGCCCGGGCATTTTGGACAATTTTCGACTCGAACCTCACTACTGTACTGGCCGCTTTGCCGTTGATCCAGTTCGGCACCGGCCCGATCAAAGGATTTGCGGTGACGCTGTGTATCGGCCTTGCAATCTCCATGTTCACGGCCATGTTCGTCACCCGGTTGATTTTCGATGTAGCCTTCATCCGCATGCCCATCAAGCGCCTCAGTATCTGAGCAAGGACGCGGAACCCACGATTCACTTGAAAGGATGTTCACGTGGAACTGATAAAGCCCGGAACCAATATTGACTTCGTCGGTAATCGCTTTTATGCGTACATGTTTTCCGCGCTGCTGGCTGTGCTGGCAATAATGTCCGTTCCGATCAAGGGATGGGTCCAACTCGGGGTCGACTTCACGGGCGGAGTCATGGTCCAGGTCCGATTCCAAAAGACGGTTGACATCCAAGATATCCGCCAGGCACTAGCGCCTATGGAAGAGAGCGTTATCGTCCAACGCCTGGCCGGCGCAGACGAAGATTACATAATCCGCATGGGCATTCCCCAAAAGGAAACCGACCAACTGGCCGGTCAAGTGAAACAGCTCCTGGAAAACAAGATCGGCAAGGGAACGGTTGATATACGCGGCATGGAAATGGTAGGCCCCAAAGTGGGCAAGGAACTAAGAGACGCCGCAATCTGGTCCACGATCATCGCCCTCGGACTTCTACTGATTTACGTCGGGCTCGTGCGTTTCAGTCTGAGCATGGCCATCGGCGCGATTCTTTGTCTCGCGCACGACGTCCTAGTCATCTATGGAATCTGGGTGTGGACCGGCAAGGAATTCAACCTCACAATCCTCGCTGGGATGCTCACCATCATCGGGTACGACGTGAACGACACCGTCGTCATTTGCGACCGGATTCGAGAAAACTTGCCGTTTATGAGGAACAAACCGCTGGCAGAAATTCTTAACGCCTCGCTCAATCAGACCCTGTCGAGGACAATCCTCACGGGAAGTTTCACACTACTGGTCGTAGTCGCGATGTTGTTCGTCGGGGGCGACGTGCTCAACGATTTCGCCTGGGTTATCGGACTGGGGATATTGTTCGGGACGTATTCGACGGTTTTTGTGGCCACCCCGCTTATCCTGGCTTGGGATAGGATCATCCCCTTGAAGAGGGTTTAATCTCAGCGAAAAGCTTCTCGTGCATGCATGACGTAGTGGGACATGACGGCCCCCTGGAGATACTCACCCGCGCCGCTCTGGAGGACCGTCCCGCTCATGCCTACCTCTTCACGGGCCGCGACGGTGTCGGAAAGTGCCGTGTTGCAGTTCTTTTCGCCTGCTTGGTGAACTGCCCCGATCCCTCGAAAGACTCCGACCGGTCCTGCTCGGTCTGCCGCCGGATCATCGAAGAAAAGCACCCGGATGTTACCATTGAGCGCCCCACTAAAGGGCGCATTCGCATTGACCGCGTCCGGTCGCTCCAGGGATACTTCCGTTATGCACCCGTCGAGGCAAGACATCGGGTCGTGATCATCGACGACGCTCACCTGATGAACAAACCCGCACAGAACGCTCTGCTCAAGACGCTCGAAGAACCGCCGCCGGGTCGCATTCTCGTGCTGGTCTCCTCCAAACCGGCGGAGCTTCTCCCGACAGTCCGGTCGCGTTGCCGACGCATTCGTTTCGGTCCCGTACCCACGGAGGCGGTCGCTCGCCTCCTCACGGAACGACAACGTATTCCGCGTGAAAAGGCCGCAGTGCTGGCCGGTATGGCTGGCGGAAGCATTGGCCGGGCGCTTCAAATGGAACGGACGCACTTCACGGACCTGCGAGAGCGTATCGCATCCGTGCTGGCGACTCGGGGCGCAATTGGCATTGCGGGGTTGCTGGAACTCTCCGAGAAGCTATCCGCGGACAAAGAGACCGCCATCGAAGCTATCGACCTGGCCGCCTCCTGGGTACGCGATCTCATGGTACAACGCATCGGAGCCGACCCTCCATCCTTCGTCAATGTGGATTCCCTTGACAGAATCGCCGAGACGGCCCAACATCACAAAAGCGGCGAATTGCTCGCGGCGTACGACGAGTTGGTTCGGGCCGCTGAGTTGATTGAGGCTGACATCAACGCCAATAGAAACCTGGTTATGGATGTGATGCTTCTTAAGATCACCAGACTCCTTGCCGGCCCGACCATGGGCGTGGCAGCGGAAGGGTCAATCCGATAACAAGGCCATGAGCGAAGGCAATCCTGATCGTCATATGTCGTATTTACCCAAATCCTACGGAACGCGGCCGGATAATCGCAACCGTTCCAAAGATGCGTCCACGGTTGATCCATCCGAGGTTGGCGCCGCCCCTGCAACGCAGGAAACTCCAATCCCACCCGATGAGAATTGTGCTCCAGAGCTCTTCATTGAACCGGAACTCGGCGAGGACGACGACGAAGCCCTTTCCCACGAGGAGACGGACCCTGAACTCTCGGCAATCGCGGACGATTCGGACAAACCTGAGCCGGCTCAAGCCCTAGCGGCGCCTGCGGACGGCCCGGCAGAACGCAGGAAGGCAGCTACAGTCGAGAGCGACCATGAGAGAGTCACCGTCACCATCGTGGGCGTTCGATTCTCTGCCGCGGGCAAAATCTACAGCTTCGACGCAAACAACATCCAGCTCAACTCGGGCGATTGGGTGGTGATGAAGACCGAGAAGGGGGTCGGCCTCGGTCAAGTGTCGGTCGGTCCGTACGAGAGAGAACTCACCCCCCACGAACTGGAGGGGCTTCGGAAGATCCATCGCAAGGCCGGCAAGGTCGATATGGAACAGCGGGCGCGATGCGCCAAGCGCGAAGCCCAGGCTCGCAAGTATTGTCTTGAACGAATTGAGGCGCTGGGCCTGCCGATGAAGCTCGTTGCGGTCGAGTGCTTCTTCGATGGGTCCAAGTACGTATTTTACTTCACTTCCGAAGGCAGGGTGGATTTCCGGGAGCTGGTCAAACAACTCGTCACCCGCTTTCCCGTGCGTATCGAGATGCGACAGATCGGCGTTCGCCACGAAGCCAAGATGATCGGCGGTCTCGCCTGCTGCGGGCAGGAGTTGTGTTGCGCTCGATACCTCACGGATTTCAAGCCGGTCTCCGTGAGAATGGCCAAGACTCAGAATCTGTCATTGAACCCCACCAAGATCTCGGGCGTTTGCGGCAGGCTCATGTGTTGCCTGGCCTACGAGCACGACACGTACGAGGACTTCAAGAGAGGCTTGCCGAAGGTGGGGAAGTGCGTGTGCACACAACGCGGCGAAGGTGTGGTGGTGAAGCTCAACCCTCTCACCGAGACGCTGCAGATTAAGCTGGATGAGGAGACCTGCATCGAGGTCTCCAAAGACGAGATACTGCCGTCGCCTGAACCACCGCCGAAGAAGAAGAGAGGCGGACGAAAGAGCGAAAAACCCGCGGAACAGCATGAGGAAAAAGAGCCCGCAGTCGAGCGGGATGCCGAATGAGCAGACTCCGAGATGCTTTCACGTCTTTTCGGGGTCCCCAGCACTCACCGAGCGAAGCGATGTACACCTCTGATCCTCACAGTCGTCGAATCTGCGCGGTCAACCGTCCGCTGCAAAGAACACGAGGCCGGACCGCTTTGTGCCGCCTGTTTGTTGCCCTATTCCTCACTGCTTTGGTCATCCCGACCGCAGCTTCCTTCGGCGGTGCGATCATGGACGAGATCACGAAGAGAGGCTCCGTCCGGATCGGAGTGCCGTACAATCGTCCGCCGCAAGGTTTTTTCAACGCCTCAGGCGAGTGGGTCGGGTTCGAAGTGGACTTGGCCACCGAATTCGCACGCCACATGAACCTCAAGCTCGAGATGGTGAAGATCAACGACAAGACTTGGGGGCAATTGCTTTCCAGCAGGCGCATAGACCTGGCGATGTGCCGGATCAGGCACACGAGGTCTCTTGAGAGCCAGTTTGACTTTTCGGTTCCGTATTTCTTCGATGCAATGCACGTGCTTGTGCTCAAAGGGAAGTTCGGGTCCGTCTCGGAGTTGACCGGGAACAAGATCGCGGCCGTCCAGGGATCGACTGCAGAGAAAGAGGGGATGAAACTCCTGCGAGACGCGGGTGACAAGAGCGCTGAAAAGAACGTCGTCTCGTACCCCGATGGTCCCTCGTGCTTCATGGCGATCGGTCGCGAAAAAGTCGCGGGCTGGGTTGACTCCGGCTTGGTTCTCCTGGAATACGCGTCCAAGAACCCCGGGCGATTCGAGCTGCTGAAAGTCGGGGATATCATCGAACCGGTCGCCGCGGCCGTGCCACAAGACGATTCGGCCTGGAGGGATCTCGTCAACTTCACGATCCAGGACATGGCAGCCGATGGGTCGCTCAAGAAGATCTACGACGCGTGGTTCGGGCCCGACACTTCGCACCACTTCCCTTCGGCACGGTCCGTCGAAATCTGGCCCGAGTGAAAAGATAGGGGCATGAAGCGAGTCATCCTCGGTACCGCAGGACACATCGATCACGGCAAAACCGAACTCATCCGCGCGCTCACCGGCATCGACACCGACCGTCTCAAAGAAGAAAAGGAACGCGGAATCAGCATCGAGCTGGGGTTCGCCTATCTCGATCCGGCTGAAGACGTCCGCCTGGGGATCATCGACGTTCCAGGACATGAGAAGTTCATTCGGCAGATGGTTGCCGGTTCCACGGGCATCGATATGGCGGCTCTGGTGGTGGCACTCGACGAAGGTGTCATGCCCCAAACATCCGCGCACTTGGACATTCTCACGTTGCTCGGCATCAAGCTCGGACTCGTGGTACTCACCAAGGCGGACCTCGTGGACGATGAGCTGGCATTACTCGCGGAGGAGGACGCGACAGACCTGGTCAAGGGCACCTTTCTCGAAGGCGCTCCCATGGTACGCGTTTCAGCCAAGACAGGCGAAGGATTGGACAACCTGCGCTCCGTCCTCGCAGACCTGGCCCGCAACGTACAATCCCGGCCTGTTCATGGTTTGCTCCGGTTGCCTGTGGACAGAGTGTTCACTCTTCGGGGTCACGGAACGATCGTCACGGGAACACTCATCTCCGGGACCATGTCCGTAGGAGATGATGTAATAATCCTGCCCGGCGAGATTCGTTCATCAATTCGATCGCTCCAGTCGCACAACCGCCAGGAGGAGCGGGTGATGCCAGGCGAACGGGTCGCCGTCAATCTCCGCGGAGTGGAGAAGTCGGAGGTGCACCGTGGCAACATCATCGCCCATCCGGGCGAATTTCAGCCTTCACACATTGTGGACGTGAACCTCAGCGCGCTTGCCCGGTCCCCTATCCCGCTCAGAAACAGGCAGAAGGTCAGCCTCCATCACTACACGACGGAAGCGGAAGCTGTATTGATACTGCCGGATCAGGACATGGTCGAGCCGGGTCGCTCGTGCATGGCGCAGCTTCGCACCACCGCTCCCATTGTGCCTTCGGTGGGGGATCGCTTCGTGCTGCGGAGCCTATCTCCTTCGGTGACGCTGGGCGGAGGAGAAGTAGTCAATCCTCGAGGCATCAAGCTCAAGGCACGGACCCGGAAAACTTTCGTGGAACTCGATCACGCGGACCAGCCGGGGATTGTAATGGCACTAGTCCGGAGTTGCGGCCTCGACGGCTGTCGGCGTAAGGAGCTGCTCGGCTTGTCCGGCATGGCCGCAACCCGCCTCGACAAGGTGCTCCACCAGCTCCAAAGCACTCGGACACTTGTGTGCTTCGACCCCGCGGAAGATCGGCTCATTCATGGGGATTTCGTTCAGATGCTGAAGAAGCGAATGCTCGCCCGTCTCGCCGCATTCCACGCCGACCATCCTCTCCGAGAGGGCATGCCGAAGCAGGAACTCAGGTCCAACGTTCCCGGCAACGACAAGCTCTTTCGGAAGGTCCTGGAAATTCTCGTCTCTGAGGGAGCTGCTGTCGATCAAGGCGAAACAGTGCGCTCTTCCTCGCACCAGGTACGCCTGAAAGAAGAAGAGAAGGGTCTGAAGGAACTGCTGGCAAATCTGATCATCCAGGGCGGATGCGCGCCGCCAACGTTGAAAGATATCATCAAAGAAACCGGCAAAGACCAGAAGGAGAGCAAAAACCTCCTGGGCATCCTTGAGAAGGAAAAACAGGTAGCACGGGTGAAAGAGGACCTATACTTCTCCACCGCTTTTATCGTGGAAACCAAGCGGAAGCTCGCCGAATTCATCAAACGGGAAGGTGCGGTTACTCCGTCGCAGTTCAGCGAAATCACGGGCTCTTCGCGGAAATACAACATTCCGCTACTGGAGTACTTCGATCAGGAACGGTTCACGATCAGGGTTGGCGATCAGCGCGTGCTGAGAGGTTCCGGTACTTCCGGCGACGGTGGGAGTGTGGCGTAAAACTGTGCGACCTTGTCCATGCGCTTGAGACATTCCGTGCGTTGCTCTTCGAAGCGCCGGGCGTTCTCGGGGCTCCTTTCACGGATATACTGGCTGAGTGCCCATGCCTGATGGTCGAGGCAGGCGAAGGCCTCTTCCAATAGCACGATGAGGCCCTTGTCCGACGCAGCAATCTTGGCCTGGGACACCGCCTTCAGCTTTCCTCGCACGATGCGGATTCTCGACTGGACGTCGCTCGTCCTCTCCAGCGCCGCTTCTTTCGGGATCACATCCGCGGCGGACTCGTCAGCGGTCTTGCCGAGAAGGAGAAACGAGTCGTTCATATATGCCGTGGCGGTAACGCCGAAGGAATTGAGAAACAATGCCGGGTCTGCATCCGCTCCCGATGCCAAGAAGGCCGGCAATAATATGGTAAGTAAAAGGATACGTTTCATAGAGGCTGCGTTCCCGACGAGAATGCGGCCCGGAGTCCGCTATAGGTGCGATCGTCATATCACGGCGGACGAAAGGAGACAACTTTTTTCATGAGAATCCTGTTGCATACGTGTTGTGCGCCGTGTTTGGCGCACCCTCTCGACGACCTGCGGTCCGAAGGCCATGACGTCGCGTCGCTCTTTTTCAATCCGAACATCCATCCATACTCGGAATACCTGCGGAGGCTCGATGCGTTCCGTTTGTATGCCCGTGACAACGCCGTGACGGTCGTCGAGCCGGATGCTCCAATGGAGATGGACGACTGGCTACGAGAAGTTGTTTTCCGTGAATCGCAACGATGTCGAATCTGCTTCACTATTAGGCTTGAACGCACCGCGCAGCTGGCCGCAAAGAAGGGATGGGATGCGTTTTCCACGACCCTCCTCTACAGCCGCTACCAGAAGCACGACCTGCTCAAGGAGACTGCCGAAGCCGTTGCAGAGCGGTACGGTGTTCCGTTCTTCTATAAGGACTGGCGCAAAGGATGGACCGACGGCGTAAAGAAGTATCGCAAGCTCGGTCTGTATCGCCAAAAGTATTGCGGCTGCATCTACAGCGAAAAAGAACGAGCGTCGAAGATCGCGTGATGGTGTGGAACGACGGGCAACCATTCGGATAGGCTCAGGAAATCCCACAGAAACCGACGGGAGGTTCCGACGCTATACGTCGGAGCGCCGAAGGCGTAAGAGGTCTTGATCGCTCCTCATGAGACTTTTCTCACGCGAGAAAGAACAAGGACCTCTTGTTGCTGCGCAACCCCGACGTGTAATACCAATGCGCTTTCAAACAGGTAATATCAACGAAGGCTGGTAGAGGCCGACCCGCGCGTCGGCCCGGCTTTCAGGGCGCACGCGCGGGTGCGCCCCTACCTCGTCTCTGCGCCCTCTGCGTCCTCTGTGGTGAAACGGAATTCTTCTACTTCCCCGCGTAAGTGAATGGATACTACCCGCGCTCGATTTTGATTGCCACCTCCGCGATCATGATGTATAAGTTCGCTATTCTGGCAAATCCTACTTCGTGAAGAATTCATGAAACCGCCGAGGGTCGGTTATTCCGTGACGAGCGTTTCCGCTATCATTCTCGTGATAGTTCTGACGGTTTGGTACGCGGTCCCGGCCGTACTTGCGGCGGAAAAGTCGGCGACACTTGCGGAAACGGATCAGAAGCCGTGGCTCCTCGTGAGCATGGCTCCGGGCGGAACATCCGGCGGCTGCCGTAATGTCTTCTCTGTAATCCGCGACTTGAGCGGGAATCCCAACGGCAAGATCGTCCATTTCAGCCGAATCACACCGGAAATGGTGGCGGAAATCGAGCCGGCCTTCGTCATCCTCAGCCCCCAAGGCACGCCATGGTGCCGGTACAGTGGTGAGAGTGGGATCGCGCTCCAGAATTTCCTCTGGACGCTGCCTCTCATGGCAGAGGAAATGGACGTCCCCATACTCGGGATCTGCGGCGGCCACCAAGCGCTGGCTCTGGCATTCGGTGGAAAAGTGGGGCCAATCCGGGCGGGTGAGGATGATTGCCTCCCGTACACCCGCGACCGGCAAGCAGGGGTGATCGGTCTGACTCTGACAGCTCCGGACCCCATCTTCAAGGGGTTGAAGCAGGACCTTCGCCTGTCGTCGAGTCACTACGACGAGGTAAAGGTGTTGCCCCGGACGTTTGTACTCCTCGCGTCCGAGAAGAGCAGCCGCATTCAGATCATGCGCCACGCCACCAAACCCGTATACGGAATCCAGGGACATCCCGAGCGATTCGACCACACCAGGCCCGACGGCGGGATCCTCGTGCGCAACTTCCTTTCCATCGCACGGACGCACAATGAGATGCTTCGGAAGCTCGCAGCCGCGGCGCCGCCCGTCCTTATATCAACCCTTCAGCGTGCGGGATTGATCGGCAACTGATGACGATCCGTAAGCGAGCAAGTCACTACCAGATCATTCGACTCTGGATGCTCTCCCTCATATAAAGCTGCACGTAGTATAGACCGCCCGCGTTCTTGCCCGAAGATCCCGAGCCTTTCCATCCGCCGAACGGCTGGAACCCCGGCCACGCGCCGGTCGTTGCGCCGGTCGGTCGATTGGCGTACGCCACGCCGGCCTCAATGTGATCGAAGAACCAGTCGGCTTCTTCGTCGGAGCCGTAAAAGCCCGCGGTGAGACCGTATCGGCTGTCGTTGGCACGCTCCACGGCTTCGTCCACGCCCTCCACTTCCGCGACCATGACGATGGGCACGAACATCTCATCCCTCCAGAGGCGATGTTCTGTTGGCACATCCACAGCGATCGTCGGAGCACAAAAATAGCCCTTCGCGTAATCGCCTTCAGACAGCACTCTGCCTCCCATGATTATCTTCCCCGCGGCCGCCACCTCCGCGATGCACGCGGAGTAACGATCGTATGCAGCCTTGTTGATTACCGGCCCCAGATACACCGTGCGGGACGTAGGATCTCCGACGACAATCTTCTCGGTCAACTCGACCAGCTTCCCCACAAATTGCTCGTAGATCGGCTTATCCACATAGACCCGCGAACAGGCCGAGCACTTCTGGCCTTGCAGGCCGAACGCGGATCGCATAATTCCGAGGCCGGCGATTTCGAGATCAGCGTTTCGGGACACGATCGTGGGATTCTTGCCTCCCATTTCCAGGATCACCGGACGAGCGTAATCCAACCGAGAGCGCTCTCTAAGAATCTGCATTCCCACGTCATAGGACCCGGTGAAAGTGACGCCGTCCACGAGAGAGCTGGAAATCAGCTCCTGCCCGAGTGTCGCGCCGGGGCCTGTCACGAAGTTGAAGACGCCTGCCGGCAATCCGGCATCGCGGAAGCAGTCCGCAAGTAAGCGCACCGTCCACGGAGCATCGGATGAGGGCTTTGCCACAACGGTGTTGCCCGCGACCAGGGCCGCGCCTGCGGGGCCTCCCGTCAACGCTGTTGGGAAGTTGAACGGGCTGATCACCAACCACACACCGTGAGGCCTGAGTACGGAGACATTGCGAGCAACCCGGTCCTTGATCGGGTCCCGGCCCATTTCCGCGACGAATCCGTTATTCTGCTCCATTTGGTCGCATGCGTAATTAATGAGGTCCGCCGTTTCCGTGACTTCGCCCAGAGATTCCATGCGGTTCTTACCCACGGACAAAGCCATGGCCGCACCGATGCGGAATATGCGCTCCTCGATCAGGTCCGCTGCTCTTCGTAGAAGCCGCACCCGTTCCTGCCAAGGCGTACGGTTCCATGCCGAAAAGGCATCCCGGGCCGCGGCGACAGCGTCGCGGGCATCCTGGGCCGAGCCCTGTTGAAAGACGGCAAGGACCGTCTTGGTGTCGGCCGGTGATGTCTCGTGGAACTTCTCTTTCGAGAATCGCTCTTCGCCGCCGATGATCATTCCGTATTCCGTGCCCAGTTCAGTCTGAATCTGCGTCAATGTCTGGTCAAACCGGGTATGCAAATCCTCCGGAGGATCGAACATGGTTGCGTAAGTAAGCCTGAAGTCTGTCTTGTCCATAATGTATGCGCCTCCTGAATTGTCGGGTGTGCATCGTCACGAGATTACGAGTAAGCCGCGGTGCTGTCAATCGTCGTCCTGACATGAATTGGACTGTATTGGCCTTGAGCGATCTCACAGTTGTCGTGCAGGGCTTTACCTCTTGTGGGGCAGGCTTTCCAGCCTGCCATAAGGGAAATCTTCTCATCGGCAGGCTGGAAAGCCTGCCCCACAAGAGAATCGCGGTTTGCCCGGACCGGACCCGACTGCTCAATGTTTGGGCCGGTTCTTCATTGACTCTCCCGAGAACCCACTGGTATCATTGGCCGGGTTTTTCGTCAAAAGACGACAGCGCTGTCCAGGCCGATAGGCCGGAGCGCACGTGTTCGAAATATGGTCAGGGGGTTTGCCATGCACTGGAAGGGATTTGTCGCACTGCTGGCCGCCGTATTGGCGGTCTCCGTACCTGCCGGCACCGGATTCGCAGTCGCGGCCGATGACACCATCAAAGTGGGAGTCGTCGGGCCTCGAACAGGAACCGCAGCCGCAACAGGAAAGGCGTTTGAGGAAGGTATCGCCTTGGCTCTGGACGTGATCAACGCTCCGGGAAAGGGTGTGCTGGGCAAGAAGCTTGAGGTTGCCTTCGAGGATACCGCAGGTGACCCGGAAAAGGCGGCGTCCGGCATTGAAAAGCTGATCACCAAGGACAAGGTGGTCATGGTCGTGGGCGAAAGCCATTCATCCGCGGCTCTGGCGGAAATTGACGTCGCCAATCGGTTGAAGGTCCCGCTGATCATCGCTGAGGCGTGGCACGACGACATCACCGCGAAGGGCTACAAGTACGTGTTTCGTGCAGGCCCGAGCAACAGCGGCGTCGTCAACGACACGCTCCTGGGTTTCGTGAAGGATTACGGCTTCAAGAAGGTGGCTATCGTCGCGGAAAACACCGACTGGGGCCTTGGCATCAAGAAACTGGCTGAAGAAGGACTGACCAAAGCCAACATTCCTTTCATGAGCCTGGTAACCGAACGTATGAGCCAGGACCATTACACCGAGATCAACAAGGTCAAGCAGTTCGGTCCGGATCTTGTGCTCGCGTTCGTGTACGGGTTCGGCTTGCACTACTTCATCGCTCAGGCCAATGAGGCGGGTCTCTCTCCGCAAATGGCTCTTGTGCTCGACGGCGCAGGACCGCCAAGCCTGTGGCCGGATTTCTGGAAGAATGTGGGCGACGCGGGCAACCTGGAGCTGTTCGTCTCTTCCATGAACGTTGACGTGCCGGTCACCGACGTGGACAAAGCCTTCTTCGAGGCGTACAAAAAGAAATTCGGGCAGAACCCGACCGACTACAAGTCGCGGTCGATATTCAACACCTTGTTGATCGCTGCGGACGCGATCAATCGCGCGAAGTCGCCGGAAGCGGACAAGCTGGTGGATGCGCTGGAAAAGACCGACCTCACCGTAGCCAGTGGTAAGGTGAAGTTCGATCTCACCTCCGGCTCGTACCTGTATCACCAGTGGCAGCCACCCATGCTTGTCGTCCAATGGCAGGACAAGAAGCAGGTGGTGGTCTTCCCTAAGAACCTTGCCAAGGGTGAATTGAAGAAAAAATAGCGCCCAACGGTTCAGGCCTGCTCTCGGGCCTGAACCGCCCTATTCTCGCCGGAGGCCCTGCAACCCGAATGGTGGAAGTGTTTCCTGAAACGGAGTCCTCTCCGCAATGAGTGATTTTTCTCTCTACTTGACCAACGGTCTGGTCATGGGGATCATCTACGCCCTTTTCGCTCTGGGCGTGGCATTGATCGTCGGTATCATGAACGTCATCAACTTTGCGCACGGCGAGCTGTACGTTCTTGCAGGCTATTTCAGTGCGCTGTTCGCCACGGCGCTCGGATTTCATCCGGCTTTGGCCATGGCTATGAGCACGGTCGTCATTTTCGTCGTCGGGTTGCTGATCGAACGCGTATTCATTCGACCGACGTACGGAAATGACATGTACTCGCTGATCGTGACGTTCATTCTCTCCATCGTCCTTCAGAACGCGTACCTGCTGATTTTTGGGCCTTATCCGAGAAAGCCGCCCAACCTCGTCACAGGAGCGACTAACGTCTTCTCGCTCTTCATGTACGGAAATCAGCGCCTGCTGGGGTTTGGGCTGGCTCTGGTGGTGATTGTCGCTTTCTTCATTTTGATCAAATACACCTGGTTCGGCCGCGTTGTAAGGGCGGTAAGCCTGGACCGTGACATGGCCGCTCTGGTCGGCGTGAATCCGGAGCGTGTCAATCTGATCAGCTTCGGACTGGGTTGCGCTCTTGCGGGCGCTGCTGGGGTGATTCTCACGCCCATCTTTCCCGTCACGCCCACCGTAGGAGTCGGAGTCAGCCTCACAGCGTTTGTGGTGGTGGTGCTCGGCGGGATGGGTTCCTTCGCGGGATGCGTGGTAGGCGGGCTTGTTCTGGGCGTGGTGGAGAATCTGGGCGCCGCATATCTTTCCAGTGCCTACAAGCAGCTGTTCGGGTTTGTCATCTTGATCTTGGTGCTCTTCTTTAGACCTGCCGGGCTCTTCGGGCGGCAGCGGGTGTGAGGCGAATCTCATGAGCGTTGAAGCACGCAATCAGATCGCCCCCGGCAGGAACCGCAGGATGCAGTATTGGATCGCCGCTATCGTGGCGCTCGGCTGTTTCGCGACGCTTCCGTTCTTTCTGGGGCAGTATTGGCTCCATGCAGCAATCATGGGGCTGTTTTACGTCATGATGGCGTCGAGCTGGAACCTCCTGGCGGGGTATACCGGCCAAGTGTCGTTCGCCCACGCCGCGTTCGCGGGCATCGGAGCGTATACATCGGGGATCCTCGCCGTAAAGGCAGGTATTCCGCCATTGATCGGTTTGCCTCTCGGTGTGGCTCTGGCAGCTCTGCTGGGGTTTGCGCTCGGTTCGCTATGCATCCGAATGGGCGGGATCTATTTGAGCCTGACGACGCTGGCCTTTTCCGAAATTCTGCGGATCGTTGTCACCAACGAGTATGAGATAACTCGAGGCACGATGGGGCTGAAGATTCCACCGCTCTTCGGGGAGTATTCCAAGACCGTCAGCTTCTACGTGCTCCTAATTGCCGCGGCGTTGATGCTATGGGCAATTAGGCGCATTCTCGACTCCGACCTCGGAACATCGTTCAGGGCGGTGCAGAATGACGAGACCGCAGCTTCATCGCTCGGTATCCCGGTGGTGCGCGTGCGCATTATCGCCTTTGTCATCGCCGGAGCAATGGCCGGTCTGGCGGGTTCTCTGTACGGCCACTACCTCATGCTGATCACTCCGCACGTCCTTTCGCTGGACCTGATGTTTCTCGTACTGGCCATGACCGTGATCGGCGGCATGGGGACCTTTGTCGGCCCGATCATCGGCGCATTATTCTTGGAGGTCCTCTCCGAATACATCCGTGTATACGGAGAATTCCACATCCTCATTTTCGGACTTGTGGCCCTGGCCGCGGCGCGCTTTGCACCCGAGGGACTGGTCGGCCTGTGGCGCGGTTACTTCGCGCGCAAGGTAAGGAGCGGCCAATGACCCTGTTATCGGTGGAAAGCGTGAGCAAGAGCTTCGGCGGGCTGATGGCCGTCTCGAATGTCTCGTTCTCGGTCGAAGAGGGGCAAATCGTTGGACTCATCGGTCCCAACGGCGCGGGAAAGACAACTCTGTTCAATGTCATTGCGGGCGCACTGCACGCGGATGAGGGACGGATATCTTTCCGGGGCAAAGACCTGAACCGGTTGGCCCCGCACGAGATTTGTCGAGAAGGTCTGGCGCGAACGTTTCAGGTGACCAGGCCGTTCCTCGGAATGACGTGCTATGAGAACGTTCTCGTGGCGTTGGTGGGAAGGCGTGACCGGGTCGCCGAGTCCGAGCGGCCGCAATTAATCGAGAAGACTCTGGATCTCACGGGGCTCGCTGGCAAACAGGCCGTCCTGGCGCGGGACCTTAACCTTATTGACAAGAAACGGCTTGAATTGGCCCGAGCACTTGCGACGAATCCCAAGCTCGTACTGCTCGATGAAGTCCTGGGAGGCTTGAGCTCCATGGAGATGTCGCAGGCTCTGGAACTCATCCGCACGATTCGGGACCGTCTCGGCATCACCATACTCTGGATCGAGCACGTGGTAGGGGCCGTGATGAGCCTTTGCGAACGCGTGCTCGTGTTGAGTCAAGGAGCCCTCATCTGCGAAGGGACTCCGAAAGAGGTGTCGAGCGACACCTGCGTAATCGAGGCATATCTGGGTGAGGCTGATGCTCAAGATTGAAAACATCGACGTCTATATCGGAGAGCATCGGATTCTTCGAGACGTCTCGCTCGACGTCAACACCGGCGAGCGGGTTGCGGTCATCGGAGCGAACGGCGCGGGCAAGACCACGCTTATCCGAACCATCGTGGGTCTGCTGCAGCCGCGGTCAGGCCGCATCCTGTTCGACGGTAAACAAATCGAGCGCTTGACACCGTACGAGATCTCGAAGCTGGGCCTGGCTTGCGTACCTGAGGGACGCCGGCCGTTCGGCGACATGTCGGTCCTGGACAATCTCCGCATGGGCGCGTATAACCCGGAGCCGCGCCGCAACTTGAAGCGCACACTCGATGAAGTGACCTCGCTCTTTCCCGTGCTCCATCAGCGTCTCAATCAGCCCGCCGAAACACTGTCCGGCGGTGAACAACAGATGCTGGCGATCGGCCGTGCCCTGATGAGCCAGCCGAAACTCCTCCTTGTGGACGAGCTTTCGCTGGGACTGGCTCCGCTCGTGGTGAACGAGATTTACCGGGTATTGAGCCTGGTCGGCGAAAAGATCACGCTGCTCCTCGTGGAACAGAACGTGTCCCAAGTGCTGCGTCGCAGCAATCGGGCATACCTCATGGAGACCGGCCGAGTGATCCGTTCGGGGCTATCGGAGGACTTCCTGAAGGACAATGATATCGTGAAGGCGTATTTGGCACATTGAGAGCAGCCCCTCTTTATGCCTCCACGTTGAAACGAGGCATTTCCACCTCGGGCGCACGGCCGAGATTATGTCAAAACTTGCGAGCATTGGGAAATCGTAGCACGATCAGGCCTAGTCTCCGTCTTTGTCACCCTCACCCCGGCCCTCTCCCAGAAGGAGAGGGAGGCCTGTGGACCCGATTCCTGGTTCCCTCTCCCTGAGGGAGAGGGTTAGGGTGAGGGGGTCATTGTGCCACGATGACTGCTCTCTTATGGACTCTGAGACAACCTCGGCCGTGCGCCCCTACAGTCTCTTCCAGCGGCGACGAGACGGACTACAAGGCGACAATCAACTCCAAAATGATGAGGACGAATTGACAGACTCTTTCGTATTTCCACGGCGGCTTGATCGGCCGCTTCCTATTGCCATCAAGGCCGAAGGCGTGTGGATCGAGGACACCGAAGGCCGTCGTTACCTGGATGCCTGCGGCGGCGCACTGGTGGTGAACGTAGGTCACGGCCGCGAAGAGATCACCCGCGCGGTCTCCGAACAGATGAAGAATTTCAGCTACGTGCACGGGACCGTGTTCACTTCCCGCACAGTGGAGGAGCTAGCTGAGCGGCTCGCTTCGCACGCTCCCGAAGGGCTGGACCGCTTCTACTTCATGTCTTCCGGTTCCGAGGCCGTTGAGACAGCGATCAAGCTCGCGAGACAGATCCATATCGAAGCAGGGCGACCGAGCCGCATTCGGCTGATTTCCCGCTGGAAGTCGTATCACGGACTCACTCTGGGCGCGCTGAGTGCCTCGGGCCGGACCTATTTCCGTGCGCCGTTCACCGCTCTGCTCCCTGAAGTGGATCATATTCCTCCGCCATACTGTCTCAGGTGCTCGTGGGGATTGGATTTCCCGGATTGCGGCTTGCGCTGCGCTGCCGCACTGGAAGAGATGATCCTCAATATCGGACCTGAGATGGTCTCCGCATTCCTCGCTGAGCCGGTGAGCGGCGCGACGCTGGGCGTCTACCCTCCCCCTCCCAGCTACTTGAAGCGCATCCGCGAGATCTGCGACCAATACGACGTGCTGTTGATCTTCGACGAAGTGATGTCCGGCATGGGCCGTACCGGTCGATGGTTTGCATCGGAGCATGAAGGCGTGATTCCCGACCTCATGACGCTTGGCAAAGGCCTGACCGCCGGCTATTTCCCGATGTCAGCCGTGGCGTGTCGTGCAGACCATGTGGAAACGATAGCCCGCGGCAGCGGAAACTTCGTTCACGGCGGAACCTTCTCGCACCACGCGGTCGCTGGTGCAGTCGCGCTGGAGGTCGTGAAGACGCTCGAACGAGAAAACCTTGTTGAACGAGTGGCGGAGATGGGCCGCTACGCCGAGGAAAAGCTCAAGACCACGCTCTCTGCCTCGCCGTACGTGGTTGATATCAGAGGAATCGGGCTGATGTGGGGCGTGGAACTCGGTGAGGACAAGGCGACGCTGAGGCCCTTCCCGAGAAGCCGTAAGGTCACGGAGAAGATCAGGGAGGCCCTTCTGCGCCGCGGGGTCCTCCTGTATCCGTCCACGGCGTTGGCAGGCCAGGACGGTGACGCGCTCATCCTCGGCCCGCCGTTTGTTATTCAGCGGAACGAGGTAAATCTGGCGGTCGATTCCTTGGCGGCTGTGATTGAGGAAGTCCTGGGCGCATAGCACTCCGCGTAGTCGTATGCATTGCACGAGTTGCCAGGATTTTGGACCTTTTGCAGCGGCTGCGCTTCGCGGATTAGGTGGCACCCGGCGTCTCTGCCGGGCCTAACTAATCGATCTGTTTGGTTATAATCCGCCGGCACGGAGGCCAGCGCCCACCAATCTCCGAATGACGCTCATGGCAATGGGACGCAAATATTGGCAATCGCAATAAGCCGCCACGACTCGCGAGCACCCGATTTCCCCCCCCCTCAATCCCCCCGTCAACGGGGGGAAGTACGTCCCCTCCCCGTTGACGGGGAGGGATAGGGAGGGGTTATCTTCTTGGCTCTTTGCTTGTCTTAACGCTTTTCCCGCCCGACTCTGCATAACCCTCCAAGATACCCTTTGGCTACAGATGCGGACACGCAGACACGCAACGAATGCACGTGTACCATGAGTGATCGTCCACACCCGTAACGTGGTTAATCATCTCCATGTCCTGGGGCTCAGGCTTGAGCGTTCGCACCAGGTGGGAAAAGATCGGGCTCTTCATTGAGTGCTTGAGGCAAGCGGTGCGATCGACTTTCCCCGTCTTTTCAATGGCCTGTACTGGGCATTGGTCCTGACAGACCGAACAATCTTCAGGGCAGCCTCTGTCATAGCGCTCGGGAATACTGACTGGGGTCAAAGAGGCTGTGGTTACGATCCCACCCAGGAGCAGCCTTGGGCCGTAAGTGGCGTTAAAAAGCAGACCGTTCTTCCCCACCTTTCCTATGCCGACCGCTTCTGCCGCCCTTACAAGACTCATGTAACCGCGGAAGTCGCCCCAACCGGCGACGTGGTAAGGGAATCAGCCGTAGACCGGCACCGCAGTGTCGCCCGTCTCCTCAATGACGCAGGCCGCCCGCATCAATATCGAGTCGAGGTGGCGATAGTACACGGCAGCAGCGTGCCAATACATCTGTTCCGCTTTTCCGGCAGCTTGAAAGACCCCCTTCGGAAACGGAATCCCGACGCAGAGAATGCTCTTGGCGCCGGTGAGCAAATCCGAGGGCTTACATCCTGAAGGCTCAGTTTCGAGTGACGATGCCCCGGCGATTCCGAATACAGGGATGTCGTTGCCCAGAAAGAATGCCTTGATCTTCTCGGTGATCTCGTTCATGAAATACCTTCCTTTTAGTACCCAGGCGCGACTTACTGAGAATTATTGGGGTTCCGGCAATTCTTGGCCCTTTCTTAGCGGCTGCGCTCTGAGAAATTGGTAGGGCCCGGCGTCCTTGCCGGGCCGAACTATTTGATTGGGTTGTTGTCAGTGACCTCCGGCAAAGCCGGAGGCTTGAATTCGGGAACCGCTCAAAGCGATTGACGTGGGGGCAGCCTGGTTGCTTATCCCATGCCCCTTGGAGACTTGCTCTTCTTGGGCTCTTTGT
>Ga0172369_10000277_pt1 | contig 75622 bp, 63 predicted proteins | sample LakKiv25m_FD_114539 | JGI IMG/M metagenome (GOLD analysis project Ga0172369, IMG submission 114539) | Freshwater microbial communities from Kabuno Bay, South-Kivu, Congo - kab_022012_11.25m | ecosystem: Environmental > Aquatic > Freshwater > Lake | place: Democratic Republic of the Congo... | reverse complement strand
CCGGCCCGACCGTCCGGATGAGGTCCAGGCACAACTCGTCCCGGTCGAAGGAAAGCCCCCTCTTGAGTTGCTTGAGCATCATGGCGATTTCATTGTCGATCACCGCCTTGGCGAAGTCGAAGACCATAAGGCTTCCCAGCAGCCCGCCCATGTTGAGCATATCGGCGCCCCCCAGAAGCGCCGCCGCTGTCCCCATGCCGGTCTCGTATCCCGACTGGGCGTCGTTGACGTGGGCGTTCGTCAGGCCGATATAGCCCCCGGAAGGGACGTTGTAAAATCTCGCCATCTGGGCGTGACCCATCTGGAGGATCGCCGTCTCGATGCCCCCCGGGGCGTAATTTCCCGTCCGCATATCGGCTGCCGTGGCCAGGACGGAATAGATCAGAGGGGTGCCGCTTCTGACCATCTGCATCAATATGCCCAGGGCGAGAAACTCGGCATTTCCCTGGGCCAGGGTTGCAATCAGGCTCATCGGCGAGCTCATCCCGGCGTTGGGGCAGATGGAACCGTAAACGGGCAGGGCTTTTTCGGCGAGATAGAGCACTGCCTCCGTGGATTCCACATCCATCGTAAGCGGAGAGACCACGGGACAGTAGTGATGGTTGATCAGCGGCCTCTCCCGGTAGGCCTCCCCGCTGCCGGCGACGATCTCCCCCAGGGCCAGGACGTCCAGCAGCTCCTTCATGTTAGGGGTATTGGAGCGCACCGGCTTGAGCGAATTCTTCAGGGCCGCATAAAATCTCGCCAGGCTGGAATACCCCGCCGGGGCGTCGTCGGCGAGTGTGGAGATGGAAAAGATATCGAATCCCGGCAGTGCGCCGATCAGATGTGTGATGCGGGCGATGTCGGCGGCGGTGGCCCGCCGTACGGCGCCCGTATCCGGATCGGCGATGTCCGGAGCGGAACTGGCCGTAACCATGAGCGGCCCGTCCTGGGGGATCGTCCGGTCATAGCGCGGGTCGCGGCCGCGGAACGTGAACGATGGGGGGAATGCCTTGCGGTATTCCTCCACGACGGCCGGGGGGATCTGAACCACCCCCGTAGCCCCATCCACCCGGCACCTGGCCCGTGCGAAGAGCCGGCGGGCCTTTTCGTTGCGCACCAGGAGACCCGTCTCCTCCAGGATGACAAGCGAGGCCTCATGGACCTGCTTCACCTCCTCCGCCGTCAGTAATTCCGCCCACCTCATCGCCGATCCTCTCGCCTGAAAATACCTTTCACCCCCACCTTAACCCTCCCCCCTCAAGGGGGAGGGAAATGAGGAGGGGTGGTTTTTATCATTGGTTAGTTATACCTGTTTATATTTTAAGCATATGGATGCGATCCTTAAAGTATAGCATTACCTCTTTGCCCTCCCTGAATATACCCCCGTACTGGGGATCGGCGTCATCGACATAAAGCGTCTGCCGGCCGCACATGACCGTATACCTGATGATGGCGCCGATGTACATGGCCACTTCCACCCGGCCGGGAAAGCAGTTTTCCCCTTTCCTGCCGTATCTTTCATCCGCGGCCTGGATGTCGATCGATTCCGGCCGCACCACGGCCTTCAGGCGATCCCCCGGAGAGATGGCAAAGGGGGGCGGCTCAACCTTCAGATCGCCGTGGTCGGTGGCGAGGATGATCTTGTCGTCCCCGATTGCCGTCACCGTCCCCGGCAGGAAATTGATATGGCCGATGAACCTGGCGACGAAATCATCGATCGGCGTCTCGTAGATCTCAGCGGGAGAACCGATCTGCTTTACCACGCCTTGGTCCATGACCACCAACTCGTCCGAAAGGGACATGGCCTCTTCCTGGTCATGGGTGACGAAGACGATGGTCAGCCCCAGCCGGCGATGGAGTTTGCGTATCTCCCCCCGCATCAGGAGCCGCAGATTGGCGTCCAGGTTCGACAGCGGTTCGTCGAGAAGAAGTATCTTGGGATGGAGGCTCAACGCCCTGGCCAGGGCAACCCGCTGCTGCTGGCCGCCGGACAGTTCGTGGGGTTTTCTGACGCCCAGATCCTCCATCTGGACCAGCGCCAGGAGGCGCTCGACTTCGCGCGTTATCTCCTGCTTAGGTTTCTTTAAGATCTTAAGACCGAATCCGATATTGCCGGCGACCGTCATGTGAGGGAAAAGGGCGTAATTCTGAAATACCATGGCCGTATCCCGCGCACTGGGCGTGATATGGGTTATATCCCGGCCGTCGAGGATCACCCGGCCCGAGTCGGGCACGGTAAATCCGCTGATTACCCGCAGGAGCGTAGTCTTGCCGCAGCCGCTCGGGCCCAGAAAGGTCACCAGCTTCCCTCTTGTCAAGGCAAGGGAAATGTTATCGACCGCCCTCAACTGGCCGTAACATTTGACGATGCCTTGCATCTCCAATATGGGAGAGTCATTTACGCCCGTCATATACGCACGCCCTTTCAGAAAATCTCAGTGTTCGTATACTTGACCAGAAGCTTCAGGCCGCCCAGGCATACCAGGACCACGGCAATAAGCATGCTGGAAATGGCGCAGGCCATGCCGAGATAACCCTGTTCGGCCACGTTCAGGATATAAAGGGCCGCCAGGTCATTGCCGGGGGTGATCAAAAATATCACCGCGCTGACGGCGATCATCCCCACCATGAATGTATAGATAAAGCCCGCAATAAAGGCCGAACTGATCAGGGGCAGAACTATTCTGGCAAAGGTTTGCACGGCGCCGGCTCCCATGTCCGCGGCCGCCTCTTCGATGGCCGGGTCTATCTGGTGGAGTTTGCTCACCCCTGCCTCAAGGCTCACCGAGAGATTGCGGAAGGCCTCGTTGATGACCAGAATGGCGAATGTTCCCGTCAGCACCAGCGGCGGCGTATTGAAGGCCAGGATGTAACCGATGCCCATTACCGTGCCCGGAACGGCAAAGCCCAACAGGGCCAGCGATTCCAGGACTTTCTTCCAGGGGATGCGTTTGCGGACCAGGATATAAGAAAGGATGATGCCGATGAGCGGGGCGATAACGGCGGCCCCGAGCGAGAACTTGAGGCTCGTGATCAGCGTCCTGAACCCGTTGGGGCTTTGGAAGTGCTCCAGGGTGAGGGTGTTGTCCACCATCAGGATTTTTGTGAAGGCCCCGAAAAATATGATCCCGAAACAAAAAACGATCATTGTCGAGGCGACGGCGGCCACACCCAGCATGGGGTAGAGAATCTTCCCCGCCACCGGCCTTGTTTCGGAGTGCTGGGGCTTGCCGCCGATGGTGGTATAGGCCTTTCCCTTGAGGATATACTCGTTTATTATGAAGATGATCAGGCTGGGAAGCACCAGAAACACACAAAAAACGGCTGACATCTCCAGATTGTTTTCGCTGACCCACAACAGATATGCCCCCGTCGACAGGAAGGAGACGTCCCCCCCGATCAGCATGGGATTGCCGAAGTCGGCGATGGACAGGATGAAGACCAGGAGGGCGGCCTTGAGGATCCCCGGCGCCGCGAGGGGAATCGTAATCTTATTGAGTATCTGGATATCCGAGGCCCTCATGTCGCAGGCGGCGTCTTCCAGGTTGCTGCCGAGGGATCTGAGGACGTTCTCGATCATCAGGAACCCCAGGGGAAGAAAGGTGATCACCTGGGCCAGGATGACCCCCTGCCAACCATAAATTGTAAACGGTAAATGAAGCAATTTTGTAAGAATGCCCTGCCTGCCGCCGATGATGATCAGGGCCAGGGAAAAGATGAACGGCGGGGCCACCAGCGGGATGAGCCCGATGATCTTCAAGGGCCCCTTCAGGGCGCCGGGGCCTTTCAAGGCCAGAAAGGCGAAACAGAAGGCAAGAGGAATGACCAGCAGCGTCGTAGCCGTGGCCAGGACAATGCTGTTCCGCAGGGCCCTGTAATAGCGACCGGTCGAAAAGAAATCCAGATAGGTGGCGAGACTTACGGCCGACTCCCGCCCCAACCGATACCCGATATCGGCGACCAGGGGGTCGAGCAGCGCCTTCTCGCGGATTACGGCCCGTTTGATGTCGTTGAGGCCCTTGAGATCGTCCCAGTCCTTCCGGAACCTGACGAGCAGGATGTCCGTCTTTCCCTCTTTTCTGAGGCTTGTTTCCTCGATGCCCTTGACATTCCTGATAATCGAAAGGAGGACCTCGCCGGCCTCCCCCTTCTTCTCCGGGGAGACGACGTTCTCCACGGAGACGGCCACCGTCGGGGAGGCGACGGTGAAGCTCTTGATCAGGACGGAACCGATGGGAAAGACGATAAAGACCAGGATGAGCAGGGTGATGAACGCCGTTGCAAAAAAGAGACCGGGGTTCCCAAGAATATGCCTGAAGTCGTCTATCTGACCCCGAAACATATTTCTGTCCGGAAAGGGCATCATTTCCCGTTCTCCCCGAAGGAAGGCATCAGGCAAAGACGGTTGGGGGAAGGGGGCGGGGAGAAAGCCCGCCGCCCCTCCCCCCTTTAACTTCAGGGATTGCTTGATAGTTGAAAATCATGTCCCGGAAGCGCGCATTGTAGATTTTTCGGATCGAAAAATGTACAGCGCGCGGAGGGAGCATGATTTCAAAGGTCGCGCCGAACCGCCGTCATTTCTGGAAACGACGCGCCCATTCGCCCATGATCCGCTTCTGATTCTCCCCGGCCCACAGGGCGTCGTACTTGATGAGTTTGGGATCCACGAGGACCTTTCCCGGTATGCCGGGCCTGGTGACCTTCGAGCGCAGCAGGCCGATCTGCGTCTGGCCCTCCTTGCTGCCCAGCCAGTCGACCAGTTTCTTCGCCCCTGCGAGATTTTTAGCCCCCTTGAGGATAGCCACGGATTCCAGATCGAAGGCGGTGCCCTCCGCGGGGATTACCCCCTCGATGGGGAAGCCCTTTTCCACCCGGCCGTACACGGCCTGGTCCCAACTGATCCCCACGGCGAATTCGCCCTGGGCCACCGACTGGGCGGGCGCCGAACCGGATTTGGTGTACTGGCCCGCGTTGCGGTTGATCTTCTCGAGGATCTCCCATCCCTTATCCTCGCCGAAGATCTGCATGACGGCGGAGACGAAGATGAAGGCGGTGCCGCTCGTGGCCGGATCGGGCATCACGATCTCGCCCTTGTATACGGGATTGGTCAGGTCCACCCAGGATTTCGGTTTGGGCAGGTTTTTCTTCTTCAGCAGGTCAGGGTTGACGCCGATGGCTGAGAACCAGTAATTGTAACCGTACCAATGCTGATCCGGGTCCTTGAATTCGGCGGGGATGTCCGCCCAGGCAGGCGACTTGTAGGGGATGAAATATCCCTTCTGGGCTCCCACCTGGGCATGGGAGTTAAGGAAGCCCCAGATCATGTCGGCGTTGAAGTTCGGCGCCTCCGTCTGGATGCGGGTCCAGAGTTCGTTGGAAGCCAGGCGGGGGCTCCACTCGATCTTCATGCCGATCGCCTTTTCCGCCTCGGGCGCCCATTTCTCCATCTCGGCGGTGTCGTTGTGGGTGTAAACCCGCAGGACCTGCTGCGCCGAGGCCGGGCCGGCGATGAGGAAGAAAGCCGTCGCTGCCGCCAACAAAACCAAATAAATCGATCTTTTCTTGCCGGTCATATCCGCTCCCTCCTTTTCATAAAAAAGTTGTCGTTGATTACCCTATGGTTTCATGCCCTCCGGTTCCATAATCTCGTAGAGAAACTTTTGCACAACTTGGAAATCATGTCCCGGAAGCGCGCATTGTAGATTTTTTGGAACGAAAAATGTACAGCGCGCGGAGGGAGCATGATTTTCATCTATGATATCATTTTATCACTGGCAAACCTAAAGAAAAATCCGCTTGCGCTCCGGATCGTAGGGGGGTTGCACCAGACGGGCGGCGGGGATCGCCTCCCCGTACATTTCTATGGCGTAGCCTTCATCGTGTTCCGCCTCCGCCGCCGGCAGATAGCCCATCGCGATGGTCCTGCCTACCGTATGGCCCCAGCCGCCGCTGGAGACGACGCCGACGACCCTGCCCCGCCGGGTGATGGTCTCCCCGCCCTGGAGCAGCCGCGGCCGGTCGTCGTCGAGGGCAAAGAGGCACAGCTTCCATTTCGGCCCCTCCCGCTTGATCCGCGCCAGGGCCTCGCGGCCGACGAAATCCCCCTTGTCGAGATCGACCGCAAATCCCAACCCCGCGTCGTAGGGGCTGTAGTCGGGCGACACCTCCGTGCTCCAGTAGCGGTAGGCCTTCTCCAGCCGCAGGGAATCGATGGCCCGGTAGCCGGCGTTCCTGAGGCCGAGGTCCCGGCCCGCCTCCCAGAGGGCTTCATAGACGTGGCAGGCGTACTCCGGCGGCAGGTAGAGTTCGTATCCCAACTCGCCGATGTAGGTCACCCGGAGGGCCAAAACCGGGGCATAGCCGACGACGATCTCGCGGCACCGGGAAAATCCGAAGGCCTCGTTGCTCAGATCGTCGTCGCAGACCCTCTCCAGGAGTTTCCGGGAGAGAGGACCGCAGACGTTGAGCATCGCGTAGGAAGAGGTGACGTCGCTAAGCGTCGCCGAGCCGTCTTTCGGCAGCAGAGATTTGAGCCACTGGAAATCGTGGACGCCGAAGGCGGCGCCCGTAACGATGAAAAAGCATTCTTCCGCCGTCCGCGCGATCGTGACATCCGCCTCGATCCCGCCCCGCCGGTTGCAGAGCTGGGTATAGACGACGGAACCCGCCGGCCTGTCGATGTTTCCCGCCGCCGCGTAATTCAGGAAAGCGGGCGCTCCCGGCCCCTCGACCTCGAATTTGCTGAAGGAGGACTGGTCGATAACGACTACCGCCTCCCGGGCGGCCCTGTGTTCGGCGGCCACGTGTTCGAACCAGTTGGGGATCCCGAAGCTGAGCGAATCCTCGGGCTTCACCCCCGCCGGGGCGAACCAGTTGGCCCTCTCCCAGCCGAATTTGGCGCCGAAAACCGCCCCTTTTTCCTTGAGGAGATTATAGAGGGGCGAGCGTTTCACGCCCCTGGCCGAGTCGTGCTCCTCGTACGGCCAGGAGATCGTGTAGTGCTTGCCGTAGATCTCCCTCGTCCGGTCGATGTTGTATCTGAGGCTCCTGTGGTGCTGGCCGAACCGGCGGATATCCAGGGGCCAGATGTTGAGGCTCGGCTCGCCCTCCACGATCCATTCGGCCAGCATCCGGCCGGCGCCGCCGCCGGCGGCGATCCCGAAGGCGTTGAAGCCGACGGCGACGAAGCAGTTGTCCAGTTCGGGCGCGGGTCCCAGCATGCAGTTGCCGTCGGGGGTGAAGGCCTCCGGCCCGTTAACCAGCCTCGCGATCCCGGCATCCTGAAGACAGGGAGTCCTGTGGACGGCCGCGACGGACAGGGGCTCGAAATGATCGAAATCCGGCTCCAGAAGCTCCTGGGTGAATCCTCTGGGAATGCCCTTCACGGCCCAGGGGATGCCGTCCCGCTCATAACCGCCCATGACCAGCCCTCCCACCTCCTCCTTGTAGTACAGGAGGCTGTCCTTGTCGCGCAGCGTGGGCAGTCCCGGCGGAAGCCCCTCGATCGGCTCGGTGACCAGATACTGATGCTGGAACGGGACCAGGGGGATGTTGACTCCCATCATCCGCCCCACTTCCCGCCCCCACATCCCGGCGGCATTGACCACCGTCTCGCACCTTACCGTTCCCCGGTCGGTAAGCACGGCCTCGATGCGGCGATCCTTTATCTGAAATCCGGTTACCAGGGTCTTTAGCTGGATCTCCGTACCCCGGCTCTGCGCCCCCTTGGCGAGGGCCATCGTCAGGCCGCTCGGATCGGCCTGGCCGTCGGAAGGCATGAAGGCCGCGCCGATGATCCCTTCCATGTTCAGGATGGGGAATATCTTCAACGCCTCCGCGGGGCTGATGATATGCATCTCCAGGCCGAAGCTGCGGGCGGTGGTGGCGCCTTTCCTGAGTTCCAGGAGCCGTTCTTCGGTGCTTGCCAGATGGAGGCAGCCGCAGCGTTTCCAGCCGGTGGTCAGGCCCGTTTCTTCCTCCAGCTTCTCGTAGAGACCGACGCTGTACTGGAGCATCCGGGTAATGTTGCGGTGGGAGCGGAGCTGCCCGACCAGGCCCGCCGCATGCCAGGTGGAGCCGCTGGTCAGCTCCCCCTTTTCTATGATCAGCACGTCGCGCCGGCCGAGCATGGTCAGATGGTAGGCAATGCTGCACCCTACAATGCCGCCGCCGATGATTACAATCTGTGCAGAGTCACGCATCTTTGGACTCCTTTCTTCGGGAAAGCGCCCGCGTCAGGGCGGGGACAACCTCGAAAAGATCGCCGAGCAGGCCGTAGTCGCACTTGCCGAAGATCGGCGCCTCGGGATCATTGTTTATCGCGACGATGCACTTGGCCGTCTTCATGCCGGCAAAATGCTGGACCGATCCGGAGATCCCGCAGGCGAGATATAGCCGGGGGCTGACGGTCTTACCGGTTTGGCCCACCTGGACGGCGTGCGGGGCGAATCCGGCGTCCACGGCGGCCCGCGAGGCCCCGACCGCGGCCCCCAGAACGGCGGCGCATTCCCGAAGGATTTGGAAATTGTCCGCCGAACCGACTGCGCGGCCGCCGGTAATGACAACCTCGGCTTCGGAAAGATCCACTCCCCCTGCCGCCTCCGGCCTGATTTCCCTGATAGCCATCCTCTGCGGGGCCTCAACCGGCGGCCGGCAGGTCAAGACCTCCGCCTCCCGCGGGGCTGCGACTGCCGGGAAGACATTGGGTCTGATCCCCAGAATCCATGGGCGTCCCTTCAGTTGAAGGACAGCCGTTGTCCTGCCGGAGAAATGCGACTTCTTTACGATCCCGGAGGAAAGATCCAGCTCCAGGCAGTCCAGCGCCAGGGGCGCGCCCTTCAGGGAGGCGACCCGCGCCAGCAGGTCCTTTCCAGCCGCCGAGGCGACACCCAACAGGGCATCGAGACGGAAATCATCGACGGCGCGGCAAAGCGCCTCCGCCTGCCGATCGGGGGATGCCGGCGCATTCACACCGGCCACGGCCACGACCTTTTCCACGCCGTATTCCTGCAGCGGCAGGCGAAACATTTCGGCGTCGTCCGCGAGAACAAAGGCGTACACCTCGGCTTCATGCGCCCGGCGCGCGGCGGTAACGGCGCCGAAGACCGCCTTTTTTATCACCCCGTCCTTCTCCTCGCAGAAGACCCCGATCCTCGTCATCGCCCCCCGTCCGCCTCCCGTGAAAACAACTTCTTCTCTTCGAGCAGCATAAGGAGCTCCTCCGCCATCGCCTCCGGTCCGCCCTTCAGGATCACCCCGCATCCCCGGTCCGCTGCGGGCTGAAGGTCCAGGACCTCGACCTTCGACAGACCGTCCGGGACGGCAAGTTCGGCCCGGTCGATGATACGGATACCCTTTTTTTTTGCTTTCATCATATCAGGTAGCGTCGGACAACGAGGCCGGTTCAGCCCCCGGGCGGCCCCGACCACGCAGGGCGCGCTCATCTCTATCGCCTCGCGCCCGCCCCCCTCGCCTTCCCGCTCGATTGTAACCAGGTCGCCGGCGATGGAAAAGGCAACCGCATCCGCGACCACGGGGACATCCAGAAGAGCCGCCAGACGATAGGGCAACTGCATCCCCTCCGAATCGACGGACTGCTTGCCGGTGAAGATCAGTCCGGGGGCGCCGTCCCGCTCGATGGCCTGCCGGAGCAGGTGGGCCGTCTCCAGGCTGTCGGTGAAATAGGCGTCCGTCTTGACGAGGATCCCCCGGTCGGCGCCCATGGCCAGGGCCGTCCGGAGCGTCGCGGCGGAGGCCTCCCGGCCGGCGGTGATTGCAACGACCTCGCCGCCGGTCTTTTCCCTTGTTTTAAGGGCCTCCTCCAGGGCATGCTCGTCGTAGGGGTTCATGATGAATTTGATGGTCTCGTCAAAGACCGGTCCGCCCAGCGGCCTGATATTGGCCGCCGTGTCGGGGACGTGTTTTATGCAAACATAAATCCGCATCTCCGCCCTTATTTGCCGAAATAGTTTCTTACAAACCTCACGAAGCGCTCGTTTTCCTCATCCAGGCCGGGGGTTACCCGGAAATAGCCGTCCCTGCCGTGGATGGGATTTATCTTTTTCAGGAAGATCTTCTCCATTTCCAGCCCGGCCGCAAGGATCTCGGCGGTGGTCTTGCCCGTCATGGTCGCGTCGATGAGCATGTAATTGCCGTGCGCCGGGAACGGTCTGAGCCCGACCTTGTGGAGTTCTTCGGTGAAGATTGCCATCCAGCGGTTGTTGTGTTTTACCTTGGCCGCTATCTCTTCCGGATTGTCCAGGATCGCCTCCGCCGCCGCCATCGCCATCAGGCTCACGTTCCAGGGCAGGAACATTGTGTTGAAGGCATTGACCATCTCTTCGGTCCCCACCACATACCCGAAGCGGATCCCGGCGAACCCGTGGGCCTTGGAGAAGGTATGGGAAAGGAACACGTGGGGGTATTTCTCGATCAGATAGGACTTGGAAGGGATTTCCGGGTGGTAGTCGAGATACGCCTCATCGACGCACAGGGGGATCCCGGTCTCGCAGAAGCGAATCAGGTCCTCCTCCTCGATGAAGATCCCCGTGGGGTTGTTGGGATTGATGACGAGGATGAGTTTTGTCCGGGGATTTATGGCCCTGAGCATTCCCTCCACATCGTATTGAAGATCGCCGGGCCGCAGCGGAATCGAGACCACCTTCCCGCCGGCCAGCTCCGCCCGGGGCGGGAAGAGCTCGAAGGTCGGCGTGGACATGATTATCTCGTCGCCCGGCTGCATAAAGATGCGCATCATCGAATCGATGATCTCGGAGGAGCCGTTGCAGAGACCGATGTTTTCCGGCCCCAGGTTATGGAGTTTCCCCAACTTCGTCCGCAATCTTTTCATGCTGTCCGGGTAACGGTTTCCCCGGGCCGTGATCTCCGCCACTGCCTTGATCACCTTCTCGGACGGCGGGACGGGGTTTTCGTTGAGCATCAGGCGGCCGTAATCCGGATTGGCCCAGGCCTTGTCCAGGATGCTGGTATTGTACTCCCGCGCCGTAAGCAGCCAGGGGACGAACCACTCTTTCAACTCTTTCATTGTTCTCTCCTTTCTTATTTCAAAATTTGAGACCTTTGCACGAGAAGAAAATCATGTACCGGAAGCGCGATGCCTTCAGCCCTCGAGGCATTTCCCGGCAAATTCAACCATATCCTCCGTGGCCTTCGAAAATTGCTGCGCCGTCTTCGCCAGCGCCGGGTGGGAGTCGTACTCGTCCCTGGAATAGCCGTCTTCGGCGTAGGCCCGCTCGAAATAGGGTATCCGCATGAGCCTGTCGAATACATCCGCGGGTATGTCTCTGCTGATGCCGTCCTTCCGGAAGGTTATGCTCTCCGGCGCGGGGAAGTTGATGACCTCGTCGATGAAGGGCGGCGGGCAGGTGACCACGATGTCCGCCCCGGCCTTCTCCTCGAGGTGCCAGAGCCTCAGGACTCCGTCCACCTGCGGTCCTACCCGCAGCGAGCAGGAGAGCAATTTGCTGGGATAGCCGCGTTCCTTGATCAGCCGGTAGGCCTTCTTGAAGATGGCCAGTTCCGCCAGACGGACATCCCCTTCGGAAAGCTCGATCCCCTTTTCTTTCCCGAAGTCCCTCAGCCCTCCCAGATCGCCGTAGCGAGCCTCCATGAGGGTGATCACCGAGCGCCAGCGGGAGAGATCCACATTGTTCCTTTGGGCCGTCTCCAGGCCCCGCTGCACCGATTTGGCGCAGTCCATCAGTTGCGGCAGGACGAATGTCAGGGTGTTGTTCGTGGAAATTCCCCGGGCGGTAAGCGCCTCGATGACCTCGTAGCCCGCTTTCGTGCCGGGCACCTTGATCATCACATTGGGGTTTATCGCGGCGATCTCCCCGGCCTGTTTGAGCATGGCATCACTGTCGAATGATTTGCGCGGGTCCACCTGGCCGGAAATGAAGCCCTGGCGAAAACCGCTTTTTTCATAAAGCGGCAGGTACAGGGCGGAGCCGCGTCTGACGATCTCCTTGTAGAGGCGCCAGAAAAGGGATTCCTTGTCGATGCCGGGATTCTGAGCGGCGATCTCCCTTGTCACGCCCCGCCAGTAGGGTTCGTCGTCCCTGATCGCCTGGAGAGAGAGGGGTGGATTGGTGGTGACGCCGCGAAAAAGCTGTGTCTCCGGTTTCTCCTCGTCGTACATCCGGCCGAACTGGCGCCGGAGCGTTTCCCTGTCGTCCTCCTGCGCCTTGGCCAGCAGCTTCCGGCACCAGTTGGCGAAGATCACCGGCGAGGAATCCCACCAGATCTCCATTCCGGGGCTTACCGCGACCAATTTTTCCAAAAGATTGTTTTCCTGCATAATTCCCCCTGTTTTGCGTGATATTCGGTTGGCTGTTTAGATGTATATACAAACAGGCCCTTCAAAAAGCAAGTCAATTATCTTGCGGATGGTTCTCCTCGAGATGATAACGGCCCAGCTCGACCTCGAATACATATTTATCTCCCCGATAATACGAGTACAGCAGTTCGACCGGACAATTGTTTTCATCATAGGTAAGGCTTTCCATGAAAAATGCCGCCGTATTTTCCGGAACGTTCAGATAGGACGCGATGCGCCCCTTTAGATTGACCGCCCGGATCGTCTGCTCGGAGCGGGCCAGGGTTACATTGAAGCGCTCGTAGATGAGCTGGTACATGGAGCCGGTAAGATCCATCGCCAGGATCTCCCGGAAGGTATTGCAGGGAAGGTAGCTTTCCTCGTAAATAAAGGGTGTCCTGTTGCCCGTCCGGAGACGGCGGACGGCCACAACGGCGCCGTTCGGACCGAGGATCAGTTTTCTGGCCACCTCTTCCTTCGCCTCTTCGACGCCCTTCTTGATGATCTTCGTCTCCTCCCTGATCCCGAGCTCCCGCAGGTCGTCGCTGAAGCTGGAAATGCTCTTTAGTCTGTGCTTGATTGCCGGCGGCGTCTCCGTGCAGACAAAGGTGCCGCGGCCCCTTTCCTTGCGGAGAATCCCCGCCGCGGCCAGTTCCGAAACGGCCTGCCGGAGGGTGTTCCTGTTCACCTGGCAGATCCGGGCCAGTTCCACCTCGGACGGAAGATGATCCCCCTTTGCATATCTCCCGGTCTGGATAAGCTCTCTTATCCAGCCGCTGATCTGGAGGTATTTGGGGATCGGGTTGTTCGGATCGATGATTTTCATTATCGGATACTCCGCTATTTGGACGCGCTCATTCCCGTAAGTCCTGAACTTCCGGTGGTAAGCCGCATAATGATCAGAAAAAGAGCGACAATCAAGACCACTACCGTGCACATGGCGTTGGCGCTCGCCGTGCGGCCGTCAACGTCGAGGAAGATGATCTCGATCGCGGCGAGTTTGATCTGTGCCGAAACGAGGAATAAAACGGCGCTGATCGTGGTCATGGCCCTCATGAAGAAGAAGGTGGCCGTGGACAGGAAGGCCACCCTGGAGAGGGGGAATATTATCCTGGTAAAGGCAGTGATGGGGCCGGCGCCCAGACTCACCGCCGCCTCCTCGACGGATTTATCGATCTGCTTCAGATTGGCCGTCCCGGAGAGGACCCCCAGGGTGAAGTTGGCGATGATTACATTGATGATGATTATCCAGATGGTGCCGTAGATGAAGAAGTACGGCTTGTTGAAGGCCAGGACATAGCCGAGGCCGAGCACCACCCCCGGGATGGCCGCCGGCAGTACGGACAGGCTGTAGAGCAGTTGCTCGCCCCGGGGCTTCTTCTTCTCGATGATGTAGGCGGCCACGAGCGTGACTGAAGCCCCGACCAGGGCCACAACGATCGCAACCAGCAGGCTGGTCCAGATCGGGGCATACTTGATGGCGATCATGGTGCGGAATGAACCGGGCTCCAACACGCTGTTCCAGAAGGAGGTCCAGAGCGGAACGGAAGCCCCCAGGGAGGGGAAGTCGAAGTGGGCCAGCGTGAGGGAAAAGTCGTAGGGCCAGGTGCGGACGAAGGAGCCGGCGAACACCGTAACGAAAACCAGCAGGATGCAGGCGCAGATCAGAGCCGAGTAAACGGTGAAGGCCCATTTTTTGAAGGGCCGGGAAGGCTGCAGGAAGGGACGGGCCTGGCCGCTGATCAGGGCGTAGCTCTTCCGCGTCAGGTAATAGTTGATCGTGAAGGCCGTGATCGAAGGAATCAGGAGGATCACGCTGATGGTGGCCCCCAGATCGAAACGCTGCAGGCCGAACACCTTGTTGACGATCTCCGTTGCCAGGACCGAATAGTTGCCGCCGATGACCACGGGAATGCCGAAATCGGTGATGGTGAGGTTGAAAGTCAGGGCGGCGGCGCTGGCGATGCCGTACTTGGCCGAGGGCAGCGTGACCTTGAAGAAGGTCTTCAGGGATGAGGCCCCGAGGCTCTGGGCCGCCTCGTCCAGGCGGGTGTCCACCGCCGAAAGCGTGGTGTAGAGGATAAAAAGGGCATTGGGAAAGCAGTAGAGGACCTCCCCTACAATGATCCCAGTCGCGCCGTAGATGTTCCAGTCCGTCCCCAGAAGGTATCTGGTGATGAGGCCGTTGCGTCCGAACAGCAGGATCAGCGCCAGGGCCTGGATGATCGTGGGGGCGATGAGGGGAAAGGTGGATATCGTGTAAAAAATCCCCTTGGCCGGCATGGTGGTGCGGGTGAGGCCGTAGGCGAAAAAGAAGGCCAGCACGGTGGTTATCGCCATGGTAACCGCGGACACGAACATGCTGTTGTAAAAAGAGCGGAATATCCTGGGATTGGAAAAATATTCAACGTAGTTCTGAAAGGTAAAGACCCCTTCCTTGAAGAAGCTCAGGCGGCAGATATCGATCACGGGGTATAGCAGAAAAAATGCCAGCACCGCCAGCAGCAGCGCCGTGATGAGGCCGGTGAAGATCGCGTCCGCGCTCAACCATGCGGGTGAGGTTTTTTCTGGATGGAGCGGGTTTTTCATTTCTCCCCCCCGCCCTTGGGAAACACCAGAAACGCCTCGGGAGGAAAATAAAGCAGGACCTCGTCCCCCTGCTTGAGGGACCGCTGTTCGAATTCCTTCTCGACAATGTCGGTGATTATCTCCTCCCCGTCCATATTGATCAGAAGCCGCACGGCGGCGCCCTGAAAAACCACCACGTCGATCCTGCCGGAGACAACGTTCATCTTCTCTTCCACCTCGAGGGAAGTCTCCGGTTTGAACACCTCCACATTTTCCGGTCTGATCGCCAGGGAAACCGGTTCGTCGGCCGCGGCGCCGTTCTGCATCACCTTGATCTTGCGTTTGCCGACGATCACGGCATCGCCGGTGCGGCGGCCCTCAAAAAAATTCGATGTCCCCACAAAATCCGCCACAAAGCTGCACGCCGGGTTCTTGTAAATCTCGATGGGGCGGCCCACCTGGCGGAACTGACCCGCCTCCATAACCACCACCCGGTCGGCGATGGACAGGGCCTCCTCCTGGTCGTGGGTGACGTGGATCATCGTCTTTTTCAACTCCTGCTGGAGCTTCTTGATCTCCGCCCGGAGCCTGAGCCTGATCTTCGCGTCGAGGGCGCTCAGGGGCTCGTCCAGGAGCAAGACCTGCGGATCCGGGGCGAGCGCCCGCACCAGGGCGACCCGCTGCTGCTGGCCGCCGCTCAACTGGGCGGGATAGAGGCCCCGCCAGTCGGACAGGCCGATCAACTCGAGCATGGCGCCTACCCTCTCGGCGATCGCCTTCTTCGGCATCTTTCGCATCTTCAGACCGAAGGCGATGTTCTCCTCCACGGTCATATTGGGGAAAAGCGCGTAGGACTGAAAGACGATGCCGAATTCCCTCTTTTTGGGGAGAAGATCGTTGATCACCCGGTTGTCGAAGATGATCCGTCCCTCCGTAACCGTTTCGAAGCCTGTTATCATCCTGAGGACCGTGGTCTTTCCACAGCCGCTGGGACCCAGAAAGCAGATGAACTCCCCTTCCTCGATATCCAGGTTGACGTGATCCACGGCGGTAAGGGCGCCGTAACGTTTGGTGAGATTTTCCAGTCTAAGGTCCCGTCCCATTTCCACGCCTCGCTTAGATGTAGAGAGTTCTATACAGGAATTCCCTTTTAAAAAGGGCCGTCCCGCGCTCAGGCGGGACGACCCGTCGGCCCGGGTTACTTCGAGAAGAGGCTCTCCCATTTCTTCTTTATGGCTTCGCTGTTTTTCGCCTGCCAGTTGAAATCCATGGGATAGAGTTTTATTTCCGACAATTTGGGAAGATCCGGCCGGGTGGGGATCCCGGGGAGGGTAACGCCGTACTTGAACTTGGAATATTCCTTCATCGCGGTTTCGGTGATGGCCCAGTCGAGGAATCTCTTCGCGGCCTTGGGATTCTTCGCTCCCTTGAGCAGGGCGTTGGCCTCGACTTCATAGCCCGCCCCTTCCACCGGGAAAACGAACTGGACGGGGAACCCCTGTTTTTTCTGTTCGGCCACGACGAAATCGAAGGAGGCCCCCACGGCAAACTCGCCGGCGGCGGTCATCTTGGCCGGCCGGGAACCGCTTTTGATATACTGGCCGATGTTCTTGTCGAGTTTCTTAAGGAACTCCCAGCCGTCCTCCTTGCCCTCCTTCGCGCCGTACATCTGCAGGAGGCTGGAGACCTGGAGGAAGCCGGTGCCGGAGGCCACCGGGTTAGGCATGGTGACGAGTCCCTTGAATTTGGGGTTGAGGAGATCGTTCCATCCCTTGGGCATCGGCAGGCCCTTCTCCTGCAAAACTTTGGTGTTCACGCAGAAGGCGGCGATGTACATATCGATGCCGATGTAATAGTGCTGGGGATGAACGAAGCGCTTTTCGAGCTTTTCCACGCCTTTGGGTTTATAGGGCTCCAGCATGCCGCGGGGAATGAATTCCTCCATGTTTGTCACCGCCCATCCCCAGACCAGATCCGCCTGGGGGTTGTCCTTCTCGGCCAGCATCCGCGCGCCGAGCTCCCCGGTGGAGAGGCGGATGATGTCGATTTCGAGGTCGGGCATATCCCGCCTGGCGGCCTTGAGGTATTCTACCGTTTCATCAGTCTCCAGTGAGGTATAAACCGTTACCTTCTCAGCGGCAACCGCGGTCGTTGCCAGACACATTGCCATAATGCCGACGATAAGAAAAATCCCTGCCCGTTTCATACGCTGACCTCCTTTTCGAATTTAATGGCCGTTAAAAAGATACACATGGGGACGTTGTTTGCATTACGCAATCTGAATTGTGCCGATTAGCTACTATAATAAAAAAAATCCCGCGGTCAATGATTATTTGACGGCCTTGACATCCTTTTTGATATATGAGAGTCAAAAATACATGAAAATGCCTTGCCAAACCTCTCCGGCGGATGACGCAAGCAGGGGGCGGCGCCGGGCGAGCCGCATGCCCCGCCTGCTCGCCGGTTATATCCTGCGGGAAATCGCCGTACCCTTCTTCATGATCCTTTTCGTGCTCACCTTCGTCCTGCTGATGGGGAAGGTCCTGCAACTGATGGACCTGATGATCAACAAGGGGGTCGGTTTGGGGGACATTGCCCGGCTGATCCTTTTTCTTCTGCCCTCCCTGCTGGCATTCACCCTTCCCATTTCCCTGCTGACGGCAATCCTGATCGGACTGGGAAGGCTTTCGAGCGACAACGAGATCACGGTCCTGAAGATGTCGGGCATAAGCCTCTATCAGCTCTCGCTCCCGGTCGCCGTTGCGGCTCTGGCCGTTTTTCTCCTGACGGCGGCAACGAGTCTTTTTCTGGCGCCTTACGGAAGCCATTCATCGCGGGGCCTCCTGTTCGACATCGCCAAGCGGAAAGCGAGCATCGGCATCCGGGAAAGGGTTTTCATTGACGATTTCCGGGGGATCCTCCTCTACGCGGACAGGTTCTCGGAGCAGGGCGATTTCCTGGAAGGGGTCCTCATCTCCGACAACCGGATCAGCCGCGAGGCAAGCACCATCCTCGCCCGGAGGGCCTATCTTGTCTCCGATCCCGACACGATGGCAATCACCCTGAGGCTGGAGGACGGCAGCACGCATACCGTGGACGCGGGTCTCCGGAATTACCGGAAGATGGATTTCGGCGTCTACGACGTCCGCCTGGACCTCGCCTCCTCACTCACGGGGGACAGGCCGGCCGGCGCCAAGTCCGGCAAAGAAATGACCATTGCGGAACTCGCGGAGGGCCTGCGGAATGCCGGCGTTGCGGCGGCCGCCCGGCGAGAGTTTACGATTGAGTTCCATAAAAAGCTGGCGATCCCCGCGGCATGTCTCGTCTTCGCCCTGATCGGCGTGCCTCTGGGCATCCGCGCCCAACGGTCGGTCCGCTCGCGGGGACTGGCGCTCGGCCTGGCCATAGTTCTGGCATATTATATCCTGCGTCTCGGCGGCGAGGCGCTGGTCGAAACGGGAAGGCTTCTACCGGCAATCGGCGTCTGGGCCCCCAATGCGGTTTTCGCCGCCGCGGGTCTTCTTCTCTTCTCTCTCGCGGCGAGGGAGAAGACGATATGAGCATCTTGGACCGTTATGTTTCCCGGGAATTCCTGAAGAACCTGCTGTTGATCACGGTCTCGTTCGTCTCGCTTTTTCTCATCGTCGATTTTTTCGAGAAGATCCGGATGTTTCTGAGCAACAATGCCACCGGCGGCCAGATGGCCTCCTATTTTCTTTTCCGCCTCCCCATGATCCTCGCCCAGATCCTGCCGGCGGCGGTCCTCCTCTCCTCGCTGATCACCTGCGGCGTACTTTCCCGCCACAGCGAGATCACGGCCATGAAGGCAAACGGGATCAGCCTCTACAGGATCTCAGTCCCCATCGCGCTGATCGCCGCCGTTGTCTGCCTGGCCGTCTTTCTCCTGAACGAATGGGTCACCCCCCATGCCAATGAAAGGGCCGAACACATCCGCCGGGTGGAGGTCCAGAAGCAGAAGTCCCCCGGCAGTTTCAAACTGGATCAGATCTGGTACCGGGGCCAGAGGGGAATCTACAATTTCCGGCTGTTCGATCCCGCGAAGAACCGGCTCCAGGGGATCACGATCCACTATCTGGACCGCGAGATGAACCTGACCATGCGACTCGACGCGGAATGGGGCGAATGGCGGGAGGACCGCTGGGTGTTCCACAACCTCCTGATCGCCCGCTTTCAGACGGGCGAATTCCCGGCCCTCACAAGGGTGAAACAGCAGGCGGTTGACCTGCCGGAGAGGCCGTCCGATTTTCGGGTGGTGCAGAAAAGCGCGGACGCGATGGGCTATTTCGAGCTCAAACGGTATATCGACAAACTGCGGGCGGAAGGCTATGATGCGACGCGCTACGCCGCCGATCTCCACGGCAAGGTCGCCTTCCCCCTGGTCGGCATCATCCTGGCGGCAATCGGCATCTCGTTTTCCCTCCGGTCCGAACGGAGCGGCGGGATCGCCAAGGGGATCGGTGCGGGACTGGTCATAGGGTTTTCCTACTGGCTGGTGTACGCCTTCGGATTGTCCCTGGGGAGATCCGGCGCCCTTCCCCCGCTACTGGCTGCCTGGCTGGGCAACATCCTGTTCGGCGCCGCGTCTGTGGGGATGTTCCTGCGGATAAAAACGTGATAAATCAATACCGGTAGTAATCGGGCTTGAACGGCCCCCGGGTCGGCACGCCGAGATATTTCGCCTGTTTCCGCGTCAGCCGGGACAGCTTCGCGCCGAGCCTGGTTAGGTGGAGGCGGGCGACCTCCTCGTCGAGGTTTTTGGGCAGGGTATAGACGCCCGGTTTCAGCTTCTGCGAGGCGAGCTCCATCTGGGCGAGGCACTGGTTCGTGAAGCTGTTGCTCATGACGAAACTCGCGTGGCCGGTGGCGCAGCCGAGATTGACCAGGCGCCCCTCGGCCAGGACGATGATCGTCCTCCCGGACGCGAGGGTCCATTTGTCCACCTGCGGCTTGATCGTCTGCTTCCGGCAGCCGGGCGTGGTCTCCAGGTAATGCATGTCTATCTCGCTGTCGAAATGGCCGATGTTGCAGACGATGGCCTCGTTTTTCATCCTCTCCATGTGCCGACCGGTTATGACGTCGCAGCAACCGGTGGCGGTGATGAAGATGTCCCCCTTCGCGACGACATCGTCGAGCGTCGCCACTTCGTATCCCTCCATCGCGGCCTGCAGGGCGCAGATGGGGTCGATCTCGGTGACGAAGACGCGGGCGCCGAAGCCCCGCATGGACTGGGCGCAGCCCTTGCCCACGTCGCCGTAGCCGCAGATCACTACGGCCTTCCCGGCGACCATGACGTCCGTGGCCCGCTTGATCCCGTCGGCCAGCGATTCCCGGCAGCCGTAAAGGTTGTCGAACTTCGATTTGGTTACCGAATCGTTCACGTTGATGGCGGGAAACAGCAGTTCGCCGGCGGCGGCCATCCGGTAGAGCCTGTGCACCCCGGTGGTCGTCTCCTCTGAAACCCCCCGGATGCGGGCCGCGGCGTCCCGCCAGCGGCGAGGCGCCTTTTTCATTCCATAGGCCAGTCGCTCGCGGATGATCCCCATCTCCTTGTTGTCGCAGAATTCTTTCAGCAGTGCCGGATTGCGCTCCGCCCTGACGCCCTCATGGACGAAGAGGGTCGCGTCTCCCCCGTCGTCCACGATCAAATCCGGCCCGGAGCCGTCCGGCCAGGTCAGGGCCTGCTCTGTGCACCACCAGTATTCTTCGAGGGTCTCCCCTTTCCAGGCGAAGACGGCCGCCGTGTTCGCCTGGGCGATTGCCGCCGCTGCATGATCCTGGGTGGAGAAGATATTGCAGGAAGCCCAGCGGAGATCCGCACCGAGCTCCCTGAGCGTCTCGATCAGCATGGCCGTCTGAATCGTCATATGCAGGCTGCCGGTGATCTTCATCCCCCGCAGGGGCTTTTTCGGCCCGTACTTCTCCCGGACGGCCATCAGCCCCGGCATCTCGTTTTCCGCCAGGCGCATCTCCTCCCGCCCCCACGCCGCCAGGGCGGGATCGGCGATCCGATGCGGCAGATTTCTCTCGGGCTTCAGAAATTTCATGGCTTATTCTCCTCGCATGGTTAGAGGGGGAATGATTTTAATCGCTTCCGGGTGTATACCGTTTTCGCCGCCCCGTTCCCGCGGCGACACTATGCCGGCGGAGATGATCAAGGTAAAGGCCTCTTCCACCGACATGTCCAGTTCGATCAGTTCGTCCCGTGGCGCCATAATAAAAAAACCGGTGGAAGGCGTCAGGGCCAACGGGATAAAAACCCCCATGTAAGACCTGTCATCCATCCTCTTCTGGATTTCGCCGTTGGGCATCCCGGTGATGAACCCAATGCTGTAAACCCCGCGGCGGGGATATTCGACAAGGACCACCTTCTTGAAGCTCTGGGCCTTGTCCATCAGCAAACCATCGGCGATCCTCTTGATGGCCTGGTAGACGCTGCGGACAAAGGGGATCTTGCCGACGAGATATTCCCCGAAGACGACGAGTTTGTTTCCTATGTAGCTCTTAGTCACCAGACCGCAGATGAAGATCAAGACGACCGTCACGATGACGCCGAGGCCGGGGATGTGAAAATTGAGGAGCGTGTCCGGCTGAAACCTCTCCGGAACGATCTCCAGCAGGCGGTCCATCGCCCCGATGATCAAAGACAGGATATAGATGGTCAGTCCCGCCGGTATGACCACGGCCAGACCGGTCAGAAAGACCATCTTCATTTTCTTTTTCAATTGATTTCCTCTTTCCGGATTTTATTTAAGTGCGGGGAGAAATAACAGAAAACCACGCAATTTTCAATCCCTATTTGGCCCACGCGCCCGGGATCCGGCGTAAGCAAGGATAAACACGCCCTTCACCCCCGCCCCAACCCCGTCAACTGAAAATGAATCCTCCTGTTCAGTTTAATTCCTTTAAGCAATCAGGAAATCGTGATCCCGGAAGCGCGCATTGTAGATTTTTCGGAACGAAAAATGTACAGCGCGCAGAGGGAGCGCGATTTCCATAGCCTGCCATCAGATATCAAGCGGTTCGCCGAAAACGTGGTTGTCGATCAGCCTGGTTTTCCCGACCCAGACGGCCAGCGCCAGTACCGTCTCGCCCTCGATCCGCACTACGTCCTTCATGGTTGCCCCGTCGCAGATCTGGGCGTAATCGATCCGCGCCGGGGGGCGGCCGGAGATGAACTCTTTCACCCTTTGCAGTATCCCGGCGGCGTCCCTCTCCCCCTCGTCGTAGAGCGCCTTGGCCAGGCGGAGGGAGCGGCTCAGGCTGAGGGCGGCTTCTCTCTCGCCGGGTTTCAGATACACGTTGCGAGAACTCATCGCCAGGCCGTCCGCCTCCCGCGTCGTGGGAAGGCCCACAATCTCGATCGCCATGTTCAGGTCCCGGACCAGCCGTTTGATGGTCACGAACTGCTGAAAATCCTTCTTGCCGAAGATCGCTACATGGGGCTTGACGATGTTGAATAGTTTCGTGCAGACGGTCGCGACACCCCTGAAGAATTGGGGACGGGAAACGCCGCAGAGGTTATTGGTCACCTCTTTTACCTCGACGTAGGTCTGATAGCCGTCCGGATACATCTCCCGGTTGTCCGGGGAAAAGATCACATCCACCCCGACCTCTTCCGCCAAGTTTGCGTCCCTCTCGAAATCCCGCGGGTAGGCGGCAAAGTCCTCCGTCGGGGCGAACTGGGTTGGGTTGACATAGAGACTCACGACCAGGCAGTCTCCCCGCTTCCTCCCCTCCCTCATCAGGTTGAGATGCCCTTCATGGAAATATCCCATGGTCGGCACGAGGCAGATTTTCCGGCCTTGAAGCCTTTCCGACTCGGCGTATTTCTGCATCTCATTGGCGGCCGGGATAATCTTCATCGCGATTCCCCACCTAAGAAAAAAGCCCCTGCGCCAAAGACGAGAGGCTTGTAATGACAACGTTCTCTATCTCCCTGCCGTCTCGGTCCGTTACCCGGATCCAAGCGTCGCGAACGCCTTTATCAGATGCGCCCTGTCCTGTCAAGGATTTTATGAAGCCGTTTGAACTCCTCGACTGAGAGGGTCTCCGCCCTTCTCCGGCCCTCGATTCCGGCCTTTTGAAACACCTCTGCAAGCATCTCCCCGTCAAAACCGGCCGCTCGGAGGTTGTTCAGGATGGTCTTTCTTCGCTGGGCAAAGGCCTTTCTTACCGTCCAGGCAAAGAGAGGGCCCTCCTCCGGCGGCTCGGGATCATCGGCAAACACGATCCTGAGTATTGCGGAGTCCACGGACGGTTCCGGATAAAAGCAACTCGCGGGAACGGCCAGCTCGCGGTAAATCGAGGCGTACCGGGCGATCATGACCGACGGGATCCCGTATTCCTTCGTCCCGGGCGGCGCCGCCAGCCGTTCCGCCAGTTCCTTCTGGAACATCAGGACCAGCGCGGAGATGGAGCGCCTGTATGCAAGCAGGTGGAAGAGAATCGGGGTGGAGATATGGTAGGGAACGTTGCCCACGACCAGAAGTTTTTTCCCCGGCGCAGGGGCGGAGAAGTCATACGCCAGGACGTCTCCCCCCACGATCTCCACGCGGGCGTTTCCGGTGAAACGATCCCGCAGGGCTTCGAGCAGCCGGGGATCTATTTCCAGCGCGATCACCCTGCCCGCCTTCCGGGCGAGTTCCTCCGTCAGAAAACCCAGGCCGGCGCCGATCTCCACGATCGTCTCGCTCTCCGCCGGTTCCGCCAGCGCGGCGATCCGGCGGGTGATGTTCATGTCCGCAAGAAAGGACTGCCCAAGTTTTTTCCGGGGACGGATGCCGTACCGGGCGAGCATCTGTCTTACGGATTCCATTGCCGCCTCTTCTCCCGAATCGCCGCGACCAGCCGGCGGGCGATGAAATAGGCGGGGATCGCAAACACGGGGGCCATGAGGATTCCTCCCGTCTGGAGCGGCAGAAAGATCTGCCATCCCAGTCCGGCGATGCCGCCGAGGGAGTAGTCCGCCGTTTCGAAGCTGGAGGGGGGCATTCCCAGGACGACGCGGCCTAATTGATACTGGCTCAAATAAAGCAGGGGGATCGTCACAGGATTGGAGATGAGGCACGATCCCAGGCAGGCGGCCGTTATGTTCCGCCGCAGGAGGAACCCCAGCAGAACGATGATCCCCGTGTGGAAGGGGATGGTCGGCGTCACGCCGACAAATACGCCCAGCGCGAGTCCCGAAGCGATCGCCGCCGGTTCGCCCTTCAGGCTGATGAATCTCTCGTAATACTCTCTTATTCGCTCATTTCGGATCATGTTTTCAAACGCTTATGCCTGCGCCGGTCGCAAAGGATGATAAAACCACCCCCCACTTCGCCCGCCCTTATCATCTTTACAACTTATGCCAGGGGCCACCGGGAGACAGCGTTGAGATCAAGGCCGTTTCTCTGGCCCTCCTGAAGCAAGTGGCCGCCCACGGCGGCGATCATCGCCGCGTTGTCGGTGCACAGAACAGGCGGCGGGATGAAGAGCTCCACCCCCGCCCGGGCGGCTTCGCCGCGGAACCTCTCCCGCAGCCGGCTGTTGGCGGCGACCCCCCCGCAGACCACAACCCGAGACACACTATTTTGCGCCGCGGTCCGGAGGGTTTTCTCCACCAGGACGTCGCAGATCGCCTCCTGATAAGACGCAACCACATCCGGCAATTCCTCGGGAGCGAAGGGCGAACCTCTTTTCTTCAGGCGCATCAGGAGTGCGGTCTTCAGGCCGCTGAAACTGAAATCGAGGCTGTCCTTCATCCCCCGAGGGAACGCGAGGGCGGCGGGATTTCCCTTTTTAGCCAGGCGATCGATCACCACCCCGCCGGGGTATTCCAAATCCAGGAGCTTGGCCGCCTTGTCGAACGCCTCGCCGGCAGCGTCGTCCCTCGTCCGGCCGAGGACCGTAAAGCGGCGAAACCCCTCCGCCAGGTACAGGGTCGTGTGGCCGCCGGAGACTACCAGGGCGATAAAGGGGAAAGCCGGGGGGGCATCGGTCAGGAATATGGCCGCCACATGGCCCTCCAGGTGATTGACACCGATCAAGGGCAGGCGCCGGGCAAAGGCCAGTGCCTTGGCGGCGGACAATCCCACCAACAGGGAACCTATCAACCCCGGACCTCTCGTCACCGCGATCCCCTCGATGTCCGCAAGGGTTGTCCGGGCTTCCTCCAGGGCCTGCAGGATGACCGGAACGATGGCCTCGATGTGCCTGCGGGAGGCGATCTCCGGGACTACGCCGCCGTACCGAGCATGGACTTCCGCCTGGGAGGCGATCACATTGGACAGCATTTCCCGGCCGTCGCAAACGATGGCGGCCGCCGTCTCGTCGCACGAAGATTCTATGCCTAAAACAATCATCGCCCTGTCGCTTCAAAAATTATTTTTACAAAAGCGGGGAATATATATATAAAACTACCGTTTTTTTGTAAACAAACTTTTCGGAAGCGAGACCGCCATGGAATATGAGACCGATTTCCTTATCCTGGGCACGGGGATTGCGGGTCTGAGCTTCGCCATCAAGGCGGCCGGACTCGGAACCGTCGCCATGGTCACCAAGAAGGACAAGACCGACTCGAACACCAACATGGCCCAGGGCGGGATTGCCGCCGTTTTCGACCAGGCGGACCGCTTCGAATACCACATCGCGGACACCCTGGCCTGCGGGGCGGGCCTGTGCAACGAGGAGGTCGTCCGCTTCGTCGTCGAGGAGGGTCCGGAGCGCATCCGGGAGCTGGTCGAATGGGGCGTCGAATTCACCCGCTCCGCAGCCGATCCCGGCCGTTTCGACCTCGGCCGGGAAGGCGGGCATTCGATGCGGCGGGTCCTGCACGCCAGGGACCTGACCGGCCGGGAGATCGAACGGGCGCTTCTTGATAAGGTCTCCCGGATCGAGAATATCCGGATCTTCGAAAACCACATCGCCGTCGATCTCATCAGGAAGTCCGCCGTCCCGGGCCGGAAAACGGAGGGCGGGGACCGCTGCCTGGGCGCCTATGTCCTGGACATCGACCGCAACGAGGTCCACACCTTCCGGGCCAAGTTCATCATGCTTTCGACCGGCGGCGCCGGCAAGGTCTATCTGATCACCACGAATCCCGACATCGCCACCGCCGACGGGATCGCCATGGCCTTTCGGGCCGGCGCGAAGATCGCGAACATGGAATTCATCCAGTTCCACCCGACCTGCCTGTACCACCCGGAGGCCAAATCATTCCTCATCAGCGAAGCGGTGCGCGGCGAGGGAGGCGTCCTGAAGCTCAGAAACGGCGAAACCTTCATGGAGAAATACCATCCGATGAAGAGTCTCGCGCCGCGCGACATCGTCGCCAAGGCCATCGACACGGAGCTCAAGAAGTCCGGGGACGAGTGCGTCTGGCTGGACATCACCCACCGGCAGAGGGACTTCCTGATTTCCCGTTTTCCCAATATCTACGAGAAATGCCTCGAATTCGGCATCGATATGACGCAGGAGCCCATCCCGGTCGTCCCGGCGGAACATTACCTCTGCGGCGGCGTGCTGGTCAATTCCTGGGGAGAGACGAACATCGAGCGGCTGTTCGCCTGCGGCGAGGTCTCCTGCACCGGCCTGCACGGCGCCAACCGCCTGGCGAGCAATTCGCTTCTGGAAGCGGTGGTTTTTTCGCACCGGGCTTTCTTGAGGATTGCAGAGATATTCCCCGGCAGCCGCGAAGAGGAGGTCCCTATCCCCCCCTGGAACCCCAGGGGCGCAACGGAAAGCGACGAATCCATCGTCGTCGCCCACAACTGGGATGAAATCCGCCGGTGCATGTGGAACTATGTGGGGATAGTGCGTTCCGACAAGCGGCTCGAAAGGGCGCAACGCCGGATCGACCTCATCAGCAGGGAGATCGACGAGTATTACAGGCATTTCATCATCACCCGCGACCTGCTGGAACTGCGGAATATCGCTCTGGCCGCCAAGCTCATCGTGGCCTGCGCCCGGATGCGCAAGGAGAGCCGGGGCCTGCACTACAATATCGACTGCCCGGAAAAAGACGACCGTCGCTGGCGGAAGGATACGATTCCCACCTGCGGGGATTTTTGATAGCAGGATTGACGCCCCCGTAAAAAATCAAAATTCCAACTCCACCTTCCCGAGCACGCCGGCGAAAACGAGCCTTGTCTGTTTTCCTGCGGCCAAATCCCTGTTGAACGGCGAGAAGCGCAGATGGTAGGCGATCCCGTAATGGGGATTGACGTATGGGAAGAATTCCGTCACGAGGGGCGTGACCGGCTCGATCCTCCGCACCTCCATCGGCTGGACCCTATCGCCCTGAGAGTCGATCAGATAGATCGTCCAGATGGAGCCCCGCCGGTCGAAGTCGTTGGAACTCTTCTCCGGGATGTAGGCGTAAAACAAAAACTCCGTGAAGTCGGAGGCCGCCGCCGCGTCGATATCCGCCTTCGCCTTCTGTTCGTTTTCGCCGAGGTTGTAGAGCCTGGCGTATTCCCGGAGATAGGCCCGCTTGAATTCCGGACCGCGGTAGGTCGCGCTGATCTGCACCCTGGTTTCGAACTGGGAATGGACTATCTGCGAGCGCGTCCACCGTTGCAAGGCCGCCCTGTATTCCGCTGACATCCCCTTTTCCCGGGCAATATCCAGGTAGCCCTCCAGATGGCCGCACCCGGCGACGGCGAAAAGAACCGCCGCACCGGTCATAAGACGAAAGAGTCGTTTCATGCTTGCTCTCCAAAAACCCGGTTGAAGATGAAATCACAATGCTGGAGAAAATTGCGGACCTCGAACGCCCCCGCCAGGTCATCCGCTTTGAGCCGGGCGGCAACCTCGGCGTCTTTCATCAGCAGTTCCCTGAATTCGAGCCCCTCCTGCCAGGACCGCATCGCATTGCGCTGGACGACGGCATAGGCGTCTTCTCGGGAGAGGCCCTTTTCGATCAGTTTCAGCAGGACCATCTGGGAATAGATGACCCCCTTCGTCATTCCAAGATTGGCAAGCATCCTTTCCGGATAGACGACGAGCATCTCGACGAGTCCCGTGAACCGGCCCAGCATGAAATCGAGGAGGATCGTGGCATCAGGACCGATGACCCGCTCCACGGAGGAATGGCTGATGTCCCGCTCGTGCCAGAGCGCCACGTCCTCCAGCGCGGCCAGGGCGAAGGAGCGCATCAGCCGGGAAAGCCCGGAGATGTTCTCCGAGAGGACGGGATTGCGTTTGTGGGGCATGGCGGAGGACCCCTTCTGGCCGGGTGAAAAGAACTCCTCCGCCTCCCGGACCTCCGTCCGCTGGAGGAGCCTGATCTCCTGGGCGAACTTGTCGAGCGAAGAGGCGATGATGGCCAGGGCGGCGAAGTATTCGGCATGCCGGTCCCTCTGGACGATCTGCGAGGAGACGGGATCGGGCTTCAGCCCCAGCCTTTCACAGACGTAGCTCTCCACCGACGGATCCACGAAGGAAAAGGTACCCACCGCCCCGGAGATCTTCCCCGTGGCGATCGTCTCCCTGGCCCGGACCATCCTTTCCCGGTTCCTGGCCATCTCGGCGTGCCAGAGCGCCATTTTCAGCCCGAAGGTGATCGGCTCCGCGTGGATGCCGTGCGATCTTCCGATCATGGGGGCGTGTTTATAGGCGAAGGCCTTTTTCCTGAGCACGGCCATGAGCGCGTCGATATCCTCGATGAGGATGTCCGCCGCCTCGCACAGCAGGACGGCCAGCGCGGTGTCGAGGACGTCGGACGAGGTAAGGCCCATATGGATGAAACGCCCGTCATCGCCGACCTTTTCGGTCACGGCGATGAGAAAGGCGATCACATCGTGCTTCGTCGTTTTTTCGATCTCGTCTATCCTCTCCAGATCGAAGGCGGCTCTTTCCTTGATGTTCTTCAGGGCGCCCTCCGGGATCTCTCCCCGCCGGGCCATGGCCTCGCAGGCCAGGATCTCGATTTCCAGCCATTTCCGGTACCGGTTTTCCGGGCTCCAGACGGCGCTCATCCTCTCTCGCGAATATCTCGGTATCAATCCCGCCTCCTGAACGGATAAAAAAATAGCACCGGCGACAATTTATTATGCACGCAAGGCGGAGTCAAGGACTTTGCGCAGGAACTGCCGACATTTTTTGCGCTTTGCCGGCGACGATCCCCTCCTGCCGCGCCTCCCTGGGCAACGGCCAAATCCCGGTTGAATTATGCCCGTCTTCGTGTTAGAGCACATTCATTGGTTTGCACCTATTTCAAACGGGAGACGAATAATGAAGAATGTCTGCAGAGGGATTTTATTCCTGATATTTCTGATTGCATCAGCCGGGCCTCTCTGGGCCAAAGACAAAAGCACGGTCGCGGTACTGCCCTTCGCCGTCCACAGCGCGGAGAACATCGATTACGTCCGGCAGGGGATAGGGGATATGCTCGCCTCGCGCATCTCGGCCGGCGAAAAAATCGAGGTGATCGGCGGGGAGGGGGTCCTTGCCGCTCTCAAGGAAATCGGCAAAGGCGACCAGCTTTCCCTGGCCGACGTGTACGCCCTGGGGCAAAAGCTCAAGGCGGACTATGTGGTCTGGGGGAGCATCACCAAGATCGGCAACAGTCTGAGCATCGACGCCAAGCTTGTCGATGTCGCCGCCTCCAAATCGGCTGTCGGGATCTTCGCCCAGACCCAGAGCATGGACGAGGTTATCCCAAAGATCAACGACTTTGCCGAGCGGATCGACGTCCACATCACGGGAGGCGCCCCCCCGGCGGCACTGTTCTCGCCTGCCACGAAGGAAATCATCGTCTCGCGCCGGCCCGCGCCGGCCACGCCCCAGGCATCCCGCGAGGCCGAAATCATCTCCGGTATGAAGGGCAGCCGGAAGGGCACCTTCACCTCGACCATAAATCCCGATTTCATCAACGCCGAACAGCCTCTCAACCGGGAAACATTCTGGAAAAGCAAACAGTTTCCTAACGAATTCAGAGGCATGGACATCGGCGACGTCAACGGGGACGGCCTTAACGAAACCGTCATCATCGATCCGCACAACATCCTGATCTACCAGCGGCAGGGGGCCGATTTCCGGCTGATCCAGCAGATTTCCGGCCGGTCCTATGACAACTATATCGGCGTGGACGTCGCCGACATCAACGGCAACGGCGTCAAGGAGATCATCGTCTCCTCCTATACGGGAGCGCAGGTCAAGTCTTTCGTAATCGAATACAGGGATGGGAGGTTCGTGACGATCGCCTCCGATCTCCCCTGGTTTCTGAGGGTAGTCAACCCCGGCGACGGAAAGCCCCTGCTCCTCGGCCAGAGACGAGGCATGGAAAAGACCTTCGACACCCCCGTTCACGAGATCGTCTGGCAAAACGGGGCCTATCGCGAAGGGAAGAAGATGAGGATACCCCAAGGCCTGTCGGTTTACGGTTTGACCCTGGACCGGCTGGGGGCGGGCGGAACGGACAGAATCATCGCCCTGGACGACTGGGACTACCTGTGCGTCTTCGAACAGACGGACAAGCCCCTTTCCAAGGTCGCCGTCATCGGCGGAAGCGACGAATTCGTCTGGAAGAGCGAGGATGTCTTCGGCGGCAGCAACACGACTATCGAATCGCTTGTCAAGGCAGGCGACCAGTCGCCGGAGGGTGTCGGCGTACCGAGCTTTATCAACCTGAGGATCCTCACCTACGATACGAACCAGGATGGGAAAAGGGAAATCATCATTGTGAAGAACCACTCCTCCACCGGGCGCCTGTTCCAACATATCAAGATGTTCAGCTCCGCCGAGGTTTACAACCTGGAGTGGGACGGGATGGGGATGGTTCAGAACTGGCGGACGAAGAAGATCAACGGCTACGTCGCGGATTATCAGTTCAAGGACATCGACAACGACGGCGAGAACGAGATCGTCCTGGCCCTGGTCCTCTCCGTGGGCGGCACCGTCCGCGACCGGAGCGTGATCGTCGCCTACGACCTGAAGGGTCAATAGGGGGTTGACAAGCCGGGAAATCTGTTATAATGGCTACGCGCTTTCCTGCAAGCAACGGATCCCTGCGGGCGTTGCTTCGAGCGAAGCGCCTCGCGATGCGCCCTGACGTCTCGGCGGTGTAGCTCAGCCGGTTAGAGCATACGGCTCATATCCGTAGTGTCCGGGGTTCGATTCCCTGCACCGCCACCATACACAGCGAAAGCCCGGTCGAAGGCCGGGCTTTCGCCCGTTGAATGGAGACTGTGAAAATCTCAATGGATGATCTTTTCAAACCGTCCCGGTGGGCGAGAAGTCCCCACCTTCAGACGATATTCGGAAGCCTGCCCCTGCGAGTGCTGGGACCGAACGAAATGGCCGCGGCCGCCCGCGAGATGATTGTCGACGCGGGCGACGGCGGCCGGCTGCTCGGCTATCTGTCCCGTCAGCCCTTGCAGCCGGCTAAGGGCCTCATCATCCTCCTGCATGGCTGGGAGGGCAGTTCGGAGTCCACCTACATCCTCTCGACGGGGCGCTTATTCTACCGCCGGGGATACGACATTTTCCGCCTGAACCTCCGGGACCACGGCGAGAGCCATCATCTAAACAGAGGGCTTTTTCACGGCGCCCTGACGGAAGAAACCGCCGGGGCGGTATGCCGGATCGCCGGCCTTTTCCCGGAGCTGCCCTGCTTCCTGATCGGCTTTTCCCTGGGGGGAAATTTCGCCCTGCGGATCGCGCTTCGCCAGGCAAACGCCCCTATCCTCAATCTGCGGCAGGTCTTCTGCATCAGCCCCGCTCTCGATCCCTACAGATCGACCCTGGCCATCGACGCCGGCCCGGCCGTCTATCGCCGTTATTTCATGGCCAAGTGGAAACGCTCCCTGCGCGCCAAGCAGCGCTGTTTCCCGGAGATCTACCATTTTGACGCGATCCTCCATCACGACACCTGCATGGGGCTTACCGAGGCGATCATGCCCTATTACACGGAGTTCGGCGGCTACCGGGACTATTTCCGGCTCTACACGCTGACGGGGAACGCCCTCGCCGGGCTTGCCATGCCCGCGATTATCTTCGCCTCCGAAGACGATCCCGTCGTCCCCGTGGAGGACTACCGCAATCTGTCAGTCAACGGTTTTCTCCGAATCTACCTGCAGAAACACGGCGGCCATTGCGGATTTCTGGACCCCTTCCCCCACGGGTGCTGGTATGAGAGGCGAATCGTCAAAATGATAGCAGAGCGGGAGGACGCATGAATCTCCCGTCCGCGGCCCCTGTGCTCCTGACGCGCCGGGATGAATTTCTGGAGCGGGCAATCGAAAGGCTCGGCGCCCATCCCTCCGATTTCCGGGAAATGATGGGACAGATCGCCGCTTCTCCCCCAACCTCTCCCCGCCGCGCGGCGGGGGTGCTCCTCCCGCTTGTCTTTCGCGCCTTGCCGTCGGGCGGATCAGTTGAAGAGGAGGAATTTCGCTTCGTTCTCATCAAACGCTCCCGGCACATCCCCCAGCCGGGCGATCTGAGCTGTCCCGGCGGGATGCTCCACCCTTTTTTAGACCGACTGCTGAGGCATCTGCTGACCCTCGCCCCGCTCCCCATCCTGAGAGGCGAGGCGCGCAGTCACGCCCTCCGGCGCGGCCGCGAGACCTTCCGGATCACCACCCTTTTTCTTACGAACGCCCTGCGCGAGGCATGGGAAGAGCTGCGGATTCCCCCCTGGAACGTCCGGTTCCTCGGCCCGATCCCGACCCACAGCCTGGTCCTCTTCACAAGGACGATATTCCCCGTCGCGGGCCTGATCGACCCCCCCGGCCTATTCCGCCCCAACGGCGAGGTGGAAAGGCTCCTGGAAATCCCCCTCGCCTCCTTCTACCGGGAGGAACTTTTCTCCCGCTACTCTCTCGAGGAAGCAACCGCCGGCAAATCCCACGACCAGGGATCCCGCGAACTCCCCTGCTTTGTCCATCGCGACGCCGGCGGCGGGGAGGAGGTCCTCTGGGGGGCGACCTTCAACATCATCGTCCGCTTTCTCGAAATCACGCTGGATTATCGCCTCCCGGACTGGCGGAAGGGGCGGATCATCCGGAGAACTCTGCGTTCCGACTATCTCACCGGACGCCGCCCGGCCTGAGGAGAAGACCATGCTTGCAAACGCGCCGCGGAGTTTCTCCCCTTGACAGAAAAAGCCCGCAGCGGATAGGCTGTCTGCAGGATATTAGGGCCAGAGCCTTACTCCCCGGGGAAAACAGGGATCTGACCCCATTCGACGGCAAAGGTTCTTCCGATGATTTTTGACGGCAAAATGCAATCGCTCGCCGACTGGGAACGACGCTACTCTGAAAAATTCGCCTCCGAAGAGGCGGTTTTCAGCCGTATCCGCCGGGGCGATCACATCTTCGTCGCCTCCGGCTGCGGCGAGCCTCAGCACCTCGTCGGGGCGCTGGTCGCCTACGTTGAATCGCATCCCAAGGCCCTCTTCGACGCCGAGATCATCCAGGTGTATTCCTTTGGGATCGCCCCCTACACGGACCCGAAGTTCTCCCGCAACTTCCGCCACAACTCCTTCTTCATCGGCAGCAACACCCGCGAGCCGGTCAACCGGGGCCTGGCCGACTACACCCCCGTCTCCCTCTCCGACGTGCCGGCCCTGATCAGAAGCGGGGCGGTGCGGATAGACGCCGCCCTCGTCCAGACCACCCTTCCCGACGAGCACGGCTATATGAGCCTCGGGATCAGCGTGGACATGGTCAAGGCCGCCTGCGACAGCGCCGCGCTGATCATCGCCCAGGCCAACGCCAACATGCCCCGCGTTCACGGCGACGGATTTCTCCATATCGGCGACGTCGATTTCGTCATTCGCCATGACGAACCGCTGCTGGAAATCCCTTCCTCCGCCCCCGATGAAACCACGCAGAAGATCGGGAATTACGTAGCGAGACTCATCAAGGACGGCGACACTATCCAGGTCGGCTACGGGGTCCTGCCCAACGCCGTCATGGCCAACCTCTACGGCAAGAAGCACCTCGGCGTCCATACGGAGCTGCTCAGCGACGGCCTCGTGGAACTCATCAAGGCGGGCGTCATCGACAACTCCCGCAAGACCCTCAACCCGGGCAAGAGCGTCGCCGCCTTCTCCATGGGAAGGAGGGAAACCTACGCCTTCCTCGACGACAACCCCTCCATCCTCTTTCGCACCATAGATTACACCAACAACCCGCTGACCATCGCCGGGCACGACAACATGGCGGCCATCAACAGCGCCCTGGAGATCGATCTCACCGGCCAGGCCACCTCCGAATCGATCGGCGGCCGGTTCTACAGCGGCATCGGCGGCCACCAGGATTTCATGCGGGGCGCGCTGCTCTCCCGGGGCGGCCGGACGATCCTGGCGATAAAATCGACGGCCAGAAACGGCTCGGTCTCCCGCATCGTCCCCTCCCTCGCCGAGGCGGCGGGGACAACCCTCAACAGGGGAGACGTCCGCTACGTGGCGACCGAATACGGCATCGCCTATCTCCACGGGAAGAACGTCCGGGAGCGGGCCATGTCGCTCATCTCGATCGCCCATCCGAAGTTCCGCACCTGGCTGATCGAGGAGGCGAAAAAACGGGGTGTCATCTTCCGCGACCAGGCCTTCATCCCGGGAAAGAGGGGCGAATACCCCGAGCACCTGGAGGCCCGCAGGACGGCGAAAACCGGCCTGGAACTCCTGCTGCGCCCCGTCAAGATCAGCGACGAACCGCTCCTGAAGGACTTCTTCCACTCCCTCTCGGATGCAAGCATGAACCGCCGCTTCCTGTCGCTCCGGATGGACATGCCGCACGAACGCCTCCAGGAATTCGTGGTCATCGACTACACCCGCGAGATGGTTATCCTCGCCGTCGCCGGCGCCGACGACAAGGAGGCGATCGTTGGCGTGGGACAGTACGCTATCGACGAAAAGTCCCACACGGCGGAGGTCGCCTTTGCCGTCCGCGACGACCGGCAGAACCGGGGCGTCGGCCAGGAGCTGCTCTCCCACCTGACCTACCTCGCCCGCCGGGAGGGTCTGCTGGGCTTTACCGCGGAGGTGATGCTGGAAAACAGGCCGATGCTCCACGTCTTCGAAAAGGGCGGCTTCGATCTCAGCAAGAGGATCGACGCCGGCGTCTACGATCTGAAAATGGCCTTCCGCTGAGGAAGTGAGGGTTTGGAAAGGTGATGTTTGCGACATGGAAAAGACAACAGGGATAAATCCGGAGGTTTTTCGCGAATACGACGTGCGGGGCGTGGTCGATCGGGACCTGACCCCCGCTTTTGCCTATAGTCTGGGGAGGGCCATCGGAACCTACGCCCTCCGGCACGGCGCGCGGAAGATGACGCTGGGGAGGGATTGCCGCCTCAGTTCGGAGAGCTATCACGAAGCCCTCGGCCGGGGCCTCGCGAGCGCGGGGATCGCGGTCGACGACATCGGCATGTGCGCCACCCCCATGCTCTACTTCTCCATCCGGCATTTGGAGGCCGACGGCGGCGTGATGGTTACGGGAAGCCACAATCCGCCGGAGTTCAACGGCTTCAAGATCTGCATCGGCCCCGATACGATCTACGGCGAGGAGATCCAGGAGCTGCGCCGGATCATCGAAAACGGGACCTGCGCCGGCGAAGGCGGCGGGTCGCTTTCCCGGCAGGATGTCTCGGAAGCCTATAAGGATTATCTTTTCCGGCACTCCGCCGTCCGCCCCGGGCTGAAGGTCGCTCTCGACGCAGGCAACGGCGTGGGGGGACTCTTCGCTTCTCCCCTTCTGAAGCGCTTCGGCTGCCGCGTGACGGAGATCCACTGCCAACCGGACGGGAGGTTCCCCAATCACTTTCCCGATCCGACGATCCCGGATAACCTCCGGGAGCTGATCCGCACGGTTCAGGAAGAAGGCGCCGACGCCGGCATCGCCTACGACGGCGACGCGGATAGGATCGGGGTGATCACCGATCGGGGGGATATCCTCTGGGGCGACGAACTCCTCCTGCTTTTCTCCCGGTTCATCCTGAAGAAGAACCCCGGCGCGGCCGTCATCGGCGAGGTGAAATGCTCGCAGAAGCTCTACGACGACATCGCCAGAAACGGGGGAAAGGCGATCATGTGGAAGGCCGGCCACTCCCTGATCAAGGGGAAGATGAAGGAGGAGAAGGCGCTCCTGGCCGGGGAGATGAGCGGCCATATCTTCTTCGCCGACCGGTATTTCGGCTACGACGACGCCATCTACGCCACCGTCCGCCTCCTGGAGATCCTCTCCGAGGCCGGGAGGCCGCTCAGCGAACTGCTGGCCGACGTCCCCAAAACGTATTCGACCCCGGAGATCCGGGTGGACTGCCCGGACCGGATCAAGTTCGCCGTTGTCGAGGCCGTCCGGGATCGCTTTTCAAAAACCCATGCCATAGTTGCAATCGACGGCGTGCGGATCACATTCAAAGACGGCTGGGGGCTGCTGCGCGCCTCCAACACCCAGCCGGTCCTGGTCCTCCGCTTCGAGGCGGCCACCGAAGCGCGCCTCGCCGCCATCCAGACGGAGGTCGAAGGGGTTCTCAGGGGAGCCCTGAGGACGTTTGAATGATTCCAATCACTCTTTCCTTCTCCTCTGCCTTTCTTGTAGAGGCGGAATGGATACGGGGCTGAAATCAAAGGAGGGGTGGATCATTCCTTGACCGATTCTGTTTCCCTCGGTTTTCTACTCTATGGCGGATGGACGCACTGGAATGGGAGTCAATGGAAATCATTTGACCGCGGCCGGGCCAAATGGCCGGAAAACGACACCTGTTATTTGGGGGCGGGGCTGAATGTGATTTGCAGGTGAAGCCCCCCCGGGCTACGCCGCGGGAAGCTTAATTTCTGGTCGGGGCGGCAGGATTTGAACCTGCGACATCCTGCTCCCAAAGCAGGCGCGCTACCGGACTGCGCTACGCCCCGTCTCTATTAGTTGTCCGAAGTCTAATCGCTTCGTACAAGTTCTATAATATTCGTATGCCGTACTTCCTGCCCGGATGGTATATCCGGGTTTCTCCGGATGCCGTCAGGCCGGTGGAGACGTGTTTTCCTGGGCATGACGACCGCTTTTTGTGAGTTCTTCAAGCCTGATTGTTAATTTTTTAAAAGCCTGCGCCCGGTGACTCAGCCGGTTTTTGCTTTCAGCGGGAAGCTCGGCGACGGTCAATCCCGACTCCGGCAGGTAAAAAACCGGATCGTATCCGAAGCCGCTCTCGCCGGCCGGGGCTTGGGCAATCTCGCCCTCCCAGCGCCCCTCGAAAGTCTCCCAGCGGCCGCCTGGCCAATGGAGCAGCAGGACGCACCGAAAGACGGCTTTCCTCTCTCCTGGGGGAACATCCCTGAGTTTGTCCAGGAGCTTCGCGATGTTTTTCGCGTCATCCGCGCCGTTGCCCGCGTACCGCGAGGAATGCACGCCCGGCGCCCCTTGGAGGACCTCCACCTCCAGACCGGAATCGTCGGCCAGGACGTTCTCGCCCGTCAGCTCCGCGACCGTCCGCGCCTTTTTGAGCGCATTGTCCAGAAATGTTTCCCCGTCTTCGACGATCTCGGGAATGTCGGGAAAATCGTCCAGCGACAAGAGTTCTATTCCGAGGTCGGCGAGCATGGCCCGGATCTCTTTTATCTTCCCCTTATTGCGGGAGGCCAGGACCATTCGTTTCATCTGAAAACGCCTTTCACTCCCACCCTAACCCTTCCCTCTCAAGGGGGAGGGGTGGGAGGGGGGAATTTTCATTATCCTTTGTGACGGCAGGCCGTCATGATGGTTTCACTTCTGAAAATACCCCTGCACCCCCCTGACCAGCGCCCTGGCAACGGCCTGTTGGGTCTCCTCGGAGGCAAGCGCGCTGCGATCTCCCGGATTGGACGCAAAGCCTATCTCCACCACTACTCCGGGAACGTTCAGCCAGTCCAGCAGCGGGCTCGGGGCGTCGCGCAGCCCCCTCCCCTTGCGGGGAAAGACCTTCTCCAGACTGGCCTGTAGCTGCTGGGCCAGTCTCACGGCGTCGTTTAGATGCCTGTTTCTTTCCATATCCTTCAGGATGGCCGCCGATTCGCTCCCCCCGGCGACGGTTTTCCCGAAACCCGGGAAATAGACTTCATAACCAGCAGCCTTTTTCCCGAATCCGGCATTGACGTGGAGACTGATCAGGCAGTCCGGCCTGGCAGCGCCAACGGCCTTGATTCTCTCGGCGATCGTCATTCCCGTATCGCCGCTGCGGGTGAGCTGCACTTTCAGGTTCCCCGCTTTCTCGCCCTCCTGGCGCACCAGGAGGGCGAGTTTCATTGTCAGATCCTTCTCCCGGAGCTTGTCCGCAATCACGCCCATGTCCTCGCCGCCATGGGCGGGATCGATCATGAGGATGTGCGATCTCGGCTGGGCGGCAGATCCCGGCGCGGGAAAGAGGCAATAAACAAAGCCGCTAAGAAGGAGCATCCCGAATCTTAACCTGTGCGCATTCATCTGAAAAACGCCTTTCACCCCCACCCTGATCCTTCCCCTCGAGGGGGAGGGAAGAATGTGGTCTCCCCTCAAAGGGCGGGGAGGAATAGTTGCCGGTTCTTACCGCAAACGGCGGGGGCTGTCAATTCATATCGATAGACAGCGAGGGCGCGATCGGGAGACCTGCGCCCGGCAAGGGAACGGTTTAGGGAAAATAGGGAGCTGTCCCCCCTTTTTCCCCACTTTTTAAGGGAAGGGTTCAAACCGTTCCCTGCATAACGATTCGCGCTCTTTGCGGCTTCCTATGGCCGCAGGAGCCTCTCCACGGAGGTGACCCCCTGCAGTTTCTTCACTGCGGCGACGACTTTCTTGAACTGCTGCAGATCGTTCACGTTGACCACGAAATCGCAAAGGGCCTGCCCGTCCTTGTCGGTATTTATTTCGGCATGGGTGATGTTCACATCGAAGGAGGAGATGGCGGCGCTGACATCGGCGAGAAAGCCCTTCTTGTCGTTGCCGATTATTCGCATGTGCACCGGATATTCCCGTTTCTCGCGGATGTCCCATTTGACGTCCACCAGCCGGTCGGAGTCCATCTCCCGGACATGCGCGCAGTTTGCCGTATGGACGGTAATTCCCCGCCCGCGGGAGATGTAGCCCGTGATCTCGTCTCCCGGGATCGGATCGCAGCACTTGCCGAACCGGACCATGATATCCTCGATCCCGGTGAGCGACACGCCTACGGGCGCCGCTTTCGCGCCCTTCCGGGCGGCCTTGGCGGCCTCTTTCGGCGGTTCCTCCTCCGGCATAAAATGATGAACGACCTGTTTCGGCGATACCCTGCCGTAGCCGACGACGGCCATCAGATCGTCCAGGGAGGCAACATGGTATTCGGCAAAGACCTCCGCCATCATCGGCGATTTGGCGATCTGTCCGAACTTTAACTGATGTTTCTTGAATTCTTTCTCCAGGAGGTCCCGGCCGAGCGAGATGCTCCTTTTGCGTTCCTCGGTCTTGACCCAGTTCCTGATCTTCGAAATGGCCCGGGAAGTGACGACATACTTGAGCCAGTCCTTGCTGGGATGGTGTCCCGCCTGGGTGATGATCTCGACCGTGTCCCCGTTTCTCAACTGGTACTTGAGGGGGACGATGCTCCTGTTGACCTTGGCGCCGATGCACTGATGGCCTATATCCGTGTGGATGCTGTAGGCGAAGTCGATCGGGGTCGCGCCTTTCGGAAAGGACCGCACGTCCCCGTTCGGAGTGAAGACGTACACCTCTTCCGGAAAGAGGGCCACCTTCAGGTTGGACATGAATTCGCGCGGGTTGACGATTTCCTGCTGGACGTCCAGCAGGTCCCTGAGTTTCTTGATCTGTTCCTGATCATCGTTGGAAACGGCGCGGCCTTCCTTGTAGCGCCAGTGGGCGGCAATCCCCTCCTCCGCCCATTCGTGCATCGCCCGTGTCCTGATCTGCACCTCTACCCGCTCGCCGTAAGGTCCGATCAGGGTCGTATGGAGCGATTGGTAGTGGTTGGCCTTCGGCATCGCTATGTAATCCTTGAACCTGCCGGGCACCGGCTTCCAGAGGGCGTGGACGACGCTGAGCGCCTCGTAGCAGTCCTTTTCCTTGTCGGAAGCGAGGATGATCCGGAAGGCCGTCAGATCGTACACCTCGTCGAAATCGATCTGCTGCTCCTTCATCTTCTTGTGGATGCTGTAGAAGTGCTTCGGCCTCCCCTCCACCTCCCCCTTGATTCCGAAACGGTCCAGCTCCCCGCGGATGATCCCGTTGACCTCGGCCGTGTACTCCTCCCGCTTCTCCTTCTTCTTGACCACGCGGCGGGCGAGCTCGTTGTAGGTCTCCGGATCGAGCCAGCGGAAGGAGAGATCCTCCAGTTCCATCTTCATCCAGTTGATCCCCAGGCGGTTGGCCAGGGGGGCGTACAGTTCGAGGGTCTCCTTGGCGATGAAGACCTGCCTGTCCGGGGTCTGGAACTCGAGAGTCCTCATGTTGTGGATGCGGTCCGCCAGGCGGACGAGGAGGATGCGGATGTCGGTGGACATCGCCAGGATCATCTTCCGGAAATTCTCCGCCTGCCTCTCCTCCTGGCTTCCGAGGATGATCTTGCTGATCTTGGTCAGCCCGTCGACGAGAAACGCCACCTCCTTGCCGAAGGCGTCCTCGATCTGCTCCAGCGTGGCGAGGGTGTCCTCGACCGTGTCGTGGAGAAGGCCGGTCGCGAGCGTCGCCGCGTCGAGCCTCATCTGGGCGAGGATCCCGCAGACCTCCATAGGGTGGCTCAGGTAAGGCTCGCCGGACAGGCGGATCTGCCCCTGGTGAACCGAGGCGGAAAAGATGTAGGCCTTTTCGATGATCGCCAGTTCGGCCGGCGGGAGATAGGACTGGGCCCTCTCCAGGATGTCGTTGATGCGGAGCAATTACTGTCCTTCCCTTATGCGGTCCATGAGAAAGGCCTCGACCTCGGAAAGCGGAACAACGGCGACCTCGCCGGTGCGGCGGCGGCGGATCTCCGCCTTCCTCTCGGCCAGATTCTTCGGGCCGATCGTCACCCGATAGGGGATGCCGATGAGATCGGCGTCCTTGAATTTGACGCCCGCCCGCTCGTCGCGGTCGTCGAGAACAACCTCGACCCCCCTCTCCAGAAGCGACCGGTAGAGTCCCTCCGCGGCCTCGGAGAGGGATTTTTCCTTCACGTTGACCGGGGTGATGATAACATGATAGGGAGCCAGCGGCAGGGGCCAGATGATGCCGTCCGCGTCATTGTTCTGCTCGATGGCGGCGGCGACGGTCCTGCCGATGCCGATGCCGTAACAGCCCATCACCATCGCCTGTTCCCGGCCGTTCTGGTCGAGATAGGCGGCCTTCATGGCCTTGCTGTATTTTGTGCCCAGCTTGAAGACGTGCCCGACCTCGATCCCGCGGGCGAAGCGGATTTCCCCGCCGCAGCGCGGACAGGGATCGTCCGCGCGGATGACCCGGAGATCGGCATACCCCTCGACCTTGAAGTCCCTTCCCTGGTTGACGTTGCGCAGGTGGTAGTCCTCGCGGTTCGCGCCCATGACGCAGTTGTGCGTTCCCAGGAGCGAATAATCGGCAATTATCCTGGCCTTGATGCCTACGGCGCCGGCAAATCCCCGGGGGGAGCGCGTCGCCTTGAAGATCATCTCGTCCGGGGCGAGCTCCAGGGAATCGCAGCCCAGATAGTTCCGGACCTTCGCCTCGTTGACCTCGTGATCGCCCCGGATCAGGACGGCCACCGGCTCGCCGTCGGCGGCGAAGATCAGGGTCTTGACCACCTCCTGCGGGGCAACCCGCAGATAGACGCAGACCTCCTCGATAGTCCTCGCCCCGGGGGTGTGAGCCTCCTCAAGGGGAAGGGCCGGGCCGGGCGGCGGAGGGCCGGCGGGACGGGCGATCTCGGCCTTCTCCAGGTTCGCCGCGTAAGTGCAGGCGTTGCAGAAACAGACGGCGTCCTCCCCAGATTCTGCAAGCACCATGTATTCGTGCGAATAACTGCCGCCGATACTCCCGGAATCCGCCTCCACCGGCCGGAAGTTCAGGCCGCAGCGCTTGAAGATCCGGTTGTAGGCCTCGAACATCTTCCGGTAACTGAGCTCGGCCCCCGCCTCGTCCGCGTCGAAGCTGTAGGCGTCCTTCATGCCGAATTCGCGGCAGCGCATCACCCCGAACCGCGGCCTTATCTCGTCGCGGAACTTGGTCTGGATCTGGTAGAGATTTCTCGGAAGCTGCCGGTATGTCTTGATCTCGTTGCGGACCAGATCGGTGACCACCTCCTCGTGGGTCGGCCCCAGACAGTATTCCCGCTCATGGCGGTCCCGAAGGCGCAGCAGTTCTCTGCCGTAATGGACCCAGCGGCCCGATTCCTGCCAGAGCTCGGCAGGCTGGACCATCGGCAGGAACACCTCCTGGGCCCCGGCCCGGTTCATCTCCTCGCGGACGATCTGCTCGACCTTGCGGATCACCCTGTATCCCAGGGGGAGATAGGAATAGATCCCGCTGGTAAGTTTCCTCATCATGCCTGCCCGGATCATGAGCTGATGACTGACAAGTTCCGCATCGGAAGGGACCTCCCTCCCCGTGGGCAGGAACATCTCCGAATAACGCATGCAACCTCCTCGCCTGGCAATAATTTAAAATGCCTGTTTGGGAATCATGTCCCGGAAGAGCGCATTGTAGATTTTTCGGAACGAAAAATGTACAGCGCGCGGAGGGAGCATGATTCCCAATTATCTATTCAGTTTTGCGATCTCGGCCAGGAGCGCCGGGACAAATTCCTCTTCCGTGATCCTTCTGACCTTCTTGCCCTTCCTGAAGAGGATGCCCACCCCCCGTCCGCCGGCAAGGCCGATATCCGCCTCGGCGGCCTCTCCCGGACCGTTGACGACGCACCCCATCAGGGCGATCTTGAGGGGCTTCTTCATCCCCCGCAACTCGTGCTCGATCCTCCTGACCAGCGGCGGGAGATCGATTTCACAGCGCCCGCAGGTCGGACAGGAAATGATATCAGGACCGACGTTCCTGATGTTGAGGGCCCTGAGGATCCCGTAGGCCACCCCCATCTCTTCAACCGGATCGCCGGTGACGGAAACGCGGATGGTGTCGCCGATGCCTTCATACAACAGAACGCCGATCCCGAGGGCCGACTTGACGGCCGCCTGGACGAGCGTCCCGGCCTCCGTAACGCCGAGGTGCAGGGGATAGTCCGATTTCCCGGAGATGAGCCGGCAGGCCTCGATCGTGGTGGACACATCCGCTGATTTCAGGGAGAGCTTGATGGCGTCAAAACCCATTTCCTCGAAAAGGCGGATATTCTTGAGGGCGCTCTCCACCAGGGCCTCCGCCGTCGCCCCCCCGTGGCCGGCGGATATCTCCTTTTCGAGGGACCCGGCGTTGATCCCGATCCGGATGACCGTGCCGTTTTCTTTGGCCGCTTTCACGATCCGGCGGAGCCCGTCCGGGGGGATGTTGCCGGGGTTGATCCGGATGCCGTCCGCCCCGTGGCGCATCGCCAGCAGGGCCAGGCGGGGGCGAAAATGGATATCGGCAATCAGCGGGATATGGATGAGGGATTTGATCTCGCGCAGGGCTGCCGCCGCCTCTTCATCGGGAACGGCCGCCCGGACTATCTCGCAACCGGCCTCCTCCAGCCGCAGGATCTGCGCCGCCGTAGCCCTGACGTCGCGCGTATCGGTGGAGGTCATGGATTGGACCGCCACCGGCGCCCCGCCGCCGATCTGCACCCCGCCCACGAAAACCGGTTTCGTTAATCTTCTTCGGCTGACCGGACCCAAACAGACACCCCCGCGGCGGGCCTTATCCGGCCCGCATCTCACAACCCCCCGAAATATCGACTGTTGGCAAATCTATAACACGAAGGGACGAGGGCAATCAATGGGTAATTTCCCGAGGCGGCATGACCCGGCCGGTAAAAGAAAAATCGGAAAATCTGAAGAGGGGAGACGCGATATCTTGCAATCATTCGTCCGGTTTCACGATCCCGGCCGGCGTGATCCCGACCGGCGGCGCCGGGACGAATTGACCTTCTGCCCAGCGGCCTTCCGCGGAGGGCTACCGGCCGCGCCAGCAGTGGAGGCAGAGCTGTTCCTCCGGCAGGCCGATGGCCTCAATCATCTTTTCGATAGTTATGTATTTGAGGGAGGTCACGTTCAGATCGCGCCTGATCCATTCGACCATGTTTCGGTAGCGTGCGGTGCGGTGATCGAGATATTCCTCGAAGTTTCCCGTTGTTTCTCCTTCGAGGGCGCGGATCGCCCGGCGGGCGGCCAGTTCGTCGACGGACCTCGTGGAAGAGGCGTAGATGCAGGGAAACATCAGGGGCGGACAGGCCGGGCGGATATGGATCTCCTTCGCACCGTTGTCCCAAAGTTTGCGGATGGTGTAATTTCTTAACTGCGTCCCCCGCACGATCGAGTCGTCGCAGACGACCATCCGGCCGCCGTTGATCACTTCGCGGACCGGGTTGAGCTTCATGGTGGCGACGATGTCGCGGATGTCCTGGGAGGGAGGGGTGTAGCTCCTGCCGTAGCCGGGCGTGTATTTGACCAGGGGCCGGCGGTAGGGAAGCCCGGACTCCCTGGCATAGCCAATGGCGTGGCCGACGCCGGAATCCGGAATCCCCGTTACAAAGTCCGCCTCGACATCGTCCCCGCTGGCCATGGCCCGTCCGCACCTCTCCCGGGCGTTTTCGACGCTGATCCCTTCGTAGAGCGAAGCGGGGTCTCCCGTGTAGATCCAGAGAAAGGCGCAGACGTGCTTTTCTTCGCCCGCCGGATGCTCGCTGCGGATGCCGCCGCGGTCGAGCCGGACGATCTCGCCCGGCCCGAGGGAACGGACCAGCTCGTAACCGAGATTGGGGAACGAGCTCGCCTCGGTCGCCGCCGCAAATCCCGGCGCCGACCCGTTCGGGCGTATTTCTTTCCCTATGGACAACGGAAAGCGCCCCTGCCGGTCCCGCGCCGCGTAGATGCCTTCCTCGGTCATCAGCAGCAGGCAGACGGAACCCTCTATGGCCCTTTGCATCCGGATGATCCCCTCGATGATGCCGTCGCTCCTGTTGATCAGCTTCGCGACGAGTTCCACGCTGTTCACCCCCCCGCCCGTCATCTCGCCGAAGGACGCCCCTTCTCCGAGGAGTTTGCGCGCCAGGTCGTCCTTGTTGGTGATCAGCCCGGTCGCGGCCAGGGCGTAGGTCCCGAATTTGGAGCGGATAAGCAGCGGCTGCGGCGATACATCGTCGATCGCGCCGATCCCCATGCCGCCCTGCATCGTCTTGTAATCATCGACGAACCGGGATTTGAACTGGGCCTGGCTGATGCTGTGAATAGTGTTGCCGAAGCCGTCGGCGCCGAAGATCGCCAGCCCCGCGTTCTCGGTCCCCAGATGGGAGTGGTAGTCCGTTCCGTAAAACAGGTCTTTAGCGCAATTGTCGGAAACACAGCCGAATATACCGCCCATATCATCAATCCTTTCCGATATTGAATTCGCTATCGCACGCTACGGGAAAATCATGATTCGGTAGCGCGTATTGGAGATTTTTTCGCACTCTGCCCCCGCGGCGGAGCGGCCGCCGGGAAAATGAAAATGAGGGACAGCGCCCTATTTTCCGCGGAAAATAGGGCGCAGCCCCCTCCCCCATTTTCCCCAGCGCAGCGAGGAGGTGCAGGGTCGAAAAATGTACAGCGCGCGGAGGGAGCATGATTTTCCGGCAATGTTAAGACAGCTTCAGAAGGGCCTCCCTGATCCGCTCCAGGCCTTTTTCGATCTGCTCCATCGAGGTCGCATAGGAGATGCGGATATGTTCGTCATGGCCGAAATCACCCCCGGGGACCAGCGCCACGTCGGCCTCATCCAGCAGGTAAGTCGCCATGTCCGCCGAGCCGGCGATTTTCTTTCCCCCGCAGGAACGGCCGTAATAGGAGGAGACGTCGGGAAATACATAAAAGGCCCCCTGAGGTTCCAGGCAGGTCACCCCGGGGATGGCGTTGAGACCGGCGACGATGACGTCCCTCCGCTTCTGGAATTCCCGCCCCATCGCGGCGACACTCTCCTGGGGACCGTTGAGCGCTTCCACTGCCGCCTTCTGGGCGATGGAGGTGGGATTAGAGGTGTTCTGGCTCTGAAACTTGGTCATCGCGGCGATGATCTCCTCGGAACCGGCGGCATAACCGATCCTCCAACCGGTCATGGAATAGGTCTTGGAAACCCCGTTTATAACGAAAGAAACCCGCTTGAGCTCCTCCCCCAGAGAGGCCAGGGTATGAAACGGCCGGCCGTCGTAGATGATCTTCTCGTAGATGTCGTCGGAGATGATCATTATCCCCTTTTTCATGATCACCCCGGCCAGGGCCTCGAGCTCCTCCCGGCTGTAGCAGACGCCCGCCGGGTTGGAGGGATAGCTGATGATGATCGCCCTGGTTCTGGGTGTTACGGCCGCCTCCAACTGCGCGGGGAGGAGTTTGAACCCGTCGCCGGCATTTGTCCTGATGACAACCGGTTTCGCGCCGGAGAGATAAACGATGTCGGTATAGGACACCCAGTAGGGAGAGGGGATGATGACCTCGTCCCCCTCTTCGAACAGGACCTGGGCGATGTTGAAGAGAGCGTGCTTGGCCCCGCAGGAGATGACCACTTCCGAACGCTTGTACGCCAGGCCGTTGTCCCGCTTGAGCTTGGCGATCACCGCATCCTTGAGTTCATCGGTGCCGCCCACGGGGGTGTATTTCGTGAACCCGGCCGCGATGGCCCGGACGGCGGCGTCCTTGATGTTTTGGGGGGTATCGAAATCCGGCTCCCCGGCGCCGAAGGCGATGATATCCCTGCCCGCCGCCTTCAGGGCGTTGGCCTTGGCCTGGATGGTCAGGGTGGGCGACGGTTTGATGAGCGAAATCCTGCCTGCCGTTTTCATAGTATCACCTCATTGGGATGATATTTTTCCTGCAGTTTCTGATTGACGATATCCGGGACGAGACCCTTGACGGAACCGCCGAGACTGGCCGCCTCTTTTATGATCGTCGAACTGGTATAGAACCACTTATAGCCGGTCATGAGAAAAACCGTCTCCATGTCCCGGTTCAGCCTGCGGTTGATCAGGGCAAGCTGGAACTCGTGCTCGAAATCGGAAAGGGCGCGGAGCCCGCGGAGAATCACGCTGGCTCCTTCCCTCTTCATATATTCCACCAGGAGCCCGTCATCGCTGTCGGCCCGCACATTCTTGCAGTCCTTGATCACCTCCTTGATCATATATAGTCTTTCCTCAACGGAAAACAGGGTCTTCTTCACCGGATTGAAAGCGATAAGGACGATGAGCTGCTCGAACATCCTCTGCCCCCGCTTGATGATGTCCACGTGACCGTTGGTGATCGGATCGAAAGAACCGGGGTATACCGCTATTTTGTTGTTCATTGGCGCTTATTCCTCTTCAGCTTTTTTCAGGAAAGACAGGACCGTATCGCCGTACCGTCTCTGATCGGCCGGCTTCAGGATCCGGAGGGACGAGGGATCGGGGGCCTCCCGGACCGAATGCTGGATGACGATGATGCCGTCTGCGGCCAGAATATCCGCCTTTTCCAGCCATTGAAGCGTTACTTTTACATAACCCTCGTCGTAGGGCGGATCGGCAAACAGGACGTCGAACCGCTCCGCCCGTCCCGCCAGTCGCCCGATCCCCGTCTGCGCGTCGGCGGCGACTACTTCCGCCCTCCCTGAAAATCCGAGCAGAGCGAGGTTTGCCCTGATCGCTCCGGCCAGGCGGGCGTCTTTTTCCACAAACGCCGCAAACCGCACCCCCCGGCTGAGGGCCTCCATCCCGACGCAGCCGCTCCCGGCAAAAAGATCAAGGAAGGACCTCTCCCTGACCGGGGGCAGGATATCAAACAGGGATTCCTTGATCCGATCGGCGGTTGGCCGGATGCGGCACCCTCTGGGAAGGCCGATTCGCCTTCCCCTGGCCTCGCCCCCGCTTATCCTCATAGATATTTTCTGATCAGAATCTCGGCAATCTGCACAGCGTTAAGGGCCGCCCCCTTCCTGATATTGTCCGCCACCACCCACATGTTGATGCCGTTGGGGATCGATTCGTCTTCCCGGATCCTCCCGACCAGCGTATCATCGATCCCGGCGGCGTCAATGGCCAGCGGATAGAGTTTCTCTCCGGGATTGTCCACCACCCGGACCCCCGGCGCGCCCTCCAGAAGCTTCCGGACCTCCCCGGCGGTGATCTTCTTCTGGGTCTCGATGTTGACGGACTCCGAATGGGCGTAGAAGACGGGCACCCGAACCGTGGTCGCCGTCACCGCGATTCCCGGATCGTTCAGGATCTTTTTGGTCTCGTTGACCATTTTCATCTCTTCTTTCGTATAGCCGTTCTCCAGAAAGACATCGATGTGGGGAAGGCAGTTGAAGGCAATCCGGTGCGGATAGACCTTGACTTCCGGCTTCTGCGAGCTCATCAGGGCCCTCGTCTGGAGGGAAAGCTCTTCAATGGCCTTTTTCCCGGTGCCGGAAACGGCCTGATAGGTGGAAACCACGATCCTCTTTATCCTCGCCGCATCATGGACCGGCTTCAGGGCGACAACCATCTGGATCGTCGAACAGTTCGGATTGGCGATGATCCCCCTGTTTTTGTAAAGCGCAATCGCCTCCGGGTTCACCTCCGGAACGACCAGCGGAATTTCGGGAACCATCCTGAAGGCGCTCGTATTATCGATGACCACGCACCCGGCCGCGGCCGCCAGCGGGGCGTACTTTTCACTGACGCTGCCGCCCGCCGAAAAAAGGCCGATCTCGATGCCCTGGAAGGAATTTTCGGTGAGGACCTCCACCGGCAGGGAACGCCCCCGGAAGGAGATGTCTCTTCCCAACGATCTTTCCGAGGCGAGCAGGGTCAGTTTTTCTACAGGGAAATCCCGCTCTTCGAGGATTCTGACCATCTCATTGCCCACGGCGCCGGTGGCGCCGACAACCGCAACCTGGTAGTTTTTCATACAACACTCTCCGATTTTCGTATCTCTTCCCACAGCGGACCGCAGTCCTTGCGCGCAGCCGACTTACAGCGGGTTATCCTGATACTCGGGATCTTTCGCCTTTTTTTCCTTCAGCAGTTTGCGGTTCAGCCTGTAGAGCGCCCAGGCGGGGCCGGAAAGGCTGTATCCGAAAGCCAGGGTGAACAACATGATCTGCGGCTCCGCCACGACGATCACCATGATCAGGAGGATCAGCACAAAGGACATGAACGGCTTGCGCGAAAAGAAATTGAGATCCTTGAAGCTGTAATATTTTATACTGCTGACCATAAACAGGGAGACGGCGACGACGGAGATCATGATCGCTGGATGGGAAAAGCGCCCCTCTCCCCCGAGGTAGAAAAACAGCATAACGCCAGTGGCCGCCACCGCCGCGCCTCCGGGTATGGGCAGGCCGTTGAAGACCCTGCCGTCGATGACACCTACCTGCACATTGAACCTGGCCAGCCGAAGGGCGCCGCAGGCCACGAAGAGGAATGCCGCCAGCCACCCCCACTTCCCGTATGACAGCAAGGACCAGTTGTAAACGAGGATGGCGGGAGCGACTCCGAAGGCAACCAGGTCGCACAGGGAATCATATTCCCCGCCGAACTTGCTCGTTGTATGGGTCATCCGGGCAATCCGGCCGTCCAGGCCGTCCAGAACAGCGGCGATGAGGATCGAGACGGCGGCAACCTCGTACAGGCCCTTCATGGAGGCGATTATGGAATAGAACCCGCAGAACAGATTTGCCGTTGTAAAGAGGTTCGGCAGGACATAGATCCCCAATCGCACGCGGTTTCTCCTGAAAGATTGTCCTCTTTTCATGTCATCTCTCCTATCTGCGTCTCGCCCGCCTTTACCTTATCCCCTACCTTGACGAGGATATTCGCCTCGGGCGGCAGAAATACCTCTACCCTGGAACCAAAGCGGATCAGGCCGAACCGCTCCCCTTTTTGAACCTGCATGCCCTCCTTGAGCCAGCAGACGATCCTCCGGGCGATCAATCCCGCGATCTGGATCGTGATGATCTCCCGCCCGCCCGCTGTCCGGAGCAAAACGGCGTTTCTCTCGTTTTGCTCCGAGGCCTTGTCCAGATTGGCCGACAGGAATTTCCCCGGCCGGTACCGGATGGAAAAGACCTCGCCGGCGCAGGGCATCCTGTTGACGTGAACGTTGAAGACGTTCATGAAAATGCTGACCTTCCGGAAGGAGCGGCCGGGCAGCTCGCCGCTGCCGGTCTCCTCGATCCGGATCACCTTGCCGTCGGCCGGGGATATCACCAGGTGCTCGCCCTCAGGCGCAGTCCTCCGCGGGTTGCGGAAGAACCAAACGACAAACAGCGTAAGCAGCAGAAATGCAGCCGCTATCCGGGTAAATCCGGCAATGAAACAGACCAGGGCGACCGCCCCCGGAGGGATGATGAACGGCAATCCCTCCCGGGCGATGATGCTGCCGTGGCTTTCATCGAGCGACAATGGCGACCCTCCTTTTTATAATTGACCATGCCGTCAATATTGGATGTTACCTAAATGCCGGAAGAAAGTCAAACATTGCTTGCATTCCTGTTGTTTGCATTCCTCTACGCCGCCCGGTATTTTGTCTCCGCCTCGGAAAGCCGGAGATATTTAGGCGCAAGTGTTAATGCATCAAGGGCGCCGCCGCCGCGATACTTTCTCAGACCTGCCAAGCCGACGGCGGAGGCCTGCAGGCGGTGCAGACGGCCGTTAACCGGGATGGAGGCGCCCGGCAGCGTCCCGCCGATCAGTTTCGCATAGCGCACGGCCCCGTCGCCTAAAAAAACCGCCTCCTCGCCGTCGAGCTCCCGGAGCAGGTCTTTGACATCGGAGAGCCTCTCAGGCTTCACGGCTTCTGAAAACCCGCCGTCGCCCACGCGGAAGATGCCTGCATAAACCTGCCCTTTTTGGGCATCGAGCAGCGGGCAGATCAGATTCGGATATAAGGCGGCATTCAAGGCGAGCGCCTCCAGGGTGGAGACCCCGGCAACCGGCTTCCCCGTCGCCAGGACAAGGCCCTTGACGGTGCTCACCCCGATCCGCACCCCGGTAAAAGAACCCGGGCCGACCGTGCAGGCGAAAAGGTCGATCCGTTCAGGGGCCAAACCCGTTATAAGAAAGAGCTGCTCCAGCGCCGGCAGCAGAACCTCCGCATGGTGCCTGCCGAGATTCACGTAAAACTCGGCGAGGACCTCTTCATCCTTGAGAATCGCCATTCCCGCGGTCTTCGTCGCGGTCTCTATCGCCAGGGTCAACATTGTCAGCCCGTAAATTTTTTGATGAAATCATCAATGAACTTGATATCGAGCCTGTCGATGTCCAGCATGAAGACGAACGCCATCAAGAGGATTAAAAGGACAAAGCCGATCTGCTGGGCCATCTCGCGCCAGCGGATATTTACCTCGCGGCCCGTTACGAGTTCCACGGCATAGAACATCAGATGTCCACCATCGAGGACAGGGATCGGCAGGAGGTTGAGAACGGCCAGGTTGATGCTCAGCAGGGCCATGAACATGATGAACGGGACGATTCCCTCCCTTACCTGCGTCCCGGCGATCTGGGCGATCAGGATCGGCCCTCCCAGGGTCTTGGGCGAGACGACCCCCTGAATCATCTTGGCTATGCTCACCACGGTTAATTTGGCGATCATCCATGTCTGGCGAAGCCCGGTCCCGAAGGCTGTGAAAGGGTTTTTCCGTTCGACGACGGTATTCCCCGCCGGGCTTATTCCGATCTTGTAGCCGTCCACGGCCTCCCCGAAGATATTGGTTGTCTTCACAAGCCGCGGGGTGACGGTGAATTCGATTGTTCGGCCGTCCCTGCTTACGGAGATCAGCAAAGGCTTCCCCCGGCCGCCGCCGATGCGTTCCGAGACCTGCTCCCATTTCGTCACCGCCTTGCCGTCCAGGGCGATGATCCTGTCCCCGGTCTTCATTCCGGCCTCCAGCGCGGCGGAATCGGGCTGCAGATTTCCTATTTCCGCCGTCAGGACCGGCAGCCCGATCATGTTTACCGTCGTGAATATCGCCACGGCCAGCAGGACATTGAAAACAGGTCCCGCGGCCACGATGCCCATCCTTTTGAGGACCGGCTGCTTATGAAAGGATCTTTCCTCCTCCTCCGGCGACAGCTCCTCGCCGGGGGATTCTCCGAGGAGTTTCACATATCCGCCCAGTGGGATTAGGGAAAGGAGGTATTCCGTTTCCCCGACTTTCCTGCCGATGACCCGCGGGCCGAAACCGAGGGAAAACTTTAACACGCCCACCCCCGCCCGCTTGGCCGCCAGAAAATGGCCGAGTTCATGGACGAAGATGAGAACACCCAGTAAGACGATAACCGATGCAATGCTGATCAATTCCCCATCCTTGCTATAGTTCTTTTACGGCCTGTGCGGCCTCTTCCCTGGCCCACCGGTCGGCGGCGATTATCTCGTCCATGGTCGGTTCGACCTGCGCCGCATGGCCGGCAAGAACCCGCCCGATCACCGCGACGATGTCGCTGAAACCGATTCTGTCGCAAAGAAACGCCTCTACTGCTGTTTCGTTCGCGGCGTTCAGGACGGCCGGCGCCGTCCCTCCTCTCCGGGCGGCCTCGTACGCCAGTCTCAGGCCGGGAAAGCGCTCCAGGTCGGGAGCGATAAACTCCAGCGCTCCCGCCGTCGTCAAATCCAGCCGGGCATCCGACCGCGGGAGGCGGCGCGGGAACGAAAGGGCGTAGGCGATCGGGAGCCTCATGTCCGGAACGCCAAGCTGGGCGATCACGCTCCCGTCCCTGTATTCCACCAGCGAATGGACGATGCTCTGCGGGTGGATGAGGACGTCTATCGCCCCGACGGGCAGATCGAACAGCCACCCCGCCTCGATCACCTCAAGACCTTTGTTGATCATGGTCGCCGAATCGATGGTTATCTTTCTGCCCATCGTCCAGTTGGGATGACGGAGCGCCTCGGCGGCGGTCACCGACGCCAGCCGCTCTGCGGGGGTTTTGAGGAAAGGCCCTCCGGAGGCGGTCAGGACGATTCGCCGGAGATCTTCCCGGCGGTTGCCCTGGAGACACTGGAAAATCGCGCTGTGTTCGCTGTCGACGGGAATGATGTTCACGCCCTTCTCCGCCGCCCTGTTCATGACGGTCCGCCCCGCCATGACAAGGACTTCCTTGTTGGCCAGGGCGATCTGGATTCCCGCTTCAATCGCAGCGAGCGTCGGGACAAGCCCGGCCGCGCCGACCATCGCGGAAACGACCATGTCGTTCCCGCCGACCGCGGCCACCTCGCAGTACCCCTCGGGCCCGTGGAGGACCTCCGTCGCGGACTCCGCTCCCAGCAGATCGCGGAGCCTTGAGGCATGCTCCTCGTCGATCACCGCAGACAGGCGCGGCCGGAAACGTGCGATCTGCTCCGCGAGACGCCCGATATTTTTCCCGGCGGCCAGTCCCGTTACCGCAAATTCTTCCGGGTGGGCCGCGACGACATCCAGCGTGCTTGCCCCTATCGAACCGGTGGAACCGAGGATGGAAATCTTTTTCATTGAATTATGAATATCCGATAATAATAGACGAATGGTGCAATAAACAACAAACAGTCCAGCCTGTCCAGGATACCGCCATGCCCCGGGAGGAGCGCCCCGGAATCCTTGACCCCGGCGGCCCTTTTCAGGGCCGACTCGCTCAAATCCCCCAACTGTCCAACTACACTGCCCACCAGTCCCAGGATCGCGGCGTGCCAAACCGGCAGCAGCGGTAAAAAAAGCTGCCGGAAGACAAGGCAACCGGCGATGCCGCCGGCGACAAGCCCCATGATCCCCTCGACGGTTTTCCCCGGACTTACATTGGGAAGGAGTTTTCTCCGCCCCAATTTCTTTCCCGCATAGTAGGCGGCGATATCCCCGGAAAAGGCGAGGACCAGGATAAAAAACACCCACAAAATCCCCTCGTCCGTCCGGCGAACCAGGATGAAATGTGACATCAAGAGGGGAAGGTATGCGATCCCCAGGACCATCCTGGCCGCTGGCGCCATGTCCGGCTCACCTTCCCTCATTCGCAGGAGGTGGAGCATCATTGCCGCCATGACGCCCAGGCTCACGGCGGCCGCAAGGAGACGAAAATCCCCGCCGGCAGCGCCCAGCATTATAACAAGGGTGATAGCCATTGTCAGGATTTTTTCACGGGAGATCCCCTTTCCAAAGGCCATCCGGTTATATTCCAGCATTCCCGCGAGGGAGGCCGCAATGATCAGAACGGCAAAGGTCGTCTCCGAACCGTAGGCAATGATCCCGAAAATGATCGGCACCGCGATCGCTCCGGTGATCCATCTTTTCAGGTGGGGGGTCATCTTTCATCCCCTTTGCCGCCGCCAGGGCGGGCGGCGGATGGAGTTATTGCGGGCAGAGCTGATCGCTCGTCATCCCGAATCTCCGCTCCCGCTGCTGGTAGTCGGCAATCGCCTCTATAAGATCTTGTTCACAAAAATCCGGCCAGAGGACGTCGGTGAAATAGAACTCCGTATAGGCCATCTGCCACAGGAGAAAATTGCTGACGCGGCATTCGCCTCCCGTCCTGATCAACAGGTCCGGATCAGGCAGGCCGGTCGTGTACAGATAGCGGCTGTAGAGCTCTTTGGTCACTTCCTCCGGCCTGACGACCCCGGTCAGCGCGTCGCCGATCAGATTCCTCGCTGCCCTGACTATCTCATCGCGCCCGCCGTAGCTGAGGGCCAGATTGAGAACCATCCCCTTATTTTCCGCCGTCCTCTCGATGGCCTGCCGGAGCTTCATCCGGACGGGGTCGCCGAGGGAATCTGTATCCCCGATGGCCGCGAGGCGGATATCCTGTTCCATCAACTCCCGAATTTCGCCTTCGAGATATTCTTCCAGGAGTTGAATCAGGGCCCGTACCTCTACCGCCGGCCGCAGCCAGTTCTCCATCGAAAAGGCGTACAGCGTCAGGCATGGGACGCCGAGCTTCCGGCAGGTTTTTACGGTCACCCGCACGGATTCGGCCCCCTTGCGATGCCCGAGCACCCTGCCCAGGGAATGCCTCTGCGCCCAGCGGCCGTTTCCATCCATGATGATCGCGATATGCCGGGGGATCCTTACCGGATCGATCTCTCTCATATTAAACCGTAAAAATAAATCGAAAATTCATGATTCCGCAGCTATATAAACACAACGGCGACCATTTTTCAAGGCGCGCCGAAACAAAACGGGGAGCACCGGGGCTCCCCGTTTCCAAGCCGCTCTCCCCGCCCTTTTCAGATCTCCATGACCTCCTTCTCCTTGGCCGCCAGGATCGCATCGGCCTTTTCGATGTAGCGGTCCGTTATCTTCTGGACCTCCTCCTGGAAGTCATAGAGGTCGTCTTCCGAGATTTCGCTGTCTTTTTTAAGGTCCTTGAGTTGTTCGTTGGCGTCCCGGCGGGCGTTGCGCTGTTTGACCTTGCATTCTTCCGCCATCTTTCGGACTACCTTGACGAGTTCCCTGCGTCTTTCCTCGGTCAGGGGCGGAATGGCCAGGCGAATCAATTTTCCGTCGTTGATGGGCATCAGCCCCAGATCCGATTTTTGAATCGCCTTTTCGACGGCGCCGATAACCGAATTGTCCCAGGGAGAGATGACGATCAGCCTGCTCTCGGGAATGGACAGGGACGCCACCTGATTGAGGGGTGTCTGCGTCCCGTAGTATTCAACCCTGATTCCGTCCAGGAGAGCAAGGGAGGCCCTGCCGGTTCTGACCTTGCTGAGGGACTTCTCGAGGGCGGCGATCGCCTTATCCATGCCCTCCTTCAATTCCTCGAAAACTATTTCCTGCATGAGATCACCCTCCCACGATGGTCCCCACGGCCTCCCCGCAGATCACCCTTCTGATATTCCCCGCCTTGTGGAGATTGAAAACAATCAGGGGAAGCCCGTTATCCCTGCACATCGATATGGCGGTTGCATCCATTACTTTAAGGTTTTTGGTCAACACATCGGTATAACTGATATTTTCATACATAACCGCATCCGCATGCTTCAGCGGATCACGGTCATAGATCCCGTCCACATTTGTCGCCTTGAGGATAACCTCCGCCTTGATCTCAACCGCGCGGAGGGTTGCCGCGGTATCGCTCGTAAAATAGGGATTCCCCGTTCCGGCGGCAAAAATCACCATGCGCTCCTTCTCCAGGTGGCGCAGCGCCCTCCTCTGAATGAAAGGTTCGGCGATCTGCCTCATCTCTATGGCCGTCTGCACGCGGGTGACGACGCCCCGCCGCTCCAGTGAATTCTGGAGAGCGAGGCCGTTTATGACCGTGGCCAGCATGCCCATGTAATCGGCGGTTGTCCGGTCCATCCCCTTCGCGCTGGCCGCCATGCCCCGAAAGATATTCCCTCCGCCGATCACGATGCCGAGCTGCACGCCGAGGTCCGCAACCTCCCCGATCTCTTCGGCAATACCGTCGACGGCCTCGGGATCAATGCCGGAGGACAGCGTTCCCATGAGGGATTCGCCGCTGAGCTTCAGCAGCACCCTCCTGTAAGCAGGACGAATATCCATAACCGCCTATTTCATGGCAAAGTTGCGACTTCTTACGAGCGCGTCAAATCTTCGCCCAACTGAAACCGGGCAAATCTACGCACGACGATGTTCTCGCCTGTCTTCGCGATCATGTTTCCCACGAGCGTGTCCACCGTGATGTCGGTATTCTTGATGAACTTCTGATTCATCAGGCAGACTTCCTCATAGTATTTTTTCAGCTTGCCCTCGATGATCTTATCCCAGATCTTTTCCGGCTTATTTTCCTCCGCAAGCTGGCTCCGGTAAATGTCCTTCTCCCGGTCCAGCGCGGCGTCCGGGATATCGTCCGCCTTCACGTACAGGGGATTGGACGCCGCGACGTGCATCGCCAGATCCCTGGCCATGGCCTGGAAATCCTCTGTCTTGGCTACAAAATCGGTCTCGCAGTTGAGTTCGACGAGGACCCCGATTTTCCCTCCCATATGGATGTAAGAGGCCACGGCGCCGTCCTTGGCCGCCTTAGAAGAGCGCTTCGTTGCGGCCGACATTCCCTTCTTTCGCAGATAGTCGATCGCCTTGTCAAAGTCGCCTTCCGCGGCCCCGAGGGCCTCCTTACAGTCCATCATGCCTGCGCCCGTCTTTACTCGTAAGTCCTTCACCATCGCTGATGTGATATTCAATTGATCCTTCCTCCTCGTTCTGAATACTGCCGGGTGCTGAAATTCTCAAATATCGTCTCCGGCGGTCTTTGTCTCCACGCTCTCGGGAACGTCGAGTTCCCCGTTTTCAACCTCCCGCGCACCCGTCCGGCTTTCCTTGTCGCTTTCCGCCTGAAGTCGCTCTTCAAAGCGCTTCTTCCCCTCGAGAACCGCATCGGCCATCTTGGCGGAGAAGAGTTTTATCGCCCGAATCGCGTCGTCGTTCCCCGGGATTATATAATCGATTAAATCCGGATCGCAGTTGGTATCCACCATCGCCACAATGGGGATTTTGAGCTTCCTCGCCTCGGTAATCGCGATCTGCTCCCGCTTCGGATCGACGACGAACAGACCGGCGGGCTTCCCCTTGGCGCTGCGGATTCCTCCCAGGACCTTGGAGAGCTTGTCGCGATCCTTCTGGAGCCCGAGGATTTCCTTCTTCGGAAAGGCCTTGATTCTTTCGTCGCCGAACATCGCATCGAGCTCGTTAAGGCGGTCGATGCTTTTCTTGATGGTCGCAAAATTGGTCAGCATCCCCCCCAGCCAGCGCTGATTGACATAGGGCATGCCGCACCTTTCCGCTTCCTCGCGGACTGACTCCTGCGACTGCTTCTTGGTGCCGACGAAGAGGATCTCCCCTCCTCCCGCCACCGTATCCACGACGAATTGATAGGCCGTCTGGAACAGACCTACCGTCTGCTGGAGATCGATGATGTAGATCCCGTTGCGGGCGCCGAAGATGTAGGTTTTCATTTTGGGGTTCCATTTGTTGGTCTGATGACCGAAATGAACCCCCGCCTCGAGCAACGCCTTCATTGAAATACTTGCCATACTTGACTCCTTCCTCGTTTTTTCCGCCACCCCCATCCTCTCGACCGGGAAACCTTCCCGCCTGGAAAAGCAACGTCCGGCAATCCGGGGGTGTGTGAATTGGGCAGGCTCATTAACATAAAGACTTCAATTAAGCAAGGGAAATAAGACGCCGCTCTCAAGTATGGTAATGGGCGTTGATCTTCACGTAATCGAAGGAAAGATCCGAGGCGAATACCGTCCAGGACCGCCGCCCCATTCCCAGTTCGAGGCGCATGCGGATCTGCGCCTTTTCCATGATCCCGGCCAGTTCTTCTCCCCGACCGGAGACGCCCATCCCACCCGCGAAAACGGGGACATCCTCGAAGAAGAGGCGGACCTTTTCCGCCGGCAGGGGAACCCCCGCCGCCCCGGCGGCGGCGATGATCCTCCCCCAGTTCGGATCGCCGCCGAAAAAGGCCGTCTTGACGAGATTGGAATTGGCGATCGCATAGGCCACCCGCTGCGCGTCGCGAAGCGTCCTTGCGCCCTCCACGGAGATCTCGATCACCTTTGTCGCCCCTTCTCCATCGCGGACCAGTTCCCTGGCCAGTTCCGCCATCAGGGAGGAAAGCATCACCCCGAACCTTCCCAGGTCGCGGGAACGCCGCACCAACCGGGAATTGCCGGCAAATCCGTTGGCGAGGATGATGGCCGTGTCGTTGGTGCTCATACAGCCGTCCACCGTGACCGCATTGAAACTGCCGTCCACGGCCTGTCTGAATACGGCAGCGAGGGCTTCAGGCTCGATGTCGGCATCGGTCATTATGAAGGCCAGCATCGTCGCCATGCGGGGTTCGATCATCCCCGCCCCCTTGGCAATCCCGCCCAGGGAAACCTCCTTCGATCCGATCACCCCTTTCCGGAAGGCCATTTTAGGGAAGCTGTCCGTGGTCATGATCCCCGCCTCGGCCAGGGGAATGCCGTCTTCGCTCAGCCCCGCAACCAACCCTTTTACCCCCGCGACGATCTTCCCCAGGGGGAGCCTATGGCCGATCACGCCGGTCGAGGCGACCAGGACCAGTTCGTCCGGAATCCGGAGCTCTCCGGAAGCGGCCCTCGATACGGCCCGGGCGTCGGCAAGCCCCTCCGCCCCGGTTGCGGCATTGGCGACACCGCTGTTGACGATCACCGCCTGGGCCTTGCCGGTCCTGATCCGCTCCATGTCGATGAGGACCGGCGCCGCCTTGAAGCAGTTGGTCGTAAAAACCCCTGCCGCCGCCGCCGGCCGCCGCGAGTAGAGCAGGGCGAGGTCCGGGCGTCCGTCCGTCTTGATCCCCGCATGGATCCCGTTGGCAAGGAAACCGGGGACGCGATAGTTATCTTGTTCCATAAGCCCTCTCAAAGAAACGTTCGATATCATTGAAAATCATTTCCCGGAAGCGCATTGTAGATTTGGGGACGAAAAATGTACAGCGCGCGGAGGGAACATGATTTTCAGGGGCTGCTACCGGCCGCAGCACTTCTTGTATTTCTTTCCGCTCCCGCACGGGCAGGGATCGTTCCGGCCGACCTTGGCGGCCGCCCTTTTGACCGTGGCGGCCGCCGGCGTATCCTCGCCGCGCGACATGATGTAATCCTGCCTCCTTTTTTCCTCGATCCTCTCCACCTCCTCTTCCCGGCGGATCTGGACCAGGCAGAGTTTTTCAACCGTGTCCTCCTTGACGCGGCCGATCATCTCCATGAACATCTCGTAGCCTTCCTTCTGATACTCCCGCACCGGATCCTTCTGCCCGTATCCGCGCAGCCCGATCCCCTCCTTGAGATGGTCCATGGCCAGCAGGTTTTCCTTCCACTGGGTGTCGATGGACTGGAGCATGATCACCTTCATTAGGTAATCCATCAGGGGCTTGCCGTATTCCTTTTCCTTGTTTCTGAGCAGCATCTCCACTTCCCCGACGATCTTCTCCCTGATAGCACCCGGGGGAATTTCCCGGCCCTTATCGGCAAGATTCAGCCTCAGGGCAAAATGACGAAAAACGCTTTCGTCCAGACCCTTGAGATCCCACTCCTCCGGGTGGAGCTTCTCATCGACATAATCCCCGACCAGGGATTCGGCGATCTCTTGCGTCATTTCCTTCAGGTCTTCCCAGAGGCCCTCCCCCTTGAGGACCTTCTTGCGCTGCTCATAGATGACCTGCCGTTGGCGGTTCATCACGTCGTCGTATTCCAGCAGGTGCTTGCGGATATCGAAATTCTGTCCTTCCACCCGCTTCTGGGCGTTTTCAATGGCCCGGGAAATGAGCCGGTGTTCGATCGGCTGGCCCTCCTCCATGCCGATCTTGTCCATGACGGAAGAGATCCTCTCCGCCCCGAATATCCTCAGGAGATCGTCCTCGAGGGAGAGGTAGAAGCGCGACGACCCCATGTCTCCCTGGCGTCCCGAACGACCGCGGAGCTGGTTGTCGATCCGGCGGCTCTCATGCCGCTCCGTCCCCAGGATATGGAGACCGCCGAGCTCGGCCACCCCTGCGCCCAGTTTGATGTCCGTCCCGCGGCCGGCCATGTTCGTGGAAATGGTCACCTGTCCCGGCTGCCCGGCCTGAGCGACGATTTCCGCTTCCCGCTCGTGATTTTTCGCGTTCAGGACGTGGTGTTTGATGCCCGTGCGGGTCAGGTATTTGCTCAGGAGCTCCGATTTTTCGATGGAGATGGTCCCGACGAGAACTGGTCTTTTCGCCTTGTGCAGCTCCTGGATTTCCTCGATCACCGCCGTGAATTTTTCCTTTTCCGTCTTGTAGATGACGTCCGAAAAATCGGTGCGGATCATCGGCATGTTGGTCGGGATCACCAGGACTTCGAGATTGTAAATCTTGGCGAATTCCTCCGCTTCGGTATCGGCCGTGCCGGTCATTCCCGCCAGCTTCTCATACATCCGGAAATAATTCTGGAAGGTGATCGACGCCAGGGTCTGATTCTCCTGCTCGATTTTCACCCGCTCCTTCGCCTCGAGGGCCTGATGGAGACCGTCGCTGTAGCGCCTGCCCGGCATCACCCTGCCGGTAAACTCGTCGACGATGATCACCTTGCCGTCCCTGACCAGGTAGTCCACATCCCGCCTGAAGAGGGTGTGGGCGCGCAGGGCCTGATTGACGTGATGGAGGAGATCGATGTTTTTCGGCTCGTAGAGATTCTGGACCTTGAGGTATCCCTCGACCCTCGCCACCCCTTCTTCGGTCAGGACGACGGTGCGGCTCTTTTCGTCGAGCGTATAGTCCACATCCCTTCGCAGGTGCGGGATCGCCTGGTTTACCCGGTTGTACTTGTCCGTCGATTCCTCCGACGGTCCGGAGATGATCAGCGGCGTCCGCGCCTCGTCGATGAGGATGCTGTCCACCTCGTCTACGATGGCATAATGAAAATCCCGCTGCACGTAATCCTCGAGACTGAATTTCATGTTGTCGCGCAGGTAGTCGAACCCAAATTCGTTGTTCGTCCCATAGGTGATGTCCGCATGGTAGGCCTCCCGCCGCTGATCGTCGTCCATGCCGTGCACGATGACGCCGACATTCATTCCCAGAAACCGATATATGGGCCCCATCCAGTCCGCGTCCCTCCTGGCCAGATAGTCGTTTACCGTCACCAGGTGGACGCCCCGCCCCGTCAGCGCGTTGAGGTAGAGGGGCATGGTTGCGGCAAGCGTTTTCCCCTCCCCTGTCTTCATTTCGGCGATTTTCCCTTCATGCAGGACCAGCCCGCCGAGGACCTGGACATCGAAGGGCCTCATCAGCACCGTCCGTTTTGCAGTCTCTCTGGCGACGGCAAATGCCTCGCAGAGGATGTCGTCCGGTCCGAAACCGTTTTGGAGTTTCTCTTTGAAGTAGGAGGTTTTAGCCCTGAGTTCCTCGTCGCTCAAGGCCGCCATGGCCGGCTCGAGGTCGTTGATTTCCGCAAGGATCGGGGCCATGCGTTTCAATTCCCGTTCGTTTTTGCTGCCGATAATCTTTTTCAGAATCACGTTGAACATGGTCTTCCTTCAAAAAAAAACCGGCCCTCTGACCGGCGGATTTACTCCTCTTTAGGATGGCGTACCCTATCGCGCAGGGGGTTAATTCAGGTACTTTCTCGGATTGACGGAGACGCCGTTGAGCATGACGCTGTAGTGGAGGTGAGAGCCTGTGCTGCGGCCGGAGTTTCCCACCTGGCCGATCCGCTCCCCCTTCTTGATCGCAGTTCCGGGACGCACCACAGCCCTGGAGAGATGGGCATAGGAAGTGGAAATGCCGTGACCGTGGTCGATCACTATCATCCGCCCGCCGTCATCGGTGTTAGTCACCTCCGCGACGACTCCGTCCGCCGGCGCCTGGATAGACTGCCCGTACCGCGTCGCGATATCGATCCCCTTGTGAAATTCCCGTTCCCCGCCGAAAGGGGAAACGCGGCGGCCGAATTCGGACGTCACCCAACCCCTGACCGGCCACAGGGAAGGGGTCGCCGCCAGGATGGATTTCTTCTCCTGCAGAAGTGCAAGCAGATTCGCGAAACTCTTCTGGCGGGCGAGGGCCTCGTCCATGAGTTCGCCCACCTTCCGGCCCGTTCCTGCGAGCAGCGCCCTTTCATCACCGGCAATCCTGGCGCGGATCCTGCTCTCCTCACCCGCCGGACCTCCGATTCCGAGGAGCTGCTCCTTGTCCCGGCCGGTGACTACATTGGCCAATATTCTGATCTTCTTGTCGAACTGCTTGAGCTCCTCCATTTTCGCCGCAAACCGGTCGACCTTGGCCGCCAGACCGTCGATCTGCTTCCTCTGTTCGACGGTCTGGAGCTTGAGGCGCTTCAATTCCGCCTGTTCCCGGCGGATATTGATATAGTCATAGGCGAAATACACCATAAACAGGAAAAAGACCGCGCCAAACAGCAATACGCCCTTGACCAGCGTGCTGGATAAGTTGACTTTCTTTGCGGAACTGTGCTTCTTTGGAAGAATCAGGAGGGTATAGAAATCCTTTGGCATTAAAACCCCTTTCTCAACTTCCCGCGCCGGCTGCCGCGACAAAAATTAGTGGAAAAATAACATAATTATCCCAAAAGTCAAGCATCGTTTTCTCGCCAAAATTGTCTTGACTTTGAAGTTGCCCTTAAGCTAAAGACCTCAGGCGCACAGAATCACAGGCCCAGTCCATCAGAAAGGAGATTTCATGTCAAAATATGAATCAAAATCGATAAGAAACCTCGCAATCGTCGGACATGGAGGAACCGGCAAGACCACTCTTTGCGAATCATTTCTGTACGTCGCCGGAAAGACCGACCGACCCGGCCGGGTGGACGAGGGAAGCTCCTCGATGGACTACGAACCGGAGGAACAGAAGAGACACATCTCCATCAGCGCCGCCACCAATAATATCGACTGGAGCAGGCATCGGATAAACTTCATCGACACCCCCGGGGATTCCAATTTCACGTTTGACACCAAAAGCTGCCTCAGGATCGTGGACTCGGCCGTCGTCCTGGTCGACGCCGTGGGCGGGGTCGAATTTCAGACGGAAAAGGTCTGGGAATATGCCGACGGATTCAAGCTTCCCCGCCTGTTGTTCGTCAGCCGGATGGATCGCGAGCGGGCCGATTTCGGCAAGGCGGTGGAAAGCATCCGGGAGCGTCTCGCGAAGAAGGTGACCGTAGTCTCCCTTCCCATCGGCGGGGAGGACTCCTTTGCCGGGGTCGTTGATTTAATCTCCCTGAAGGCCCTCGTTTTTGACGAACAGAAGAAAACGACCAAATACGCTGACATACCGCCCGATATGGCCGGCGAGACGCAAAAATTTCGCGACGTCCTGATCGAAGACATCGCCGAGACGGACGACGCGCTGATGAATAAATACCTTGAAGAAGGCGAACTGAGCGCCGAAGATCTGAAGGCGGGTCTCCGGAAGGGGATCGCCGCGGGGCTGCTTATCCCGATCGCCTGCGGCTCGGCGATGAAGCACATCGGGATCTCTTCCCTCCTCGATACGATCGTCGATTACTTCCCTTCGCCCGTCGACCGCGGCGGTTGCGCCGGGAAAATACCGGGAAGCGATACGGAAGAAATCAGGCTGCCGGAAGAAACCGCCCCCTTTTCGGCCTTTGTTTTCAAGACCATTGCCGATCCATATGCGGGCAGGCTGACGCTCTTCCGCGTCTACTCCGGAACCCTCAGCTCCGACTCCAGCGCATTCAATCCCTCCCGCAAGACCACCGAGCGCATAGGCAACATCTTCTTCCTGGAAGGAAAGACCCAGAAACCGGTGGAGACCCTGATACCGGGCGATATCGCCGCTGTGGCGAAATTGAAAGAGACGGGCACCGGCGAGACTCTCTGCGCGGAAAAAAATCCCGTCGTCTTCGCTCCGGTAGCCCCTCCCGCGCCCATCATCTCTTTTGCTGTGGAACCGAAAACGCGCGGCGACGAAGACAAGCTTGCCTCCTCCATCCACCGGCTGATCGATGAAGACCCCACCATGTCATTTCACCGGGATGAGCAGACCCGGGAGATGATCCTCTCCGGCCTGGGCCAGGTTCACATCGAGGTGACCGTGGAGAAGATGAAGAGGAAATTCGGTCTCGAGGTTAACCTGAGGACGCCGAAGGTCCCCTACAAGGAGACGATCAAGGGCAAGACGACCGTTCAGGGGCGGTACAAGAAACAGTCCGGCGGCCGCGGCCAGTTCGGGGACACGTGGCTGGATATAGAACCTCTCCCGCGCGGCGGCGGCTTTGAATTCGTCGATCGGATCGTGGGAGGAGTTATTCCCCAGCAGTACAGGCCGGCTGTGGAAAAGGGCATCGTGGAGGCCATGACGGAGGGCGTCCTGGCGGGATATCCGGTCGTCGACCTCAAGGTATCCCTGACGGACGGTTCCTACCATACCGTCGATTCTTCCGAAATGGCCTTCAAGATCGCCGGTTCCCTCGGTTTCAAGAAGGGGGTCCTTGAATGCCAGCCCACCCTGCTGGAACCCATCGTCAACATCATGATCGAGATCCCCGACGAGTATATGGGCGACGTCATCGGCGATCTCAACAGCCGCCGCGGGAAGGTCCTGGGGATGGATTCGTTCGGACACCACCAGATCATCAAGGGACAGGTCCCCCTGGCCGAGATTCTAAAATACGCCCCCGATCTCCGTTCGATGACCAGCGGCCGCGGGACGTTCACCTACGAACACTCCCACTATGAAGAGGTCCCTTCCTACATCGCCGAAAAGATCATCGCCGAATCCAAGAAGGAAGCGGAGGGCTGAGTTGGGATTCAGGACCGTGATTATAACCGTCAGCGACCGCGGCGCCCGCGGCGAACGGGAGGACCAGAGCGGCCCTGAGATCGCCCGGATGCTCGCGGAAACGGGGATGGAGATTATCGGCCTGCGTATCGTCCCGGACGAAGAGGAATTGATCAGCCGGGCCCTTTTGGAAGGCAGCGACGGAGAGGACGCGGACCTGATCGTAACGACCGGCGGCACCGGGGTCAGCCCCCGGGACGTCACTCCGGAAGCCACCCGCGAGGTCCTCGACAAGGAGATCCCTGGAATGGCCGAGGCCATGCGCCGCCGGAGTGCGGCCCTCACTCCCCACGCGATGCTCTCCCGCGCGGTCGCCGGGATCAGGGGGCGCACCCTGATCATCAACCTCCCGGGCAGTCCGAAAGGGGCAAGAGAGAATCTGGAGGTCCTCCTGCCCGCCCTTGCGCACGCCATCGAAAAGATCAGGGGCGACCAGAGGGAATGCGCCTCCTGAGATTCTCTTCGACATGCAGGCGGTGCGTCCCCGGCCAGTAGACCCGCCCGCAGCGGGAACACCTGCGAAATTCAGAGTAACTCCGATAAACATGGGCGGGGACGAGGCCTTCCACGGCCTCCCTTGCGATCTCCTCCAACGGTTCGTTACAGCGCAGGCAGAGGGTCATCAGCCGCACGGGATCGGGCGCCAGCGAGAGGACTTTAAAAACCTCGTCTATCTGTCTCTCGACCCGGTCGGCCTCGATAACGACGAGGCGTCCCGAATGGGACCGCCGGGCAAGATCCCTCTTCCGGGTCAGGCATATCCTCCCTTCCCGCTCCGCCTGCCGGAGAAGATCCCGCTCCGCATTACCCCTGCAATAAAGGGTGTCGTAGCCCAGGATTCTCAGCCATTTGGCCAGTTTTCCCAGATTGCGATCGCAGATGAACCGCTCGGCCATGTCACCCCCGGGGCAAGAAACGGTTCAGGGTAAAACGGCCGTCATTATACAGCAGATATGAATCATGGGCGATCCAGTCGCCCAGGGTGGCGAAGGTCTTTTGCCGGCTGCCGCGCGACTCCTGGCGGAGGACCGGTTTGTGACAGTGGCCGAGGATGACCGCGTCATATCCTTCCGCGAATTTCCCCAGGGCAAAGCGGTGCATAACCTCCACGAGGCGGTCCTGGGCGCCGCGGGACATCCCTTTGCTCATCTCCGAACTGAACCGGGCGATCCGCCAGAGGAAGGCAAGGGGAAGCAGGCGTTGCATATTAAAGACAAACGCGCTCCGCAGGAACCTCCGCAGCGCCAGGTAACTGCGGTTGGCCCTGTCCACGGAGTCGCCGTGAGAAACCAGGATGCGCCGGCCGTCAAGCTCGAATTCCATCCATTCCGGATAGACCGCGATCCCCAGCCGCCGCGAAAAATATTTAGCCAGGAAGAAATCGTGGTTGCCCTCGCAGATGTTTACCCCGATCCCGGAACTGTTCAGGAGGGCAAGTCTTTCCACGACCGGCCGGAAACCGGGATAGATGATCTCATTCCTCTCGAACCAGAAATCGAAGAAATCCCCGGCAATTACAAGCTGTCCCGCCGGTTTCCCGCCCGCCCGGCCGTCCGTTCCGATCCCGTCGCGGAGCTGGTCGAAAAAATCCAGCAGCTTGCGGCAACCGCCGTCCTGAACGCCTTTCAGGTGAGCATCGGCAATGAAAACAGTCTTCACTATGTCACTTACCCTCCCCCGGTATAAATTCCCCCGTGCGGCAGCGGTCTGCCGGCAACAATGGTATCGGTCGTCGTTACTTAATAACATAAACGAAAACGGCGTAAAAGTGTTATCATTCTGTCGCCGGCGGTTTTCTATTTCGGCAGGAAAATCGGTTGACAGAGCCGCCCGCGATCCGATAGAAGAACGGCGGGCGGCCTAGAACAAAAAACAGTAATGAACCCAATGTACGAAATGGAAATCATGTCCCGGAAGCGCGCATTGTAGATTTTTCGGAACGAAAAATGTACAGCGCGCGGAGGGACCATGATTTCCAATGTTGCATAAGAAAGGTGGGGGCTTGACCGGAACATTGGTAAACGCGGGGGCGATTCTCGCCGGGAGTGCAGTCGGCTTGGCCGCGGGGAAACGCCTTTCCGAGCGGATCAAGACGATCCTGATGCAGGGCCTGGGTCTCGCGGTCATCCTGATCGGCCTGCAGATGGCCCTGTCCGGAAAGGAACCCCTGGTTGCGATCGGCTGCCTGCTGACCGGCGCCCTGACCGGCGAACTCCTCCGGATCGAGCGGGGGGTCGAGCTGATCGGCGAGTGGCTCAAGGCGCAGACCGGGTCCGGTTCGGCGACCTTCGTCCGGGGATTCGTCTCCGCCTCGGTCCTCTATCTGACCGGAGCGATGATGATCGTGGGCGCCATTCAGGACGGCACGGTCGGAGACCCTCGCACCCTCTACGTGAAATCCCTCCTCGACGGCTTCGCCTCCTTCGTCCTCTCCTCGACCCTCGGCGCCGGTGTGGCCTTTTCGGCCCTGTCTGTCCTCATTGTCCAGGGAGGCGTGACCCTGCTCGCCGCGCACCTCGCTTTCCTGCGGGAGGCGGCCGTCCTCGACGCAGTGACTGCGACCGGCGGCCTGATCATCCTGGGGATCGGGATCAACCTCCTGGAGATGGCCCGCATCCGCATCGGCAATTTTCTCCCCGCCCTCTTCTACGCCATCGTCTGGAGCGCCTTCATATGAGGAGAACGTTGAAAATCATGCTCCCTCCGCGCGCTGTACATTTTTCGTTCCGAAAAATCTACAATGCGCGCTTCCGGGACATGATTTTCTATTTATGCCATGTTTCGAAGGGGGATTGGAACGATGCGCCCTCTGATTGGAATCACCTGCGATTACGACCCGGCCGATTCGCCCAGATTCTGGCTGAAGGAGCAGTACGCGGCCGCGGTCCTTGACGCCGGAGGAACGCCGGTTCTTCTGGCGCCCCTGGCCGGATTGAAGGTCGGGGATATTGCGGAGAGATTGAACGGTCTCGTCATTACCGGCGGGGATTTTGATATCGAGCCGCACTACTACGGAGAAACGCCCCTGCCAGGTCTGGGAAAGCTCAACCCGCGGCGCAGCGCGTTCGAGCTGGAACTGGTCCGCTGGGCCGGCAGGACCGATCTGCCCCTCCTGGGGATCTGCGGGGGGATGCAGACGATCAACGTGGCCTGCGGCGGGACGCTTTACCAGGACATTCCTGCCCAGTTGCCCGGCGTACCGTTAAACCATGAACAGGGCCGGAACATCCGGGCCCATAAAGTGGGCATCGAACCAAACACCCTCCTGGCCGGCCTGCTGAAGAAAACCGGGATAGAAACCAACAGCTCGCATCATCAGGGCGTCAAAGGAGTCGCCCCCGGCCTCCGTGCCTGCGCTACAGCCCCCGACGGCCTGATAGAGGCAATAGAAGGCAGCGACTCAAGATTCATGCTGGGCCTGCAATGGCATCCCGAAGCCCTCTATGCGCACGACCTCATCTGGCTGAGGGTTTTTGAGGGATTGGTCGGTGCGGCATAACGGAGACGCCTTTCAGCCCGCTGCATGTGTTTTCAACGGCGAATTCCAGGGGGCAAATTTCAGCAGCAGCAATATCCCCGGTACGGCGATCAGGACGCAGGCGATAAAGAAACCCTCCCAACCCATATGTTTGGCCAGAAACCCGGTCGGCGCCGAGGCAATCACCCGGGGAACTCCCATCAGAGAACTCAGCAGGGCGTACTGAGTGGCGGTGAATTTCTTGTTCGTAATGCTGGCCATAAACGCCACGTAGGCGGCGGTGCCCATGCCGGCGGTGAGATTCTCGAAGGCGACGACCCCCGATAAAACTGGCAGGCTGTAGCCGATCCTCGCCAGGACGGCGAAGCCCGCCGTGGAGAGTCCCTGAAGAAAACCGAACACCCACAGAGCGCGATTGATGCCCAGGCGCAGCATGAGCACCCCCCCCAGCAAAGCCCCTCCTGCTGTTGCCCAGAACCCGAAAAGCTTGACTATGGCGCCGATCTCGGTCTTGGAGAATCCTATCTCCAGGAAAAACGGGGTGCTCATGGCGCCGGCCATCGTATCTCCGATCTTGTACAGGAGGATGAAGGCAAGCATCATGATCGCATTTTCCCTGGTGAAATAATCGACCAGGGGGCCGGCAACGGCCTCCCTGAAAGTCCTCGGCGCGCCGGTCATTTCAGGTTCCGGCGTCAGCAGCGTGGTGACGATGCCCGGGAGCAGGCATAAAGCCATAATGAGGTACACCATCGAAAAGGGCATGTGATCCGACAGGATTAGGCCGCCGCCCGAGGCCAGCAGCATCCCGGTGCGGTATCCGTTCACGTAGAGCGACGAGCCCAGGCCGAGTTCCGCGTCGGCGAGGTCTTCCCGTCGGTAGGCATCCACAATGATGTCCTGCGAGGCGCTGAAAAAGGTGACCAGAAAGGCGACGAAGGCGACCAGCCAGGGGTTGAATTTGGGGTCGGTCATACCGAGCGCGGCAATCGCCAGCATCAGCGTGGTTTGGGCGATGACCAGCCACCCGCGCCGGCGGCCGAGAAAGGGCGGGACGTAGCGGTCAAAGAAAGGCGCCCAGAGGAATTTGACGGTATAGGGAAACCCCACCAGGGCCATCATGCCGATAACGCTCAGATCCACCCCCTCTTCCTTCATCCAGGCCTGCAGCACCGTGATGGTCAAAAGAAGGGGAAGGCCGCATGTGAAGCCCATGATGAAGGACACCAGCATGCGCCTGCTGAATATTACTTTCAAGAGTGATTTATGGTTGCCGTTCTGCATGATCTCCTTAGCTGAAATTATCGCTGCTCCCGGAGACGGCGTTCGCCGAAACGCATGGGGAGGATCGCGGCCAGGACACAGAGAACAACCACAAGGGCAAAAGAGCCCCCAAGCCATGCCCACTGCAATCCGGTGAGACTTCGCCCGCGGAAGTCCGCCATGAACACCTGATACACCGGCCCGGCCTCCAGAACGATCACCAGGGCGATGAACCCGGCGGCAAGCAGCATGAACATCATCCCCCCGAAGCTGGTCACCGACTGGGCCGGATTTTCGGAGCGGAAGTCGGGATAGGCCGCGCCGAACCCCACTCCCATCGCGACGACACCCGGCACCATAAGAAAGACGGTGGCGGCCGAGACGGCCATCATGAAGGGCGCCACCTCAAGGAGTACATTGGAGGCCACGATGAGAGTCTCCGCCATGACCAAGAGCGGCAGATAATAGACGGCAAACTTGACCCAGAGAAAGGCCTTGAGGGAAATGGGCGCGGCCCTGACGATCCAGAAGGCGTCGCCTTCGCAGCTCACTGCGGGATAGACGAACCGGGCCGCGATCGCCGTCAGGACGAAGGCGGCCAGTCCCATATTGAGAAAGGAAAACAGGTTCTGCAGGTAGATCGTCCGGAGGGGAGAACCTCCCAAGGGCAGCACCGAAAAGTTATACAGGTAGATGACGATCAGTCCCCCGATGAGAAAAAGCTGCGGCCATTGCGTCTGATCGCGAAAGAAGACCCTGGCCTCCTTGGCGGCAAACGCCCACGCGGGGCCGGCGAACCTCCGGAAAAGACGACGACGCCTCCCTCCTGATCCGATCCGCAGGGCCAACGGCCTCGCGCTCGAGGTCTGGGCCTTGGAATAGCCGCGGAAATATATCGCCGCCGCCGTCCAGACGCCTATGTAGGCAAGGGCGGCAGCGCAACTCCAGGAGAGGGCGAGATGGAAAAGCGCCTCTCCCCTGAGACCGGCGAGGGCAGCATTGAGACTGTCGACCGCCCAGGTGGTGGGAAGCAGAGGGGAGCCGGGCGTCTCCATCGCCCGCAGATAGACGATCAGCGTGGAAAAGGCCTCCGGATTCACCAGGCGCTCCGGCCTCAGCAGACGGAAGGACATTATCAGAGCCAGGATCAGGACAGCGCCGAGGAAGACCGCGGCCGTCCTGATCCGCCCCGCCGGCAGGAGAACGGCCGCCGTGACGACCGCAAGCCCGCTCAGGGCGGCGGCGATCAGGCAGAGCGACAGCAGGGACATCCCCGCCGTCAGATAGAAGAAGGGACCGGCATGATAGACGATCCCGTAGGAGAGAAAGACCGGCAGGCTGAAGACGACCACCATCCACGAGCTGTCCACGGCGCTCTCCAGCCAGCGCGCCAGAAAGATCCTCCCCCGCGGCACGGGCAGCGAATGGACGAGGATCAGATCGCGGCTGAGGTACAACTTGGAGAGGGAAGTGATGATGCTGCTGAAGATCAGGAGCGTAAAGAAGGTCACCAGCACCATCGAGAGGAGCTTGCGGGCGAGGATGTCCCCGAACTCCTCGACCCCCTGGAAATAGATGAGCACCCGGTAGAAGATCGCGAAGGCGCCCGCCCAGAAACCGGCGCCGATCAGGGCAAAGAGAAAATAACGTATCCGGCGGTTGCCGGCGTTTTGCGCCGCGCCCCCGTTCCGGAAGGAGAGCAGGCGGGGCCGCAGCAGGGCAAGTACCTCCCTCATGCGCCCTCCTGCCCGGTCAGCCGGAGGAACACCTCTTCGAGATCGCCTTCGGCCAGGAGGGCCGTTCCCCGGAGGTCTCCCGTCGTCCCCGTCGCGATCAGCCGTCCCCGGTGAATGACCCCGATCCGGTCGCAGAGGTCCTCGGCGATCGAGAGGGTATGGGTGGACATGAAGATCGTCACGCCCTGCCGGGCCTGTTCCCGGAGGAGGTCCTTGACCAGGCGGATCCCCGCCGGATCGAGGCCCACCATCGGTTCGTCCACGATGATCGTGCGGGGATCGTGCAGGAGGGCCGCAGCGATGACCAGTCTCTGCCTCATGCCGTGGGAATAGGCCTCGATGAGCTCGTCGGCCCAGTCGTGGAGGGAAAACCTCGCCAGCAGCCCCCCGGCCTTCTGCCGGAAGGAGCCGTCGCCTACGCCGTAGAGGTCGGCGGAAAAACGCATGAACTCCATGCCGGTGAGCTTCTCGTAGAGGAAGGGCCGGTCGGGGATGAACCCGATGGAGCGCTTGGCCGCCACCGGCTCAGCCGCCATCGAGATCCCGTTGACGGAAACCTCCCCTTCCGAAGGCGCGAGGACCCCCGCCAGCATGCGGATCGTCGTGGTCTTGCCGGCGCCGTTGGGCCCGATGAACCCGAAGATCTCCCCTTTGGCCACCGAGAGGTTGAGCCGGTCGACCGCGAGGGTATTCCCGAATCGTTTGGTCAGGTTCTTCAGTTCGATCATCTTTTAGTCTCCACGACCTCTATATTGAGCCTGCCGATGATCCCCAGCAGATCGAGTTGGCGATCCACGGAACCCCGGACAAACCTGATGTGGGTGACGTCCGCGGGCAACTGCCCCAGCGCCGCGTCGGCGGTCATCCAGGATCCCCGGTCTTTCAGGAACAGGACATTCCAAGCGTGATAGTAAAACCGCCCGCGCAGGTAGACCACCCCAGCCTCGACCTCAGCCGGTATTCCCGCCGCGCGGGTGAAGGCCGCCACCAGGACGGCGTGTTCGTTGCAGTCCCCCACCCTTCTCTCCAGGGTCTCCAGGGCGTTCGGAACGGAAAGCACCGGGCGTTTCTCCAGGTTTTCATGAACCCAGGCGACGATCTTGCGCGCCTTGACGGCATCCGCATCGCCCGGCGCGACGATCCCCCGCAAGGTCCTTACGATCTGTGGGTGATCCGCCTGGATCAGGGGCGTCGCTTCGAGAAACTCCCGCAAGTCCCCTCCGTAAGCTCTCTCTCCCTTAATCCCGGCTGCGTCCTCCCGCCGGATCGTCAGGATGCCGTCGCGCCAGGTCTGCCTTCCCCCGTCCAGAGAAAGGGCCTGGTCCCCGATGCCGGAAATTCTTACCTTCAGACCGGTCAGTTTCTCCTGTTCTTCTATGGGAATCGAGGAGGGAACAGCCGCGAGGTCCGCCAGGTCGGCACCACCTCCCTCTTCCAGGCCGGCCAGGGCCTCTTCCCTTGTCACCCGCTCCAGGGCGATCCCCAGGATCCCCGTCTCCCTGACGATGGCCCCTTCTTCATCGACCCAGGCGAACTGCTTCATCCCCATGAAATCCACTTCGTACTTCTTCGTCATCAGGCTTTTGCCCATCGCCGTCAATGATTCTTCGGCAAGAAGGGCGACCCGCACCGGCCTCTGTCCCAGCGAGGCGGGATCGAAGACCGAGAAGGTCCTTACCTCTCCGCGCGCAAGGTTCCCGATACCGGGCGAAGACAGGATGCCGCCGCCCAGATACGGCGTCTCCGCGAGATCGATGACGCTCCGCGTCTCCGAACCGGGAGCGCCGGCAAAAAGCGCCAGCCTTTTCCCATCCACGGAACCCCGCGCCGTAAAACCGAACAGGTTCGACCGCAGCTCGAATTGAAAAGAGGTGAGCGCCCCGTCGGGCCCCAGTTCGGCGTCGGTTCTGACCGCGACCGGCTGCACGCTCCCCAGCATGTTGATCCGCATCCGGATCTCTTCCGCGTAGCGAAACCCGCTCCCGGTTTTCGTCCGGCTCCGCTGGGCGTAGCCTATCTTATGACCGTTTTGTGTGACGGCAAGCCACGTCTCGCCGGCCGGGGCCGGGTTTTTTCCCGCCGGGACCGCCGGCGCCCCGCCGGATATTTTTCCCGGTATGCCGAGGCGGATCGCAAGCAGGACGGCAAAGACGAGGATCGCCCCCCCTCCCGCCAGCCAGTGCCGTCCCTTTCGCCCCTTTGCCATGCCTCTCCTCATAACGCATCTTCCGACACTTCCCTGTCTTGGAAAGCGATTATAAAGAACGGCCGCAGAGGTGTCAATGCGGGCGGAGAAATAAATGCGAAATATTGCGCCTTGTAACGCGGGGCGCTTTTTGATAGCATGGCGCCGCCTGAACGCAAGTGTCCGGCGCGGGCCGGACGATAAACGATGTGAGATCTATTGAAAATCATGATCCCTCCGCGCGCTGTACATTTTTCGACCCTGTAGCTGCTCGCTGCGCTGCCGGGGAAAAATTAGCTGCGCTACGCTCCGCTGATTCTCCGAATTAGCTATGCTACACTTCGCTAATTCTACGAATTCGCGCTTCGCGCTCAGACAGTTTTCCCGGCGGGCGCTCCGCTGCGCGCACAGGGCGCAAGGGGACAGATTTGAAATCAGCCCCCTCCCCACATCTACAATGCGCGCTCCCGGGATATGATTTTCAGGTTGGGTAATAGTCTCAATGGGGGAAAGGCCGGCGGATGGCGGAAGACGGGTCCATAGAACAGGCGAGGGAGGTGCTGCGGATCGAGGCGGAGAGCATCCTCCAACTCATCGACAGGGTGGGCGGCTCTTTCTCCCGGGCGGTGGATTTGATCTGCCGCTCCAAGGGGCGGGTCATCGTCGCCGGGATCGGGAAATCCGGCCTGATCGGGAAGAAGATCGTCGCCACCCTCACCAGCACCGGCACGCAGGCGCTCTTCCTCCATCCCGTCGAGGGCCTCCACGGAGACCTGGGGATCGTCACAAAAGACGACGTCCTGCTGGCCATCTCGCACAGCGGCGAGACCCACGAGCTCAACCTGATAGTGGACAGCATCCGCGCCCTCGGCGTGCCGTGCATCGCCTTTACGGGAAACCTCTCCTCCACGCTCGCCCGCTGCTGCGATCTGGTGATCGACGTCGGGGTGGCCAGGGAGGCCTGTCCCTTCGGCCTCGCGCCGACATCGAGCTCGACCGCCGCCCTGGCGATGGGGGACGCCCTTGCCGTCGCCCTGATCCGGAAGAGGAACTTCCAGGAAAAGGACTTCTTCAAGTTTCACCCCGGCGGGAGCCTGGGCTCGCGGCTCCGGGCCAAGGTCCGGGACGTGATGATCGGCGGCGCTCTGGTCCCCCACGTTGTATCGGGCGTGTCCGTTCTGGAAGCGATCCGGGAGATGGATGAAAAGAACAAGGGCTTCGTTCTCGTCACCGATGCCGGCGATAAACTGCTCGGCATCCTGACCGACGGCGACGTCCGGCGGTTCATCCGGCGCGGCCGGGATTTCCGGAAGGAGAGGATCGAAGCATTCATGACCCCTTCCCCCAAGACGATCCGCGAGGATGTCTCCATCGCGCAGGCCGTTGAATACATGCAGCGCGAGGAGATCACAACCCTCGTCGTGACCGACGACGGGAAGCGCCTCAAGGGGTATATCCATCTGCACGACATCCTCGGCCGGGGCGGCACCCTGAAGATCTCCATCGTCGATTGAGCCCTGCGCCCGGAGCAGGATCGGAGGATGATGAAATTCACTCTCGGCCCTTCCTCCCTCTCGACGAGGAAGGAATGCAGAGGGATGGCATCTTCCCGTAAGCCCTCCGCCGACCTTTAAAAATCTCGTTGATAATGAGCGTCGTTGATGGTATGAGAAGCTCCACAGAGAAACGCTGGGGGATCGTTCAATGGTAGGACAACGGACTCTGACTCCGTGAATCGTGGTTCGAATCCACGTCTCCCAGCCAAAATAATTTCAAGGGGTTACGAGTCGTAAAAGCGGCCGTGACCCCTT
>Ga0172369_10000274_pt1 | contig 75787 bp, 63 predicted proteins | sample LakKiv25m_FD_114539 | JGI IMG/M metagenome (GOLD analysis project Ga0172369, IMG submission 114539) | Freshwater microbial communities from Kabuno Bay, South-Kivu, Congo - kab_022012_11.25m | ecosystem: Environmental > Aquatic > Freshwater > Lake | place: Democratic Republic of the Congo... | reverse complement strand
GAAGCGGATGCGGGAGAGCACCAGGATGGGGGTTTCCGCGTGGCGGGCGCGAAGGGCGGAGATGAAGCCGGGAAGGGTGGCGTCCATGCGGCCGCCGCTGTTGGCCTCGTAGTCGAGGACGAAGAGGGAAGCGCGGCGGATGGTGGCGATGGCTTCGGCAACTTCGGGCTCGCCCTGCCCGCTGCCGGAGAAGCCCAGGTTGACGAAGGGCACGTTCAGCCCGCGGGAGAGGATGTTGGTATAGCTGGCGCCGGGGCGCGACGCGCAGCCGCCGTGGGTAATTGAGGTGCCGTAGACCACCACCGGCGAGGCCAGGCGGCAGGACGGCGGGGCGGCCAGCGACGCGCCGGCGCGGAGGCCGATGGATAGCTCTTTCACTCCATTGAAGAGCGGAAAATTAAGGATGAAGGAGAGCGGCGCGCGGCCCGCGCGACCGAGTAACCGGCATTCATACTCCCCGGCGCCGGCGGGAAAGCGGGTAACGGCATAAAACCGCTCGCGTCCCGGTTCGCCCAGGTATAAGTCAAAGCCGCTGACGCCGGTCTGCGGCATGTGCTCGAATCCATACGGACCGGACGCCGGCGCGCAGTCCATGCCGAAGGGTGTGCGCAGGCGCGCCCGTATATCCAATATGTCGGTATCGGAAGTAAAGCGAAGCTGCCCGCCCGCGGTGCACCAGGCGAGTTCCTCGACTACCGGGGGCAGCGGTCGCGGCAGGCATAACGGCAGCCGCCGGAATAAGCGGTCCTCATCGAACCAGGCAAAACCTGACAGCGCGAGCGGCGCATCGCGTGGATCGCGCCAGATCAGATCATCGGTATCCTGTTTAACGCTCATATATTCACCTTCAGACGAGGTAAGTGGTTTGGTTAACAACCGTGACTGTCACGAAGCTTAATTCCGAGGGGAACTGTCACCCATTTTCCGGCTAAACGCGAGAGCGCTCAGATTGTATCTCATTTTTCTTTACCGCAGTAGTATGCTGATTTCCCAGCCGATCATGTCGATGGAGGGGGTTGCGGTGGTGTCATTGGGCAGCTCCTCCGGGATGCCGGGGTCGCCGCTGTAGAAGGTGCGGTTTTGATCCAGCGGCACGTAGGCCAGGTATTCATTGCCGTTGAAGCCGAAGCCGTCGTATTCCTTGATGCCTTGCAGGGGGATTTCCAGGTTTTTCATGGTGATCCAGTTGACCTGTATGGTGGCGGGCAGGGGATCGCCGGGCGCCACCATGTCGCGGGCGTCGATCTCCAGCACGATGCGGTTGTTGTCCTGCACCTCCGCGCGGAAGGGACGGCCTACCGGCTCGCCGTTGCGGTATTGCTGAAAGGAGCCGCCGTTGAAGATTACGTAGAAAGGCGGTTCTTGAATGGGATCGTTCGGTCCCAGGCCGGAGATGGTGCCCCAGCCGTTCCCGTATTCGGGACCGGTCACCACCGGCACCGGGCCGTCGGCGTCGTCCGCGTCGGTATCGACGGCGAAGAAGTAGTAATATGCCGGATTGTAATCGCCGTTGAGGCTAATTTCGGTGTAGACAGTCACCGGCGGATTGTCGCCTGTCCCGCCCTCCGCCGGGAAACGGGCGCATCCGGCGGCGAGGACGACGAAGACGAGACTGCATATTCCCCAAAGGGTCCGGCGCATGGTTACTCCAATCTTGGGAATAAATGAGTTCGTAGTTCAAAGTTCGAATTTCGAAGATCAAGGTTTTTCATTTTTCATTTCCCCCTGTATTATAAGCATATGTCACGCAAGACGCCAACATCCAAGCAACCCGGCGTGAGGACACGCCTGCGCGCCTTCCTCTGGCTGATGCCGTTGGGGGGCGTCGCGCTGTCGCTGAGTTTTCCGAACGATCTGCTGCCCGGCGCCGCGGGCGACAGGCCATCTTTCCTGATTGCTTGGATCGCGCTGCTGCCGCTGGCATGGGCGATGCAGGCGCTGCCGGGGCGTACGCGGCAGCGGGCCGCGTGGCTGTATGGCGGCGGATTCGCCCTCAGCACCGTGGCGTGGGCACGGCTGTTCGGATATATACCCTGGTTTCTGCTGGCGTTAGCCTTTATAATCATCTTTTTTCCGCTTTCTCTGTACCTGGCCGAGCGTATTTCGCCGTCACGGCGGCTGTGGCCGCTCGCGTTCGCGCTGGCCTTCACCGGGTTGGAATGGGTGCGCGGGCAGGGGATGTTCGGCTTTCCATGGGCGGAGCTGGGCAGCAGTCAGGCAGACGGATTTACCGCTCGCATCGCCTCCGTGGGCGGCATCCAGTTGATTACCTTTCTGCTGCTCTGGGTGACCGGCGCCGCCGTGCAGGCGGCGCGGGAAAGGCGGGCGGCGCCGCGCTGGATGCTGCCCGCCAGCCTGGCCGCGCTGGCCGTCAGCCTGGCAGCGGGCTTGCTGCAGTCGCGGGTGGCTGTCGCGCGGTGGGAGCATGGGACTAATGGACTGCGCGTGTCCGTGGTGCAGCCCAACGTGCTGCGCGGCCTGACGCCGGCGGACCTGCGGATTCAACCCTCCGACGCGGAGCTGCGGCGCCGCACCGACAAACTGATCGAGCTCTCCCTGGCGGCTGCCGCGGAGAAACCTCCGCTGCCGGCGGATTACCGCCGCCTGATCGTGTGGCCGGAGAGCGCGCTGCGGGATTCGCCATATCAACGGGGAGTTTGGAATCTGTGCCGGGAGACCGGAAGCTATCTGCTGCTGGGGTCATCGGGATACACGCGGGTGGGACGCTCGCTTTCAGGCACTGGACGTTATGGCATGACGAATTCCGCTTTTTTGTTCGACCCGGCGGGCGGAATGGTAGAGCGTTACGATAAAATCCACCTCGTTCCCTTCGGCGAGTTCGTGCCGTTTCGCGAACTGGTCGCCCGCTGGTATACCGTGCGTGCTGATGACCTGATTCCGGGCGCGGCGCGCGAGACATTGCGGGAGACGGGCGTGCCGCTGGGGGTAGGCATCTGTTTCGAATCCACCTTCCCGGCCATCTCCCGGCGATACGCGCGGCAGGGCGCGGGACTGCTAGTCTTCATCACCAATGACGCGTGGTTTCACCGGACCGCCGCGGGCAGGCAGCACTTCAATCACGCCCGTTTCCGCGCGCTGGAGACGGGACTGCCCGTTGCGCGCGCGGCAAGCACCGGCATTTCCGGTCTGATTGCCCCGGACGGGAGCGTCCTCGACGAAATTCCCACCTACCGAGAAGGAGCGCGCGCGCGCGATCTGCCCGCCGGAGTGCCCGGCACCTTCTACACGGCCGCCGGCTGGCTCTTCGGGCCGGCGTGCCTCATCCTCGCGCTGGCGCTCGGCGTCATCGGCGCCATTCGCGCCCGCCATCGTCAGTGACCGCGACAACGACCGGTCATAACCACTCCTCTTGTGGGGTATTGTTCAACCGGACCAATGATCGCGGAGAATCGTCATGGCAAAGTTCAAAGTCTATATCACGCGCCGGGTTCGCAACGGTTTTCGCCGCGCGCTGGAAGAAGTGGCCGATATCGAGCAGTGGGATGAAGATAGGCCAGTTCCGCGCGAGGCGCTGCTGTCGGCAATCCGCACCGCGGACGGCCTGATCTGCATGGGCGACGACGTTATCGACGCGGATGTGATAGCGGCGGCACGGCGCCTGCGGGTCATCAGCACGGTCAGCGCCGGGTACGACCACATCGATCTGGAAGCGGCCAGGGCACGCCGCATCACCGTGTGCAACACACCGGGACTGGGCGATAACGCGGTGGCTGATCTCACGCTGGCGTTGATGCTGGCCTGCGCGCGCGCGCTGGTGGACGCCGACCGCTTTGTGCACGAACGGCGGTGGGAATACTGGGCGCCATATCTGTTCGCGGGCGTGGAGATGCGCAACAGCACGCTGGGCATCATCGGGCTGGGACGCATCGGCCTGCAGGTAGCCGTTCGCGCGCTGGGATTCGGCATGCGCGTGCTTTACGACAGCCCCAAGCGACATGAAGACGCGGAGAGCCTGGGACTGCAATTCGGCAGCCTGGACAACATCCTGCGGGAAGCGGATTTCATCAGCCTGCACGTGCCGCTGCGGCCAGCGACATGGGGATTGATCGACGCGCGCCGGCTGCGGCTGATGCGGCCTTCCGCCTTCCTGATCAATATGTCGCGCGGCGCGGTGGTGGATCATGACGCGCTGGTGCGGGCGTTGCGTGAGAAATGGATCGCCGGCGCCGCCCTTGACGTTTATCCACACGAGCCGATCTCGCCGGATGATCCGCTGCTTGAGCTGCCGAACGTCATCCTGACGCCGCATATCGGCAGCAATACGCGGCGCTCGATGGCGCGCATGGTGCGCGCGGCGGCCGAGCAGGTGATCCAGGTACTGCATGGAGAGCCGCCGGATTATGGGATCGTGACGTTTGAGGAGCAGAAAAAGGCAGCGTGAAGAGGTAAATGAAAAATGAAAATGTTTCTCATAATTCAGAGCAGATATTGTGTTTGGTGAACGAAACGATAGGATAATACAAGGAATTCGGCGCTATCGACTCGAATATATCACTGGCGAAGCCAGCGAAGCTCTTCCTCAAACCGTCGAGTATGAAGTATTATGCCTGGTTTCGACTAGCGCAAACATAAACTTCGAACTAAGGAGCTATCAATGGAACTCATGCAAGCCATCGCCACCCGGCGCTCCACACGCAAATACCTGCCGGCCCCGGTGAAACGGGAAACCCTGGAGGAATTGATCAAAACCGCCACGCTGGCGCCCAGCGCGATGAATTCGCAGCCGTGGGCGTTCGGCGTGATCGAGGGGGCGGAAAAGCTGCGCGCGTTTTCCGACCGCACGAAGGAGCTGCTGCTCGCCTCAGCGGCGGAGCTTCCGTGGATCGAGCGTTATCGCGGAATGTTTGAGGACCCGAACTACAACGTTTTTTATGGCGCGCCGGCGCTGGTGCTGATCTGCGGGAAACCGAGCGGAGTGCACGCGGAAGGCGACTGCGCCATGGCCGCGCTCGCGCTGATGCTCGCCGCGCGGGATAAGGGGCTGGGCACCTGCTGGATCGGCTTTTTTGCCTTCCTGCTCAACAGGCCGGAGGAAAAGGCGGCGCTGGGCATTCCCGCGGATTATCAGATCGTAGCCCCCATCATCGTCGGCCACCCGGACGGCGAAATGCCGATGCCGGAACGAATGCCGCCGGAGATGCTGTTTTAGAAGGAATGAATGGAGAATGGAGAATAGTGAATGGTGAATGGAGAATGGTGAATAGTGAAGGGTGAATGAGAATGGCATTGAATTCACATGCATCATTCACCATTCACCATTCACTATTCACCATTCGCCAATTCGCCAATTCACTATTCACAATTTGCCGCTAAATCTGATATATATAAGGGCGGTTTCATAATCGACCGTCAAGGGGGGTGGCATGTCGTTGTCCATGATTCCGGCGCTGCGCCGGTTTGGGGTGCTGTTCGGGGTAATGCTGGCATTGCTGCCGGCGCAGATCGTGCGAGCGGCGGAAGCAGCCGGACAGGGCGCGCAAGTCGCCGTTGCGCCGATGCCGGCGGTGGCGGCGGACTTCCAGACGCGGCTGGATTTCACAAAGGCGAACCTGCCGGCCATCATCACCGCGGCGGAAGCGGCGGCGAAGCGGATTACCGAGCATCCGGCGGCGCTGATCAACGTTCCTTACGGCGAGCAGCAGACCTTCGCCGAGGAGATTCTGAACCGCGCCGGCGGGCTGGCCAACGCGCTGCCGTCCGTCGAGCGGCCCAACATGACGACGCCGGACGACATTGCCCTGCTGGCCGTGCGCGCATGGGATGTGGACGGGCCCAATATGCTGAAGCTGATGGAGGGTTATAAGAAGCAAGGCTGGATGATCGTCCTCTTCGCCTCGAAGAACGGCCTGCCGGCGGATGCGAAATACGACTATCTCATCGATAATGCCGGGGGTCCGGGCAAGGACGACTCGGCGATGAATACCATCGGCAACGTGCTGAATGTGTGGGTGTGGACCTGTGAATATGCCGCCGCCATGACGCGGCTGGGCAAGTATCCCGGCGTGCTGCAGAGCATGGTGGTGAACGGCTCGGAGAAACACAACGGCTTTATGCAGAGCCGCGAGGGGCGCCTGTTCATTGGCGAGTGCGCCACCGCCATCCCGGCGGGCGAGTTGGCCGGCGTTTATTTCCGGCGCGTGGACCTGCTGATGGCCCAGTTGCTGACCACCTCGACGCGGCGGCAGATCGACCGCGCCGCGACCTTCGTCGCCGAGCGGCTGAAAGCGGGCAAAACCGTCATCACTTCATCGTGCGAGCACTTCCTGCTCTCCGATATCTTCAACGACAACAAAACCCCGTGGAAGCCGGTGAACGTGGTTTGGCGCGCCAAAGAAGCCTACCGGCAGAACGTGGGCGAGGGCGATCTCATCGTCTTTTTCGGCTATATCGGCCTCAGCACCGTCAGCGAAGACTACGCGAAGTTCATGCGCGAGACGAAAGCTGATATCATCGCCAGCTACATTCCCGACTGGAACAATCCGGACAACAACGCCAATGAAGGCCTGGCGGTCATCGAGCAGCACTGGCGCGTCGGCGACGGCGAAGTGAACATCCCCTTCGTCCCCGGTCTGATAGCCCCGGTCAGCGGTCTGGAAGGCGCGCTGATTTACCGCATGCTGGATGACGCGGCGGCCGCGAAATTGGGAGAATGAGTTTTGAGTTTTACCACTCCGCCGGCACTTCGCGCCGGAGGAGCGGGTCAACCGCCGTGCAGTTGACATAGCGGGCGTAGTGCAGGTGGGGGCCGGTGGCTACGCCGGTCGATCCCACTCGCGCAAGCTTCTGCCCGGCCTTCATTTAACCAATGAGCGGAATAATATGCATGGAGCGCGGACTGCCAGCCCGCCCGCGATGAGATGTTTGCCTCATAATCACTAAATACCCTGGAGCCGGGTACTTTATGTGTGGAGGAGAGAACAGGGCGCCCAGGTGGATGGCACCATCACCCCGGCTCCAGGGGCTTGAGGCCGTTCTAAGCATCTATAGTATACCACCGCTTCCCCTACTTCGCAAGAGCGGGACGGAAATATTTTATAATTATTTTGCTTAACTCTGTTAAGCGGGCAAAGCTAGTTCCAAGTTCCGTGCAAATCTTCGAAATCCGTAGCAGGCATTGGCGCAAAAGCAGCGAAGATAGCACCTCATATCGCTCCGAAAGGGGAACCCGAATATGATTCGCAGCGTGAAGAAGGTCTTTCGCACTTTTACCGCTCTCGATGAATGCACCCGCGACGGCGGGATCGACCTGTCCCGCGGCCATGCCGGCGCGCGCCTGATGCCGCGCCAGGTGCTTGCCGACGAAATGGGACGCACCAATCCCCACGCCACCGAGCCGTTCGGCGGCCTGGTGATGGTGAAGAAGCAGTTCGTGATCGACGATCCGAACGTGCGCGGGGCCGTCCTCGCGCTCTACCTGCTCTGCGACAAGCCCGGCGCGAAGCTCACCGTCAGCGTCAACGGCCATCCGCTCTCCCTCCGCTGGAAAGAGAAGCGCGATTACTGGCAGGACACCTGGACGCCCCTCCGCGTGCCCGTCGAATTCCTCAAGCAGGGGCTGAACGAATTTGTCCTTTCCGGCGAGGAAAACGCCGGTTGGGCGACGATTATCGAGCATACCCGTCTCCCCCGTCGCAGCGCGAAAAGCATCGATGGGGGCCAAACCTGGAGCTTCAGCGGCCTGGGCGGCACCGGCGCTTTCCTCCACGGTGAATACGTCATCCGCCTCGAGCTGAAACGTTACGCGCCCGAGGGCGCCATCACCTCGCCGCCCATCGATCTGGCCCTCCCCGCCGGCGCCGGCGGCATCGCTGCCAACGCGACGATCCGCCATGCGCGGGTAACAACGGAGGCGGAGACGCCGGAGGGCACGAAGCTGTCCTTCCTTGCCCGCTTCGGCCCCTCGCCGAGTTACGATCCGGCCTCCTGGTCCTGCTGGGAGGATGCCGCCGGCGAGATCGTCCCACCCCCCGGCGCGCGCTTCATGCAGTGGCAGGCCAACCTTGCCACCTCCCGCCCCGACGCCACCCCGGCGCTGCGCTCCGTCCAGGTGACCGCCGAGCTCGACGTGAAAAAGCCGACCTTCCGCGCGGCGGTGACGCAAGCGGATAATCCGAAGGTCGTCCGCAGCTCCTACCCCTTCGCCCATCAGCGCTTCGAAGAGCCGCGTCTCGAGCTGTTCCGGCAGAAGTGGAACCTGGAGGCAATCGTCTCGCCCGACCACACCGATTTCGAGAACCTTATCGCCATGCGCAACTGGACCCGTCACCAGTGGGAGGACGGCTGGAATCTGGGCCCGATGAAATTTGTTCCCCCGTGGGACGGCTTCCTCATCCTCGAGCTCGCCAGCCGCCAGCTTGCTCTCGGCATGTGCACCCACTACTCCACCGCCATGGTGCACGCCTGCGCGGCGCTCGGTTACACCGCGCGCACCCAGATCATGCACAGCCACTGCATCGTGGAGGTTTGGTCCAACACGCTGCGCAAGTGGGTGCACTTCGACCACAGCGGCGACACTAACGACGCGCGGAAGATGACCTTCCACCTGGAGCGGGACGGCGTGCCGCAGAGCGTGTTGGAGATCCACCGCGCCTACCTCGACGGCACGTGGACGGAGTTGAAATTCAACCCGCCGGAAGCGGCGGAGGTATTCCCGCTGGAAGGACGGATGAAGCTCTACGACCGTTTCTGCATCCACTTCCGCAACGATGAGCTGTCCTCCATGGAACCCGGCGAGCCCGAGCACGGCGCCCGCTGCTACCATTATGACGAATACCTGTGGTGGACCGACCGCCGCACCTCGCCCCCACCCTGGTTCACCCGCGTGTCCAGCCGCGAAGGAGATTACCACTGGACCCTCAACCACGCCGAGATCCACCTGGGCTATGCCGCGCGCCGCGCTCTCGACGTGCGGCTCGATACCGAGACGCCTAACCTGGAGACACTGCTCTGCCGTATCGACGGCGGCGAGTGGCAGCCTTGCGGCGCGCAGTTCCGCTGGCCCCTTCACGACGGCGACAACACCCTGGAGGTGCAGCCGCGTAATAAATTCGGCCATCGCGGCATCGTCAGCAGCGTAACCGTAGCCCTTGTCCCCGCCCGGCAACGTGCGCTGCAGCCGGTTGCCGGCTGATAGCAAAAATGGTGAATGGTGAATAGTGAATTTTGAATGGTGAATTCTCCATTCTCAATTCACCATTCACCATTCCTTCCGCGCTTTCTCCAGCAGCTCATCCACCCCCAGCTCGGTTGCCCAGCGCTCCAGGTATTCACTGTCGAGCTGCTCCCGGCAGGCTTTCAGCATCTCCAATACGTCGCGCCACTGCCGATCGGAGACGCCGCCGCCGGCTTTGTACCATTGCAGCTTCGTCAGGATCATGTCCTCGACGGTGGCGATAAAGGCTGTCTGTTCGGGTTCCTGCATGACTACCTGAGATTGACGTCGGTGAAATTGCTCGCGAGTGAAGGCATCCTCGCCGGCGACGAAGATATCGACTTTAAACATGGTCGCCAGATGGATCGCGTTGAAACAGCGCTTGCGCTGCACCGCATCCCGGATGGCTCCGGCATCGATGTAGAAGACAGGTTGCAACAATTCGACCAGCACATCGACTTGATCCGGACGAATAGCGGCAACGATGTCCGCATCGAGCGTCGAGCGAGCGACGCCGTAGAAGTTGCTGGCGATCGACCCCCCGATGAAGTAAGGGATCTGCAACTGCTTCAGCGCCTTTATTACCTGCATCATGACGGCGAGCGGCTCTTCATTCATGGCTGAGGTCATTTCGGGTCCATACGCTTTCAGCGCCAATTCCGGTCCAAGAAGAATGTCGGCCAGCCGGCGGCGCAATTCCGCCTCACTTGCGTCGGGAAAACGCTGCCGCAACCCGCTCGACAGGTTGACGCGGACCATGCGGTTGAGCTGCCCGACCATCCGCAGCTTCCGCCAGCCCGGTGTCTTCCGCATCAAATCGACCAGTACGGCTTCCGCTTCCGGCTTTGTATCGGGAAATAACGGCATGATTCAGACCTTAGCATCGCGCAGCATATAGGCCTGCAGCGTGCCCGATTCGTCCGAGTTGAAGAAGCCGGTTTTTCCATCAGGCGAGAGGAAGGGGTGGATGTGAGCTCCCTTCTGCCAGGAATTGCGCGGGTTGAGCAGGTAGGTGATGCGCTCGAGGGTGCCGCCCGTTTCCGCCGGCAGGTCCGCCGCGTAGATGGCGCCGCCGGTGTCCAGCGGGCCGGAGTCGGTGATGAACTTCGCACCCACGATGTCGGTGGCGAAGTGGTAGAACTGCGGGTTGGTGAAAGAGCGGCTCAGGTCGCCGCGGATTCCTCCGGGCGTAGCGATGCCGATGTGACCGGCGTAAGGAGCTTCAAGCCCCTCAATTAGCTGGCATTCCGCCGGCTGTTTGGTGCCGGTGGAAGTGATGGCCCGCCGGCTGCGACCGATCCAGCACTGGTGGCCCTGGCAGTATTCGTTGCCGTCGCGGCCCCAAGGCAGGTTGCGGAAGTTCGTGCCGTCGTCTCGAATCACGTGGATGTCGGCGCCAAGCCCGCCGACCAGCGTCACGATTTTCCCGGTCGCGTCGGCTTTATTATCATGATTCTCCTGGATGAGGATATCATGCGACGCTTCGAGATCGAGGGAGCGGCTGTATTGCGGGTGCATGTTGCACCAGGTCTGGCCGTGGATTACCTCGTTCACGGTCGCCTTCTCGAGGTCGAATACCATCAACCCCCATGGCGCGTTCTCGGTGCTGCCATCGCCGAAGAAAGCGGAAAGGGCCATGCGCCTGCCGTCCGAGGAGATGGTGGAGAGCGGGTATATTTTGCTCGGACGGAAGGTTGTGCCCGGCAACGGGCTGTCGATGACCAGCACCGTCTCGCGCTCTGTGCCGTCGATCTTCACCCGCTTCAGCGTCAGCCGCCCGCCGCCCGGCTCCGTTTCGTTCAGGAAATAGTAGACCGCCGTTCCATCCGGGGTAACCGATGGGGCGGTGGCGCCCGTCTCTTCAGTGATCGAAAACAGCGCGCCGGTCTCCACCTCGCACACCTGGTAGACGTGCCGTGGGTCGTCTTTGTCGCTCCCGTGCGCATGGGACGAGCGGTGCAGCAGGAAGCGCCGTGAATCCGGCGTGAATATCTGCGCTTCCATATAAAGATGGCAGGACGGCAGCGCCGGGTCGTCGGTCAGTTGAAAAACCTCGATCCCCCTGGGGGATCTCTCGTCGAGCAAATCAGGACGTGGAATCATGTATCACCTCTTCTTTGCGCCTTTGCGAGAAATGATAATTATGCGCTGACTCTTGCCTCATATCGATACGCCTTCGCCATCTCCAGCATCGCGCGCACCTTCTCGACTGAGGTTTCGGTGGGCAGCATGTCGCCGGAGGCGAGAAGATAGCCGCCATTAGGTCCGCCTTCGCTCAAGCAGCGCTCGGTGTCGGCAATAACTTCCTCCAGCGTGCCGTGCGCCAGCCGGTAGGTGTTCATGCCGCCCATCAGCGCCACGCGGTCGCCCACGCGCGCCTTGGCGTCGGCTACCGACACGCCGCCCAGGTTGTCCAGCGGCTCGATGCAATCCACGCCGGTGTCCGCCATCATCTCGAAGAGGTGGCTGCTGTGCCCGCAGATGTGCAGGTAAATGATCACGTCCGGGTTATACGCGCGCACTTCCTTCACCCAGCGGATCCAGTAGGCCTGGCAGAACTCTCGGAAGTGGTGCGGGGCGACCACGCCGCCGTAAGTGTCGGCGATCATCAGACCGTCGATGTTGATGTCGATGAGCGCCTTCGCATGGTTGATGGAAATGGCATACGCCTTCTCCAGGTACTTGTGGACGAAGTCGGGCCGGTCGTAAAGATCGATCATCGCCTGCATCTTGCCGCGCATCCAGGTCAGCTCTTCCACCGTGAAGGCCGGCGGCGCGCTGATGACGAAATAATCCTCGCCCGCTTCCGAGATGATTTCCTGAATGCCGTCCAGCTTGCCGCTCCGCGCGATCTCCTCTACGGTGGGGATGGTAATGGCATCGATGTCCTCATCAGTCTCGATGGTCGGCTCCTCCGACGGCACCACCCCGCCGCCGCCTTCGAAATCCACCCGTCCCAGCACCTCGCCAGTCTGCGGGTCGCGGCCATACCAATATTCGCCCACCTTTACCACGTCCTGCGGCTCGCCGGGGAGCCACGCGCGCAGGCCGTCAACTCCATACATCTTCACGCACTCGAAGGTCAGCCGGTTCATGCGCAACGGGTTCTTCACCACGTCGAGCAGCGTCTCCTCGAAGGGCAGCCCCAGCACCCGCGCCGCGTGCGGCACGCAAATCTGCGGGATGAACGGTACCCGATCCGCCCTCCCCCCGCGCATCGCAATCCGCACTCGCTCTTTTGCGTTCATACAATGTGTCCTCTCCAACACAAAGACACGAAGACACAAAGACTCGAAGAGTTATAAAATGTCTTTGTGCCTTTGTGTCTTTGCGTCTTTGTGTTAATCAGTACCTGCCATATGTATCTACCAGGTCGCGCATCAGGGTGATGCGGTTCTCCGCCGCGCCGGGGGGGACCTGGTCGCCGGCGTTGGCGATGAGGCGGGGGCTGATTCGCTTTATCGCCATCCACTCTTTCACCGCGGCGACGAAGGATTCTTCCGGCACGTAATCATACCACAAGTCGGGCGAGACGCCGCCGGAGAGGATGATGTCCGGGCCGGCTTCCGCGCGGCATTCCGCGGGGGTCAGGTCGCCCATCGGCGGGGGCGTCACCGCATCCACGCAGTCCATGCCCACTTCGCGCAGCATGGTGATGGAGCCGCGCAGCTTGCCGTCGATATGCACGGGCACGTATTTTCCGGCGGCGTGCAGGCGGCGGATGGCCTCAGTGAAGTAGGGACGCGACCACTTGGCGAAGAAACGCGGCGGTTGCAGGTCGCTGGAGAAGTTGTCGCCCATGATAACGATCGGCGCAGGCGAGGCGGCCAGCAGGTCGATCATGCGCAGGTTGCTCTCGTTGATCTGCTCCACCACCGCGTGCAGCACGTCCGGGCAGTCCATGGTCGCATACATCAGATTCTCCACGCCCATCCAATAGTGCATCAGATGGCCGATGGCGCTGTAGCCGGCGGAAAGGTAGACCACGCCGCCGTCGCCGACGTACTCGTCCCACGCCTGGAAACGATCCCAGCGCGGGGTGAAGGCGCGGCTGCCCAGCGCGTAACCGAGCACCTTCAAATCCTGCTCCGACTCCACCCCCCAGCGGCTGATCGCCCAGGAGTACGACCCCGGCTCCCACACCCGCCGCCGCTCGATGCTGCCCAGCGGCGTGGTGTGCCGCCAGACGATCTCCGGCTCGCTGTTGCGCTCGGTCTTATACATTTCCGACTGCACGTCGTCGCCGTAGGCCGCGCCGTAAAACGCGCCCAGGTTCGGCATATAGAACCCCGCTCCGACCTGCTTGTGATAATCGATCAGCGCATATTCAGGTTCTTCATACGCTACTGTCAGATCCCACGGCAGCCGGTTCCGGTGATAGAACCAGTGCGACAGGTCGAGCATGAACGGCGCCACGTCCGGCGTCTCGCCCCGATAAACGGCCAAAATGCGGTCGCGTAGGGTCATGATAGCGGTCCTCAAAGAAAAAACGATTGAAAAGATATAAAATTATCATTGAAATCTTTTTTCATTGAATATCTTTTTGCTGCATCCCAAGCTTCTCATACTCCCGTGTAAAATACGCCTTCAATTCAGCCTGCACCTTCTCGGAGAGCGGGCAGGTGAAGTCGCGGGTTAGTTCCTCGACCTTCGCGTGGGCGCGCTCGAGCAGTGAGGTGCTCTCGGCGAAACCGCCGGAAAGATCGAACAGGTCGTCGTGGAAGAACTCGTCGGTGCGCAGCAGGTCTACCGTCATGTCGTCCACCAGGTAGGTTTGCAATTCGTGTGCGGCCTTGATGTTCGCCACGCCCAGCCGGCCTTCGTCGAAGCGGATACCGCGGGTGAGGAACCGCGCGGCGTGCAGCCAGGCGGTCTGCACCATCATCATCTCCGCCGACATGCCGATGGCGTTATAGTTGGAGCCCAGGCCGTTCATCATGCTTGGTTTCGGCGCATAAGCGGCCAGCATGAAGAGCATTCCCTCCGCGCCGCTCTGCTGATCGTAGCGGTAGGTCATCGAGCCGCCCATCTCGGTGGCGACAGGAATATTGTAAGCGCGCGGAAGCTGGATGCCGCCGACTTTCCACAACACTTTGTCCAGCGTGTAATACAGATCGTGGCCGGAATGCATGTCCGCCACCGACGGCCCGAAGGAATAGAGGAACGGGTTGCCCGGATTGACGATCTGCGCCAGCGCGGCGAGGAAGATATTCTCGATATTGCCCATCAGCAGTGTGGAGGCCAGGCTGTAAGGCGAGGTGGTCCCGGCCATCGGGCAGGAGGTGGGCAAGATAGCGAAATCATATTTGCATGCCTCCAGCAGCAGCTCCGCGTTCATGTCGGTGAGCTGCAGCGGCGTCAACGGCGCCACCGCCACCGACATCAACTTGCTGCCCTTCAACGGCCGCCCCTGCAGCAGGATCTCCCCGATCTCGTAATACTGGCGAAGCTGCGGCAGCGAGGTGACCATCGCGTAAAGGTGCTTGTTCTGGTGCAGCAGATGCTCCTCCAGCGCGCGCAGGCTCGACGCCGGGCCGTCCACGTCGGTCACCGGGAAATCCATGCGGCTCATCGCCTTCACGAAGTCCAGCTTCTGCCCGATGATGGTGTGCTTGCGCATGTCCGCCAGGTTGGGCCGCCGCGGCTTTTGCGTCTCGTAATCGGTGATCCACGGGTCGGTGACGATTGCCTGCCCGTGCCACTGGTCGAGGCTGATGGTGGTTTCGTTCCCGTCTACATCGGCGATTTGATATTGCGACGGAACCAGCGCCAGCAATTCATGCAGCAGCAACGCCGGGAAGCGCACCGTCTCCCCCTCCACCCGGCACCCCGCCGCCTTGCAGCGCCGCAGGATATCCGGGTGGCCGATCCGGAAGCCGGTATCCGCCAGTATTTCCTCCGTCGTCCGCTGCACCCGCACGATTTGCTCTTCGGTCAGGCCCCTGATCGCTTCAATCATCGGTTTAGCCTTTCGTTCAGACGTTCGAGAGAGGATTGTAGCTTTTTCGACGAAGAGAGCGGAAATCCTGCACATCACCCATGCGCATTTACCAGTTACAGAAAGTGTTGGTGGTGCGGGATTTGGCAAATAGTGGCCGACAAAGTGCGATAATCCACTCTATTGTTGAACAAGGTATTATGTTATACTAACAAAGATGGAGGAACCGGCTATGAGTATAGATGAAGAGATTCAAGAGCATGCTGCAAGCGTACAAACTACATCATATTCAATGTCTGTCAGCGAATTGGCGGCAATGTATAAGGCGAATGAGCTTACCTTACATCCAGAGTTCCAGCGATTTTTTCGTTGGACACAGGAGCAGAAATCAAGGTTCATTGAGTCACTTCTGCTCGGAATTCCAATTCCTCCGGTTTTTGTCTCAGAGCGACCTGATGCGAAATGGGATGTTATCGATGGTCTTCAGCGAATTTCTACTATTTTAGAATTAATGGGAGATCTCAGAACCGAGGAAGGCACTTTTTTACCTCCGTTAGTACTTACACGTACTCATTATCTTCCTGATCTTGAAGGACAAAGATGGCCAAATTGTTCTACAGAGAATGTGTTATCAGAAGCTGCACAGATTAGAATCAAGCGAGCTAGAATTGATATTAATATTGTACGCAGTACAAGTGATGAAGATGTAAAATATGAGGTATTTCAACGCTTAAATACTGGTGGATCGTTAGCAACCGATCAAGAAGTACGTAATTGTTTATTGGTCATGACTAATCGTGATTATTTCAAATGGATAAAGCTATTAGCTGATCATGAAGGATTTAATAATAGTCTGTCATTAACAGATAGATCGATTGAAGAAGCCTTCGACATGGAATTAGTCATTCGTTTTTTAGTATTTATTTCAAAAACACCAGTTGAACTTCAAAGAATAGATGAACTTGGTTCATACCTTAGCTATCAATCGGTAGCACAAGCAAAAGACGCTAATTTTCAATATAATAAATTTGAATCAAGTTTTAAAAGAACTTTTAATTTTTTAAGTGAATTATTACAAGAAGATAGTTTTCGCCGATATGATTCAGGTAAACACCGATATGTAGGACCAATGCTTGTTTCTATATTTGAAGTTGTAGCAATTGGACTCGGTTATCATATTCTCAATGGTGCAGAATTACCCTCACCTGAACTATTTAAAGAAAAGCATAAGACACTTTGGCCAGAGCTTGGCCCCAAACCTTTTGTTGGTTCAGGTATTAGAGCGTCAACACGAATTCCCCAAACCATCGAATTTGGTAGGGAGTGGATAAAAAGGTGAAGGCAAGAAATAAAACTGAACTTATCGATACGTTAGGAAATATAAAACAAGAGAGAAAACGAGAACTGTTTACACTCTCTAGTGAGTTAAAAGCAGCAAAATATCCTAACGATCTGCCATTGGTACGCCGAGCAGCAATTATTTTTTCGTATGCACATTGGGAAGGCTTTATTAAAGATGCATCTCAAGCATATGTTATATTCGTTGCCAGTAAATCAAGAAAACTCTCTGATCTCATCATCAACTTCCAAGCGCTTGCATGTAGACAAGAATTAATTATCGCGCAAAAGGCTACCAAAAGAATTTTTCCTCACTTGATTGTAGTAAAACGATTGACAGATGAGATTAACGAATCATATTCATTAAATCCTTCGACATCTATCGATACAGAATCTAATTTAACATCTGAAATATTCGAAAATATATGTAACTGTATAGGAATAGATTACAAACTAAACTGGGAAGTCCAGGGACCGTTTATCGATGATCTTTTTCGAAACAGGTGTGCCATTGCACATGGGGAATTATACGTACCTGATATGAAATATTCGATTGAAGCACTTGAATTTTCAATAAAAGCAATCGATCAATTCTCGACTGAAGTTGAGAATGCAGTAGAATTAGATGCTTATCTACGAACAAATATAAGGTAAATATGATCATCACTTCGTATCAGTTTATTCTACTAATTGAGACTATGAAAGACTACCCGTTCTTCCGCTCGAACTCCTTCATGAACGCGATCAAGGCTTGCACATCCTCCATGGTCACCGCGTTGTAAATGCTGGCGCGCAGGCCGCCGACGGAGCGGTGGCCTTTCAGGCCTTCCAGACCTGCCTTCTTCGACTCGGTGGCGAATTTCGCTTCCAGCTCCTCATTGGGCAGGCGCCAGGTGATGTTCATGATGGAGCGGCTGTCCTTCGCGGCGTGCGGCTTCCAGAATTCGCTGGAGTCGAGCACGGCGTAGAGCGCGGCCGCCTTCGCCTCGTTCTTCCGCTGGATGGCCGCCACGCCGCCCAGCGACAGCATGTAATCGGTCACCAGCTTCACGAAGTAGATGCCCCAGGTGTTCGGCGTGTTGTAAAGGCTGTTCTCATTTGCATGCGTATCATAGCGCAGGAAGACCGGCACGCTGTCCGGCGTGCGGTCGAGCAAGTCCTTGCGCATGATGACCAGCGCCAGCCCGGAGGGACCGATGTTCTTCTGCGCGCCGGCGTAGATCATGCCGAATTGATTCACGTCGATAACGCGGGACATGATCTCGCTGGACATGTCGGCGATGAGCGGCGCCTCCGTCTTCGGGAAGTCGGCAAAACGCACGCCGCCGATGGTCTCGTTGGTGCAGATATGCGCGTAGGCGGCGCCGGGAGTGAAGGTCAGCTCGTCCGGACGCGGGGCGCGGGTGTAATTCTCCGCTTTGTTGCTCCAGATCACCTTCGTCTCGCCCTGCAGCTTCGCCTCCTTGATCGCCTTGCCCGCCCAGCTCCCGGTATCTACGTAATCGGCCGACTCGCCGGGCCGGCGCAGGTTCATCGGGATGGTGGCGAACTGCACGCTGGCGCCGCCCTGCAGGAAGAGGATGGTGTAATCCTCCGATATCCCCATGAGCTGCCGGATGTTGGCGGCGGCGCCGTTAACGATCTCCTCGAACGGCTTCGAGCGGTGCGACATCTCCATCACCGACATCCCCAGCCCATCGTATTCCAGCAATTCCGCCTTCGCCCGCTCCAGCACGGGCAGCGGCAGCGCGGCGGGGCCGGCGTTGAAGTTATGAATGCGCGTCATGGTAGTCATGGCATACCTCTCCGGAAAGTGCCTGTATTCTCGCAGAAATGGCGGGAGACTGCAACTTATAACGGGACGCAAGGTAAAATGATTGAAAAGATGATAAATGATTGAAAAGATATATTATTATATTTTTATACAAATAATCTCATCCTTTCAATCTTTTACATCTTTTCAATCATTTTACCTTGCGCCCCGTCTTATGTATAATTCTCTACAGGTATTTTTCGATCGGAGAACCATCATGCCGTCCACCCTCCCCACAATCAAAGAGTTGCAAGTCTTCCCGTCCGCCCGCTGGTGCGTCGCCGAGTCGCGCAAGGTGTCGCTGGCGACCGCCGCGCGGGAGGTGGCGCGGCGTGAGGGCACGCAAGAGAACTTCTCGATCATCAACACCCATATACCGGCCTTCCGGCAGACCGCGTTCAAGGCATATCAGTGGGGCAACGACCTGCTGATCGCCGCCGCGCTGGGGAAATGCGAACCGGGCGAGGGGCTGGAGATCTTTTTCGACCCGTATCACGACCATGCGGGATACATCCAGTTCGTGTTCGACGCGAGCGGCGCGCAGACTTTCACCCACCTGCCGTATGTGGAGGCCCACTCCAGCGCGTTTCAGCTCATCGAGCTGAAAGAGCATCGCTGGGAGACGGACGCCACCGTCAACGTCGTCGGGGTGAAGGAGCCGGGCAACTGGCTCTTCGCCCGCTTCGCGCTGGACGATATATTCCGCGCGGGCGCCTGCTGCGGCTTCAACATGGCGCGCTTCCTCACCTCGCTCAACGAGCCGGGCGCCTGGAATTCTTCCGTCGGCACGTTGTTCCAGGATGCCACCGGCTTCGGCTACCTGTACCGCGAATTTCCGCGCGAGGTAACGCTGACGGAGGCGCGCCTGGACGGCGACCGGCTGCGCGTCGGCGGTGGTCTGCCGTATGGCGCCGGCATGATTATGGTGCTGGCCGACCCGCATGACGAGCGGGTGGAAATCCCCCTGACCGTGGGTGATGACTGCTGGGAAGGTGAAATCAGGCTGCCCGCCCCTCGCGCGGGCCGCTACCGCCTGTATCCCGCGCTCGCTGATGGCATTACCGCGCCCGACTTCTTCCACTTCGACCTGACGCCGGCCGATACGAAGGCCTTTTCCATCTGCATGACCTACGACTTCCCGGACGACGCGCGGGCAAACTACTTCACCCCGGCGCGGCTGGAGGCGCAGCTCGACCAGTTCGCGGACACCGGCGTCTCCCACGTCTACTGGATCGACTACCCGCCCTACCGCGACTACCCGTCCTTCTGGCGGTCGGTGTCGGATGAACAGCACGTGGCGGAATCTTACCGGCGCTGCGGCGACGTGCTGACGAAGGCGGCGAAGATCAGCCACGCGAAAGGCCTGGAGTTCATCGGCGTCTACAAACCCTTCGACATCGGCGGTTTTCATATCGCCGGGCAGGCGATGACCGACAATCCCGTCAAGGACGGATTGATGCTGGACGTGGACAACCACGTGCTCTGCACCATGCCGGAGATCGCCGCCCACCCGGAGTGGTCGATGGCCGCCAACCCGATATGGGCGCAAACCGCCGAATTTCCCATCACCCGCCTGCGCATCTACTCGAACACGCCCATCACCCCGGCGGAGGCGGAGAATTTCACGCTGTGGGTCAGCGAGGACAACCACGATTACGCGCCGTATGATGGTCCCGTCGATTTCAAGCAGGGGCAAACCCGCCTGCCGCACTACCGCTGGACGCCCGCCGGGAAGAAGCGCGAACCGGGTGATCGGAAGCAGTGGTACCTGGAGTTCTCCGGACTGAAGCTGGATGCGCCTTTCCTGGCGATCAGAACAAACCTAGACCCAAACTGCGTCAACCAGCGCTTCCTCTTCGCGGAGGCGTTGAGCGGCAATGGCCATGACGCGCCGGTGCTGCTCACCCTCGGCTCGCTCGAGCGGGGTTTTACCTTCAACCACAAGTGGAGCTGGGAAAATTATACCGAGGACGTGGTGGACGCCTTCGCCTGGCGCGGCGGGGCGCTGGGGCTGGCCTTCACCGAGCGGCCGTCGCTGCCCGCGCTGCTCGAGCCGGCCTGCCGGCCGGCCCATAAGGTCTGGTTGAGGCAAGTCGAGCGCATCCTGCGCGCCGGAGTGGACGGCATCGACATCCGCACCCTCTGCCAGCACCACACCTGCCTCTCCTGGCTGCTTTACGCCTTCGCCGGCCCGGTGCGGGAGGAATTCCGCCGGCGTTATGGCCGCGAGGTGCAGGCCACACAACAGGATTATATCGCCATTCGCCAATTGCGCGGCGAATGCTACACCGAGTTCATCCGCCAGGCCAGCGCCCTTACCCGGCGGCACGGCAAGAAGTTCGCCGTCCACCTGGAACCCGGCATCGAGGTGCCCGTCGAGCACAACATCCGCATGCAACTGGTCATCGAGTGGCAGAAATGGTTGGAGGAAGGCCTGCTGGACGAGATAACGCTGAAATACTGGACCGCGCAGAGCACCTTCGTGCACGAGGAGATCCTGCCCCGCGCGAAGCGGGCGAACGTTCCGGTTTACATCTGCGACCGCAATTTCTCCCTCACCACCCCCCGCGCGGCGGAGCTGGCGGAAGCGCTTATCATGGACGCCTTTCACGCCGGCTTCGCGGGTATGAACTGGTACGAGACGAACAGCTACTACATGCTCAACGCCGAAGGCCATTCCGTACCGTTTGGGAACAGCGATTACGCCATAAAACGAGCAAGCCACATTTTGGAGTGCGGTGGCTAGACACCGCTTTCTCCTTTCAGCCTCGAAGAGGCGGCAGTCAATAGCCGGGGGTGAAGCGAAGCGGAACCCCCGGGACAGATGCCAGAACAGCCCAAACCCTGAAGGGGTGACAGCTTCTCTGAAGTTCCGCTTCGCTTCACCCACGGCTATTACTGGCATCTCATCAAGAGTATCGCCTCATGAATTACCCAATAATTCACCCACACGGGTTATATTCCGCCGTGCCTTCGCCGTCAGCCGTACGGCGCTTTCTTTGAGGACATTTTTCAAGGCCTCCCGCGCGGTCCATTCCGTCTGGAGAGTGTCGATAAGCGCGCCGGTGGTGATCTCTTCCCACGGCATCGGCGTGGGAAGGTTGGCGGAAATGCAGAAGTCCAGCACCTTCGGATCGTAAGCCAGCCCGAAGGCGGGCACGGCGCGCTGTACGGCGAATATTAATGTATGCAGGCGCATGGCGAGAATAAAGTCGCATCCGCCCACCAGCGCCAGCATTTCGCGCGGGGTGAGTGGCAGGGTAGGCACGCGGCTCTCCGCCGGGGTCCAGCCGGCCATCTCCTCGCAGACGCGCAGGTCCTGCCCGGCTTGCATGGGGATAAAAAGGAGCAGCGCGCCGGTCCGCTCCGCCATCTCGGCCAGTGCGTCGGAAATGGCGTGGTAGCGATCGTGGGCGTTCGGCGAACTCCACTGCCGCGGCGCCACCCCGATAACCGGCCGGCCTGCCGAGATATTCGCCGCCCACCACTCCTCCAGCCGCTCCGATGGATCGGGCTCCAGCAGGAAGCTAGGGTCGGCGGTCACCTCTACCGGCGTCGTCACGCCCAGCGATTCGAGCAGCCCGGCAGACGCTTCGTCGCGCACGGTGATGGCCTTTGTCCGGTTTAGCACGCGGCGAGTCCACCTCCGCGCCGGGAAGTGGCGAAGCGGCCCCACCCCCTGCCCCAGCGCCATCGTCGGTACACCCGCCCGCTGCGCCAGCCACAGCAGCCCCAGGTAATAAAACGGCGACCGCGGGCTGGTCACGTCCTGCAGCAGGCTGCCCCCGCCGCTGATGAACAGAGACGCATCTCGCAACCGCTCGAGAATCAGCCGCAAACTCATGCGCGGGATAGCGGACACGCCGTGCAGCTCGATGGTGAACGACGGATCGGCGGAAAGCACCACCGGTTCCACCTCCGGCAGCTCCGCGCGCAGCCCGGCGATGATGCCACCCAGCACCGCCTCGTCGCCGATGTTGTTGTAGCCGTAATAACCGGATAATAATATGTATTTCATTTGTTAATCTGCGTAATCAGCGTAATCGGCGGTTTCCGAAGACAACTTTCCACGCGAAGACGACCAGCAGGATCACCCCGATCCCGATCCCCAGCCACAGCCCGTTGGCGGTGCGCAGCAGCGAGAGCAGCACCGGGGTGTGCGCGTGGCAGTAGGTGTTGAGCACGTCCACCTGGCCGATGGCCGCGCCCAGCAGCAGCGCCAGCGCGAGCGCGCGCTGCCCGCGCGCCCCGGCGATTATCGCAAAGAGGAACAGCGGGTGGCCGAAGGCGAATTCCTTCGTGCGCGGGCGGGCGACCAGCACCTGCTCCAGCACGGAGCGGAACTTCAGCTCGAGACCGCTCACCCCCACGCCTTCGTTGCCCGAACGCGCCAGCAGCAGCGCCACCACCGCCAATGCGACCGCCGCCACGATGATGCCCCACAGGTATACCGGTTTCCACAGGAACTCCCGCAGGCGGGCGCGAACGCGCGCCGTGTAATCCACCCACCCCTCGCCCGCCTTCGCCACCCCGTCGGTGACGATCAGCGCGCCGAAGATCAACAGCGGCAGCGCCAGCGCGACCTTTACGCCGGTGAACTGCCCTACCTTCACCAGGAAACGCGATTCCGACATCATGGCGGCTATGAGCAGACCACCGCCCAGCGTGATGAGCGTGGCGGTCACCAGCGCGCCGATGCCGGACAGCAGCGGGCTCAGGCGCTCCTCCGGCAACCGGTCGATTTTACGATATGCCCGGGTAAGCGCGAGCAACGGGAATCCGGTCGCCGCCAGCAAACCGAATTTAAGGCGACCCAGCGAGGCAAATTGCGGCAGCAGGCCAAAGGCAACCGCCGCCAGCATGCCCAGCGCCAGGATCGCGTAACCGATTGTCACGTATCCGCGCGGCAGCTCTACCGGCAGCACGGACAGCACCCACAGCAGGAATCCCGCTGCGGCGCCGGCAAATATCAACGCCAGCAGCGGTTTGGGAACAGCCAGCGGCGTAAAGGGGTGCGCGGGCCCGCTGACCGCGGGCGTGAAGCCCGCTCCGGCGATCTCTTGATTGATCGAGTAGATATACCGTGCGGCGCTTTCCAGCTTGGGGTGTTCGGCGCGCGATCCAGCGCTCTCGCTGGATACCGGCGGCAGATGCACGTACAGCACGCGAATGTTGCGGTCCTTCACCGCCAGCCCGAAGCGCTGGATGGCCTGCTGCGGCATCAGGTTGCTCATCTCATCCACCGAAATGCTGTGCACGCGCACCAGTTGGCCGTCCAATTGCGCGCCTAGCGCTCCGTCGCCCTTTTGCTTGCCGAACTCGATGGCGCCGTAGGTCAGATTGTTCTTCTTCAACTCGCCGGCGAGCTGCCTGAGCAGCGTGCGGTAGCCGGGAATCATAGTGCCGTCGAATACCAGCACGCCGCCGCCGCCTATCTGTTGCGACACCGCGTCCAGCGAGGCGGCCAGGCTGCGGCTGCTCACTCCCGCGCCGCCCGTCAATCGCGGCATAACGCGCAGGTCGGCGGCTTTGATCTCCTTGACCTTCGCTGGATCCAATCCGAGGCCCAGCTCGCGCACTTCATCCGGATCGCCGTGAATGAAAAATCTTTCGTTTTTACTGCGCCAGCTACCCGTCGGATAACCGCGCTGCAATCCTTCCTTGATCAGCCGGTAAGCGTCCGGCGAACTTGAACACAGCGTGAAGTTGTAATTGATCTCGACCGGTCGATCTTCATGCGGTCCGCGATCCCCATTCAGAAACTCGTGTTTGAATGGGACAAACACCACTTGCCCGATGCTGCCCAGATCGCCGATTGTCTCTTCCTGCAGCGCTACCGCCGTCGCGCCGGCGCCTTTCATACGTTCCAGCACGGTTTGCAGCGGCACGCCTTCCAGACCGGACAGACCGACCATCTCCTTATATTCGATCACGATGTCCACGGCCTTCGAGGAGGCCTCCGCTCGGATGCGCCCCGCCAGGGCGACCGCGGCGGCGAGCAGGCCCAGCGCGATGACGACCAGGCAAATGAGATACAGCGAACGCGTCGATGTTTGCGAAGGGGATGTCATGTCCGGTTCTCCTGACCGCTAAAAGTTTTCCCGTTGCCGCGAATGGCAAACAACAGCATAATTTCTAACATGGACTTTGCCCGCAATCCAATAATACAGGCTTTCAATCAGGCTTACCACGCGGTGATTTCGATACGGCAAGATAGCTGTGGAAAGAATCGATCGGCTTTCTTGCCTACTCAACCACCGGACTCACCTTGCCTGTTTGAGCATTTTCATTCTGCACTTTTCATTTTACATTTACTTATCTTAACGCCTATGCCCCTAATCCCTAACCCCTAACACCCATTCCCCAATCCCTAACACCCATTCCCCAATCCCTAACCCCTAACCCCTAACCCCCAATCCCTAACACCTAACACCCAATCCCTAACCCCTAACCCCTAACCCCTAACCCCCTATTCAATACCGCCGCGGATTGTGATCCTCGAAGAACATGCCCCATTTCTGCGCCAGGTAGTATTCATAGTTCGCCAGCGGCGTTTCCGGCGGAAGGGCGTAGTCCAGCGCGGGAATGTAGCCGCCTGCCTTCACCAGCGGACGGATACGGCGCAGCTCGGTGTTGATGGCGTCGCGGCCCGCGAGTATGGCGCGGTGGTCGATGCCTCCGTAAAGCGCGATTTGCGGGTGCTTTTCATGCAGCGCCAGCGGGTCGTCGCCTGCTGCGGCGGCGCAGGGAAGGCAGGCGTTGATGCCGGCGTGCCGCAACGGCTTCAGCAGTCCGGCGGCCAGCCTTGTGCCGCTGACGGCGATTACCTCCACGTTTTTGCCGCGAATTGCGGCGATCAGCTCCGTGTAATAACGCTTCATGAACTCCTTATACAGGTTGGGGGTCAGCGGAACGCGCGCCACCCCGCCAGGCGTTTCGCCGATCACCGCGAAATCGATCGGTGTCCGGCTTTTCACCATTTCCAGCAACTCGCGGCAGAACTGCAGGTGGTGCAGGTTGATGCGGTGGATCATCGCGGGATTACTCAAATAGGCGCGCGCCAGCGCGTCGGGACCGAGCAATTCCAGTTGGCAGGTGAAGAAGCCCCACAGATAGATGCCGACCGCCGCCTCTTCCCGCTGCAGTGTCTCTAGCCGATGCGACCAGTCGGCCACCAGCCGCCGCTGATCGTTGCCGCGGCGCTTGGCGGCCACGGCCTCCAGATCGGCCGGAGTTTTTAATTTGACGACGTTCGCTCCCGGCTGCCGCGGGGTGAAGAAGGTTTCTTCCCGCGGGGTCTCCCCCATCAGCGCCGCCAGATGGGGCGAATGCCGGCTCGCCGGCGGTGTTACGGCCATCGAATCGTAATCGGTCAGCAGGCAAAGCGAAAATCCGCGATCCAGGCCGAAATATTTTTCTACCTGCTCTTCGGTATCCACCGTGGCCGGCAATCCCTGCTCGTGCCAGGCCTCCAGGCAGGCATACCCCGAATCCATATACGGCAGCCGATCCGTGCCTTCGAACTGCAATGTTTGTATAAATCGATCTCGCTGGTTCATGACCGATTCCCCATCTGCTTTCCTTTTCTCCCATCTACCGCAAGTTCCTTTCTTCGAGTATATTAAAGAAGTGGCGAGTGGTGAGTATTTGCGGTGAATATAGGTTTACCACCTGAAACAGGAATACTTTTCGAGCGAAATTACACTCGCCACTCGCCACTAACAGAAAGGGGCGCTCATGGCCAACAGAGGTGTTTTTTTCGCACTCAATCCTCTCCTGGAGAAGAAATTGCTGGCGGCCGGGAACGACGATGACCTGCTGGGCCTGATCCAGGCGGATCTCGAAGACGACTGGGACAGGGAGTGGCTGTGCAATCTCGAAGACGCATGGGATCCCCTGCACCGCTGCCTGACCGACGGCACGCTGCGCGGCAAAAGCGGATCGCCGCTGGAAAAATGCGTGCTGGGCGGCGCGCAATTGCACCTGGGAAAGAAATATACCGCCTCCTACCTGACCGCCGACGAGGTGAAGGAGATGGCCGGCCGGCTGCAGCGCGTCACGCGGGAATGGCTCCGGCCCCGCTACTTCGGCATGAAAAAAGCCTCGCTCTTCCACCTGCATGGCTACGACAAACCATGCGACGAGAAGGACTTCGAACTCACCTGGATCGGCTTGGCGGAGACCAGGTCGTTCTTTCAGAAGGCGGCGCAGGCAGGACGGGCGATAATTTTCACGGTGGACCGGTAAATGCGCGTAGATCGCCGCAGGCAACTGGTAACCGCTTTACAACCGGGCAGGCGTCGTAAAAAATATGCAGGAAAAGCGACGATACAATAGAACGATACAGGCGAAGGGAGAACGACCATGTTGATCGACACATTGGGCGCGAAGCCGCCCCGGGGGGCGGTGGTATTGTTCGACGGCAACTCGCTGGGCGGCTGGACGAAGATGGACGGCGGACCGGTCGAGTGGACCGTGAAGGACGGGGTGATGGAGGTGGTCCCGCGCACCGGAGATATCTGCACGAAACATATCTTTACCGATCATTTTCTGCACCTGGAATTCCGGCTGTCCGACATGCCCGAGGCAACGGGGCAGGCGAAGGCGAACAGCGGGGTGTTCCTGCAGGGGCGGTACGAAATTCAGGTGCTGGACAGCTCCGGGTGGGACATCCCCGGCCTGGGCGACTGCGGCGGGATCTACAATCAATACGCGCCGCTGACCAACGCCTGCAGGCCGGCGCTGGAGTGGCAGACCTACGACGTGATCTTCCGCGCGCCGCGCTGCGAGGGCAAGGTGGTAAAGGAGAACGCCCGCGTGACCCTGCTGCACAACGGCGTGGTCATCCACAACAACATCGAGCTCCCCGGCGTGACGGGCGCCCCTACCGACCTGGAGGTGCAGTTGCCCGGCCACCTGCGCCTGCAGGACCATGGGAACGTCATCTGGTACCGCAATATCTGGGCTGTCCCGCTGGTGAAGGAAGGAGCGGGGGAGTATGCGCCGAGAATGAAGTGAGCGCAACAATACCGCTCTACCCGGCCGACATGCCGGTTATGGCCGGCAACTTGGAGTCATTACCATGAAGATATTCAAGGGATACGCTGTCAGCGTTATGCTGATTTTATTCTCATGCGTGTTCTTCTGCCCCCGCATCGACGCTCAAGCGAGTCCAGCAGACAATGGCGTGCTGTTTCGCGTGCTCCAGCAGGATAAGTGGGGTTATATCGATAAAACGGGGAAAATCATCGTTCCTCCCCAGTATGATGCAGCCGGCCTCTTTTCCGAGGGAATGGCCGGCGTGATGAAAGGAAAAAAATGGGGATATGTCGATGCTGCTGGAAACCTGACAATCAAACCGCAATTCACGGAGATCAGCCCCTTTTCTGAAGGTCTGGCGGCCGTCCGAATCGGAGATCGCTGGGGCTATGTCGATCGAACCGGCAAGATGGCGATTAAAGCGCAGTTCAACTGTCCCGCCGCGCCATTCACCGATGGGCTGGCCGCGGTGGGCCATATCGACATCAAAAAGAAAATTTCCAGCGTCTGGTATATCGACAAAACGGGGAAGAAGGCATTTGACTCATCATACCCAGCCATTCGGAGTTTCAGCGAAGGTCTGGCCGCGGTCGGCGTGATCGGGGGAACCGTCGATGAAAAAACCGTCAGGATGGGCTTCATCGACACAACCGGGAAGATCGCGATTCCAGCGCAATGGATACCGGCGGATATCTCGAGTTTCCATGAGGGACTGGCGATCATCAGCGTCGAGGGAAAATGGGGCGTCATCGATAAGACGGGGAAAACAGTCATCGAGCCGCGGTTCGATGCGGCGCTCTTCTTCACGGAAGGCCTGGCCGCGGTGAAGCTGGGCAATCAGGAAGAAGGAAAGTGGGGTTTCATCGATCACGCCGGAACCATGGCGATCCTGCCGCAATTCGACGATGCGGGTGGATTCTCCGAGGGGATGGCTCCCATTAAGATCGACGGAAAATGGGGGTACGCCGATAAGACGGGTAAAATCGCGATAACGCCAAAATATGATGTATGCGGTGATTTCACCGGCGGCCGCGCGGCCGTAGTGATCGACAACAAGCTTGGGTATATCGATCAAACCGGACAATATATCTGGGAACCACGGCGATAAGGGGTTTCGCCTTCGAAATTCGGGAACAATCCGCACCCGGGCTGCGTCAAATGGACATCACGAACGAAGGAGGACAGGGTCATGCGTGTCATTTGCTGCGCGATCGGTTTGCTGCTGCTGCTGCCGGCATTCGGCATGCAAATTATCGTCGATAATTTCCCCACACCGGCTCGCCGACGCTGGAGAAGGCGGGACTGCGCGGGCCGGTGAAGACGATGCGCTCCTACCTGCAAAAGGGCGGATTGCTGGTGGAGGAGTTGACCTTCGACCCCGGCGGGCGGCTGATTCAGGAGATGCGTTATCATACCAATACCGGTAAGCTGCTGTGGACGCACAACTTCGAATATGATGCGGAAGGCCGGCTGAGCAAGGCGACGTCCAGCGGTGATTTCGTCAAAACCACCGGAACGGTCAGCACCTTCACCTACGATGGGCAGGGGAATAAAACCAGCGAAATCCGTTTGAATGCCGACGGCAAAGTGATGCGCAAATCGATCTTCACTTATGATAATCAAGGGCACTTGCTCACCCGCGCGACTTCCTCCCCCAATGCGGAAACCGGCAAGGAGACGGCCGGCCCGCGGGAAGAGCATCGGTATGATGACCACGGCAATGAAATCGCCTGGACATTCGGCTTCAAGCCGAAAGACACGAGAACCTGGACGACCGCCTACACCTACTACCCGGATGGGAAGATCCAGCGGCAGGAGATGGATCATGGGAAAGGCTCACATAGCGTAAAGGAGTTTTCGCCGGAGGGATGGCCGATCGAGGAGCTTTATGTGCCGCTGGTGACGCCTGAGTACCGCACCGGCGATTACCGGCACCAGCGCTTTACCCATAACGACGCCGGCAAGGTAAATGAAGTGACGGATTATGACGAGAACGATAGGCTGATTGCGCGCATGGAGCATGATTAAAACGCTGATGGTCAGGAGATTGAGCGCCGATACTTCAGCGCGCTGCCGGACCAGGAGAAGCTGACATTGTGGCAGAAGCGCCTCTACCGCTACAATATACAGGGTTGGCAGATGGAAGAGACGATCGCCAATTTTGCACGCGATGGGCAGCCGCAAGGCAGCAGCACCAACCGTTGGACATATGATGCGTATGGCAATGCCATCGACAACCCACGGCCTTATGCCGAGATGGGCATCTGGATGGCGTATCGGGAGTTTACGTATTATCAGGAGTGAGCGTTATAACATCTCCTGTCCCTTCAACTCGGACCACCGCACGCGGCTCAGGCCGGCGGTTGTGATTACATACAGGTAACGGGCCGTTGCCCCGTTGGCGCCGGCTCGGGTTATCGGATAATAGTGATTGATGCAAAGGGAGTCAAGCCGCAACAGCGGAGGCGCGGGGCAGCGCGGCTGCCAGCCGGCAGGCTCCAGCGCGCAGACGGTGCCCGCATACTCCTCCTCGGGAGAGATGGCCCATACCGCGTCCGGGCCGGCGATCGGTCTGTTGATGAAGGCGCCGGTGATGATTTTCAGCCACTTCCCCGTTTTGGGATCGAAGGAGCAGACGATGGCGGCGTCCGGCGGCAGGCCGCCGCTGGAATACATCGCGGGATACCGGCGGGAATTCGAATACCCGAAGGCGATCAACCCGCCGGACAGGGGAAAGCCGGCGCCGGTATCGTCGCTGACCGGAGCCTTTCCATAATCGCGAGAAAATATCTCCATATTTGGCGGCGGCAGCTTCTCAATATTGCCGGTGGCGACATCTGCCCGCTTAAATAGCACCCCGTTATACGGATTTTCGATATTGAGCCAGTAGAGATAATTGCCGCTGCCGACAAAGCGCGGATTATGGCCGATCCGCGCGTCATTCGTAAACTCACGGACCTGCAGATCGGGAGAGACGGCGTATATATTTCGAATGCCATACAGCCAGAGCTGTTCTTCGCCGCGGAGATTGCCGCAGAGACGCGCGTATCGCGACGACAGGAGGTATTTATTCACCGCGCCCGCGCCCGGCTTGATCACCAGCAGGTGGGCATTTCCCATTCCGGCCTGGTCGCGGTAATACAGGTAAAGCGCGCCGTCCATAACACCCGATCGCCTTGCAGATAACTGTCTCCCCAGCCGTCCGGATTGGCCAGCTCACCCGCGGAGCCGTTGACCGTCACCCACTGCAGGGGAACAGGCATGATGTCGAGCGGGATGGCGTCCTCCGGCGTGATTTTCAGCGGACCGGGAAGGTCATCGAGAACAATCTGCGCGATAACGCGGCCAGCCGGGTAGAGGACGGCAAGCAGCAGGACATAGAACAGCAGGCGGTAGATGAATCTCATCGACACTCCTCCTGAAAGACGGCGTTATTGCAGTATACGCATAATATCGTATTCGGTTGCATTTTTGCGATTACCTGTTTAGGCAGATGGAATGCTTGCTCTACTGAGGGAAAAGAGGATTTATATTCCAAATAGCAAATTATTACATAGTAACTGAAATCACAGGAACTGCGATGAAAAACAAGTCGTTGGGTTGCGGGCGAAGCCCGCATTAGTGTTCCACCTGGAAAGCTCGTTCTCATAAAGGAGGATCACCGTGGTATACGAAATACCGACTCGCCGCTTCCTTTTTCTCTGCTGCCTGTGCGCCTGCGTCCTGTTCTTGCTCGGTTCCGCGAAAAGTTCCAACTTGCCAAGAGGAGTGAAGGCCGTGCGGAACGCGGTGGTGCGCATACACGTCATCGAGGCTGACTATTCTTCCGGACGAGAGCGAAAGCTGGAGATATTCGGCAGCGGCGTCATCATCTCGGCCGACGGTTATGTGGTTACCAATCACCATGTGGCCGGAAACGGTAAATATTTCTCCTGCACGCTATCGGATCGAAGCGAGATCGACGCGACGCTGGTAGGCACCGATGCGCTGACCGACCTGGCGGTATTGCGGATGATGCCGGAGACGCCCCGTCCCTTTAAATACGCGAAATTCGGCAAGTCGGCCGCCTTGCGCGTCGGCGACCGGATATACGCCCTCGGCAGTCCGCTTACCTTCGATCAGTCCGTCACCGAGGGAGTGATCAGCAATACCGCGCTCTCGAAACCGGAGATATTCCCCGATGACGTGTTCCTGCTCGACGGAGAGGATATAACCGCGCTGGTGCAGTGGATCGGTCACGATGCCGCGATTTACGGCGGAAATTCCGGCGGCCCGCTGGTAAACGAGAACGGAGAGATTGTAGGCATCAACGAGATGAGTTTCGGATTGGGCGGCGCCATCCCCGGTGACCTGACCCGCCAGGTAACGCAAGAGCTGATCGAACGCGGCGAAGTGCGGCGAAGCTGGGTCGGCTTGATCGTCCAGCCGCTATTGGAGTCATCGTCCGTACCGCGCGGGGTGCTGGTCGCCGGCGCTCTGCCAGGTTCGCCTGCCGATCTGGCCGGCTTTCAGGCGGGAGATATCCTGCTCCGCCTTCATGGCAAGCCGGTCGATGCACGCTTGAATCAGGACCTGCCGCCATTCAATCGGTTGCTGATGTCACTCCCCATCGATTCACCGGTTCAGGCGGTGGTATGGCGCGCGGGCAAAGAACTGACTTTTACGGTGATTCCAGCGCTGCGTCCGAAGGCACAAAACCGCCCGCGGGAATTCCTGTTGTGGGGTTTTTGCGCGAGCAACCTTACTTCGCTGCAGGCGAACGAGCTTCAGCGTGAAGGCGCCGAAGGCGCGCTGATTACCAGCCTGCGGTCCGGCGGTCCCGCCGAGAGTGCCAAACCCGGCCTGCGCGCGCAAGATATTATGGTGGAAGCGGCGGGAAAGCCGGTGCGCTCGCTTGATGACCTGCTTGCGATCACGCAAGAAGTGGTCGCCGGTGGAGATGAGCCGGCGCCGGTGCTGGTGACGGTTGAGCGCGGGCGGGAACGCATTCGCACGGTGGTCGAGGTGGGATTGAGCGAGACGCCGGATCCCGGCCTGGAAGTGCGCAAGGCCTGGCTGCCGGTGGAGATGCAGGTGCTCACCCGCGAGCTTGTGCGCGCCCTCGGACTGGAGGGGATGACCGGTGTGTGCATTACGCGGGTATATCCCGATACCACCGCGAGCCGCGCCGGACTGCAGGTAGGCGATATAATCACGGAAATCGATGACCAGGACATCCCCGCCACGCGGCCCGAGCACATCGAGATCTTACCGGCAATGATCCGGAAATATGCCATCGGCGCCGCTGTCGAGCTGACGGTGATCCGTGACGGTCAAACAAAGAACATTGCCGTCGAGCTGGCAGCGTCGCCGCGGTTGCCGCGCGAGATGCGGCGCTACCGTAACACCACCTTCGAGTTCATCGGACGGGACCTGACCTTCCAGGATCGCGTAAAGCAAAGCTGGGCGGAAGACCAGTCCGGGGTGGTCGTCGATTCGGTAACCGAAGGCGGTTGGGCGGCTCTCGGACATCTGCAGTCCGGCGATTTGATCACCGCCGTCGATGGCGCTCCCGCGCCGGACATTACGGCGCTCGAGGCATCGATGACGCGCATCCGCGAGACGCATCCGCGCTTTATTGTGATATTGATCAAGCGCGGCGCCAACCAGTTATTCCTTGAATGGCGGGCAAACTGGGCAACCATGCAATAAGAAAATGGGTGTAAACATTCACATCCATTCATCCGGCAGTTGAAAGGAGTATGCAAATGATTCGGTTTACGATGTGTAGCTTGTTTGCGCTCTGTCTGGCAATGATGACTTTAACTGCTTACGCGGACGAGACAGCCAACGCGGGTCGGAAAGTGGTAGATCAATGGCAGCAGACGGTGGTCATTCTGGAAATCGTCAGCAAGACCACGACTACCATGTTCGGCGAGACAGAGACGGAAGAAACGCAGATCGAGGCGCGCGGCGTGGTGCTCGATCCCTCCGGACTGGTGGTGACCGCCCTCTCCAGCTCCGATCCGATGACCCTCCTGAACGAGATGATAGCGGGAATGGGAGAGATCGAAGGCATGATGGGGGATATGGAAACCAAAGCAGAGATCACCGGCGTGAAGATCATCCTGGCAGACGGCACGGCCCTCCCCGCGCAAATCGTCTTGCGTGACCAGGATCTCGATCTGGCCTTCTTCCGCCCACTCAAGACGCCGGATAAACCGCTGGCCGCCCTTTCATATGACAAGGCGGCGGCGACGCAATTGCTTGATACGGTGTTTGTCCTGGATCGGCTGGGCGTCAGCGGCAACCGGGCAATTGCCGTTATTCCCGATAGGATCAAAGCCGTGGTGGAAAAACCCCGGCTGTTGTATGTCCTGCTCAACACCGGCACGCCGGGCACGCCCGCCTTCACGGAAAACGGCGGTATTATCGGCATTCTGACTCTGCGCCGACCACCGAAAGGCGTGAAAGCGTCTATGAACATGAGCATGGTCATGGACGATTGGATGGTGGTCGCCATCCCACTCGCCGAAGTGCAGGCCATCGCCGAGCAGGCGCCCGCGGTCGAAGCGAAGTAGAAATCATTCAGCCGATTTCACCGTCGGTATCACCGGCAGCACGATATGCGACGGCCTTTCCGCATCGTGGTAGACCGCCTGCTCCGCCACCTGCATCTCGGTATCTGTCGCCGGGTCGTTCCCCGTGTTCAGGTTGCGGTCCCAGAGGGGGAAATTGCTGCTGGTGATATTCACGCGCAGGCGGTGGCCGGCCAGGAAGACGTTGCTGGTGCACTGCAGGTCGATGGTGAATTCGTATACCGTGCCGGGGTCCATCAGCTTCGGCTCGCCCCAGACATCTTCGCGGAAACGGGCGCGGATGACGCCGTCGGTGATGTTGATGGAACGGCCGTCGGGGTAGACGTCGGTGAGCCTGGCAACGAAGTCGGTGTCCTGCGCGGAAGAGCAAGCATAGAGTTTCAATACAACCGGCCCGGTCACTTCCAGGTCTTCCGGCAGCGCATCCGAAGTATAGGTGAGCACATCCGCGCGTGCCTCCACCGGGCGCTGGTCGATGGGACCGGGCAGCGCGTGCTCGTACAGGCCGGGATTGTATGGTCCGACGGAGTGGTTGCCGCCCAGCGTGGGCACGGGATCGTTCGGGTCGTAAATATAGCGGTCAGGACGGGGATCTGCGGGGATCTGCGGAGATAGTGTGCCGCCGGCGCCCAGGTAGAGGTTCGTCCACCTCGTGCGGGCGAGGGGCCACTCGTATTCGTCGCGCCAGGCATTGCGGCCCATCACGAAGATGCGGATGGGGGCGGGCAGCGCCTCCTCCGGCTTGCCGCCGTTCAGCAGCGTGGTGAGCCAGCGGAAAGTGTGGCCGTCCTCCGCCCTGGCCTCGGGGCCGAAGTCCAGGTCGCCCAGCACCGTTTGCCGGTTCACGCCGTGCGTCCACGGGCCGATGAGCAGGCGGTGGCCCTTGCGCAGTTCCTCGGTGGGCGCCCCCTCCACCAGGGCGCGGTACATGTGCACCGACTCCGCCGCATAGTTGTCGTACCAGCCGCCGGTGATGAGCGTGGGGGCACGGTAGCCGCTCATATCCTTACGGTAATTGATGCGCTCCCAGCTCGGGCCGTAGCGGTTATTCGAGACGTAATCCCGATAGGCGCGCACCGGCGTGTGGCCGAAGGCCTCGTCCATGGTCAGGATCGGCAGGTGACGCAGTTTTTCGATGACGTTGAAGCGCGGCATCAGCGCCGCCTGCGACACGCGGGAGGCTTCCTCGAAGCAGAGCCAGCTCCAGGTCAGCGCCAGGCTGAAGGCGCCGTCGATGTAATACGCGCGTTTCCAGCAGTCGCCGGCCATGAAGCGCGGGTTGAGCGCCGTCACCGCCGGATCGCCCAGCGGGCCGATGGCGAGCTGGGTGCCGGCCAGGTAGGAATCGCCGTACATGCCGATGCGCCCGTTGCACCAGGGTTGCGCCTTGATCCAGTTCAGCGTGTCTTCGCCGTCGTCGGTTTCGTAAATGAAGGGGTAGTGGTTGCCTTCTCCATCATACCGCCCGCGGCAGTCCTGCGCCATGAAGACCATGCCGTGCTCGGGGAACCAGGGGTCGAAGTAGTTCGTGCGGTTATACGCCGTGCGGACGAGCACCGCCGGGAAGGGGCCGTCCCCCTCCGGCAGGTATATATCGGCGGCGAGAGTTACGCCGTCGCGCATCGGCACGCGGGCATTGCGGAGAATGCAGCAGTCTGGCATACGGTTATTATACCGGTGAGATGCGGCTAGTGGCTAGTGGTTAGCCACTAGCCACTCGTCATAACTCACTATACGGAATCCCGTCTACCGTACTCCCCTCGATGGGTATCGCCGAATGGATGATGCCCGGATCGGGACCGTAAGACCAGTGCGCGGTTTCATCGTCATAATCGTCATCCTGGGGAGATTTGAAAGGATTCACCGGAATGCCGGTAACGCCGATGCCGCCGGAAACGTTCAGATACGGCCCCAGGTAGATGCCGGTCGGGATATCTTCAGTGTCGCCGTTATCGTTCAGGCCGGTCGTTGGCGGATCTGTCACCGGATGAGTTAAGTCGGAAATCGCGCTCGGATACAGGCCGGTATCCGCGTAAAAATGGGTGATTGACGTGCGCAGGATATGCAGGTTTTCTCGCAGCGTGGACTCGCGTGATTTGCGGACGGCGCCCATCACTCGTGGAATGATGATCAGCGTAAGGATCGCAATCACCATGATTACGATCAGCAATTCCAGCAGAGTGAACCCACGCCGGCGCGTTGTATTTTTCGATTGTGGCATCGCGCTCCTCCTTGATAGGGATATCGCGGTAACCGCAGCCATGACGGGCAATAAGTCTTTTGATATATTCCATACTTTCAGTAAATAGTGAGTAAAGTCCGACGAGGTTATTTGCGCCCGTTATGTTTCGCCGGCAAATACGGGGGATTGGTAAGCAAATCGGTGAAGAATATTGCCTCTTTGCGCTCGACGCAGGCCGCGGCATACAGATACATGGCGGCCGACCAGGTCTGCCAGTCGTTGCCTTGCGGGGCGCCGTCGCGGGCGCAGAGCCACTCGTTGAAGCCGAATTCCAGCGCGCTGTCCCGCGCCGGGCGCACCAGTTGCGTCAATGCCGCCAGCTTGCACTCGGCCAACCGCTGCAGTCCGGCGGCCAGCGCGGCTATCACATAGAATCCGCAGATGAACGGCCAGATGCCCCCGTTATGGTAATCGCCCGGCCTGTTGAAGTGCGCATAACGGGCGTGCCAGTCGGGGTCTTCCGGGCGGATGTAGGGAAAAAGGTTGGGCGGGAGATCGACGGCAAGCTCGCCGCGTTCGCGCAGCTCGTCGCACTCATCCTCGATCCAATGGATGAGGGATTTTGCCCGATGGTTCGTGGCAATGCCGGAGATGACGGCCAGGCTGTTGCCCAGCAGATCGAAGCGCTCGCTGCTGTAAATCTTATACGCCCACAGCGCAAAATACGGCTTGTGCGGCACCACCAACCCTTCGTGGATATGCCGGTGGCGCGCGTCAGCGCTCACCACGAAGTGGCGCATCAGCTCCAGCAGGTGAGCGGCCTGTTTATCCCTTCCGAACAGGCGCAGGTAGGCATATACCACGGTGTTGACGAACAGCCCGAAACCCAGCACCCACTGCTCGTCGCGCCAGTCGCTGGTGGGAAGCTGCCCCACCATCACGTGGTCGCCCGGACTCTGGTACTCCATCCAGGTCAGCGCCTTGCGCGCGGCGTCCTCCAGGAATTCCTCCTCGCCGGTAGCCTGCCGGAACAGCGCCAGCCCGAGCAGGAAAAGCGGCGTGGTGTCGCTGGCGCCCACGTCGAGTGGTGAGTGGGCGAGCGACGGGATGTGCCCGCGCGCGGTCTGGTTTTTCGCCAGTGCGAGGAAGGTTTTCCGCAACGCGGTTATCAGCTCCTCATCACCGGAGACGAGAATGCCCGGCGCGGAGATCATCAGATCGCGCGTATACGGCTCCGGATAACCCCACCCGGCGGTGCGCGGCAGGCCGGTATGCGGCCCGCGCCGGTTGTGGCGCAGCACCTTCAGTGCCGCCGCTTTCGCCTCGTTAACCTCATCTTGCTGTTTCGAGTCCATAAATCCTCATAGGGAACGCCCTCCGCGGCGTTCCTGTTTCGTTGTTCCACCCGGTTGTAGGGAACGCCCTCCGCGGCGTTCCTGCTCTCGTATTTCCATACGGCTCGATCTAACGGTAACAGGAACGCCACGGAGAGCGTTCCCTACGCCGCAATCGCTTCCGACGGCGCCAGCCCGCGCCTGGCCAGGATGCTCAGGAATTGCCGCGCCACCGTCAGGTAGTGATAGCGCTCGACGGCGCGCGCCCGGCCCGCTCCGCCCATGCGTCGGCGCAGGTCGGCATCGCGCAGCAGCGCCAGCAGATACTCGGCGAGATCGTCTACGCTAGCGCGATAATCGGCGACGCGCGGCGGATCGAGGATGACTTTTCGTCCGACCCGATCGCCGGCGTCATCGTAGATGGTGGCCTCGGTAATGACGTTTTCCTTCGCGATTCCGGCCAGCAGGCCCGTTACGCCGTGCACCTGAGTGTCCTTGAATGCCATGGCGTTGATGGCGATCACCGGCTTCCCACAGGCGCCGGCCTCCACGTGCGGCATGCCGAACCCCTCCAGGCGCGACGGGCCGGCGTAGATATCGCACGCCGCCATCAAATATGGCATGCAGTTGCGCGAAATTGATCCGGCGGCGATGACGATCCGGTCGGCGATGCCCAGCTCATTCGCCAGTTGCAGGTCGGCCTCCGTCTGCGAGGTCGTGCGCGCCTGCGGCCATACCTTGATGACGTAGCGCCAGTCCGGCGCTTCCCCGCCGATGCGCGCCAGCGCCCGCATCACCTCCCGCGCCCCCTTCGACGCGCCGTCGCCGCCGATGGTGAGAATCAACAGTTGATCGGGCATTATCCCCAGCATGTCGCGGATGGCGGCCACTCGCGGGTCGTTCGGCTCGCGTGGAGTGAAGGCGTCCGTGTCGCACCCCACCGGCAGCACGTCGAGAATCTCCGGACGGATGCCGTCGCGAATATACACGTCGCGTACCCAACTCGAGGTAAGCAGGATGAGCGGCAGCGCGTTCAGCTCGCGCCGGTAATTGGCGATGAAGCCGTCCGCCACCAGCCACGGCACCGGCTGGATGCCGAACTGTTGCGGGTGCAGGATCAGGTTAGGCGCATACCCCCAGTAACCGATGCCCACTGCGATGTCGGGCCGATACCAGCGGTAATACCACTCCTTCTCCAGCGTCCAATCCAGGTGAACGGCGCGCGCGTCCACGCCCAGCTCCTTCAACCCGCGAAACAGCAGGTCGCCCTGCGTCGCCAATCCCGCCGGCATGGGCGGGTACTCCCCCAGCAGCAATACTTTCACTGCCTCTCCTTATCTGTCACTTAGAACAGAATTTCACTTAAAAAAGATTAAAATGAAACTCTGCTGAAAGTATCAGCATTTACGAGCCAATCAGACAATTCATCCGCGGTGTCGAAGCACCAGAAGGCCTCCACCCGCGGGGTGGCGCGGGCTTCCCAGCTTTCCGGGGCGAAGCCGTATAGTTCGTTGATTATGCGGTATTTTTCTTCCCAGATATCCGGCGGCAGCTCGAGCCGCCGGTGGGCGTCCTCCCGCGCGCGCGGCAGGTAAGTCCGGCCTCCGTCCTCGTAGGCGAATAGCCGAAGCTGCTTTGCCCGCAGCCGGCCGCACTGCCACAGCGCCATCACAGCCCGGCTGACTTCCTCATGCCGGAGATGCCGGGTATATTCTCCCCGCGGCGCGTGGGTGAAGAAAAGATCGTATGCCCGATCGCCGGTCAACGCCATGACGGCATCCTGCACCAGCTCTTTCCGCAACGGCAATTGCTCCGGCCCGTCATCCAGGTCGGCCATCGCGCCCTCCGCTCCCAACCGAGCCAGCGCCATATGGAATTTCGGCGCCCGGTCGGCGTCGCTCGCCCGGCACAGCGTCATAATGCGGCTCCGCCATTCCGGATGCAGCAGCAGGACGCCCCCCGCCCACAGCGTTTCGTCATCCGGGTGCGCCACCATCATCCCCACGCTCCGGTTTTCTTCCTCGTCGCACACAACGGTATTGTAGTGCGCAAGGCGAGTTCGTGGAGAAGTGCTTTCACACCATTGTGAGGATTTTGACGACAGGGGGAAGATTTACCGCACATTCTCGGGGGTGAGTGGTGAATGGTGAATGATGTCCGGGTCCCCGGAGCCGGTAGAGCGTAAAAAGCAGGGCAGTTATCTCTGCCCTGCTTTTTCATCTGTTTACCGGCCGGGACGGTACGCGCATCATCCCCCCGCCGGGTAATAAACCGCGGTATCTCGCTTTAATAACCCTGGATCACGCGCACCGTATTATCGTGGCTATTGGCCTCGTACACCCGGTTCGTGGTCGGGTTCACAGCGATTCCTATAGGTTGACTCCCCGTAGGCGCCGTCGCGATAACCGTATTCGTCCCCCCATCGATCACGCTCAGCGTATTGGCGCCGACGTTGCATACATATACCCGGTTCGTGATCGGGTTCACCGCCACCTCCATGGGGGCACTCCCCACAGGCACCGTTGCGAGGATCGTATTCGTACTCCCGTCTAGCACGCTCACTGTATTGTCATTGCTGTTGGTCACATAGACCCGATTCGTGGTCTGATTCACCGCCACCCCATAGGATAAATTCCCCACAGGCACCGTCGCAATAACTGTATTCGTCCCTCCATCGATAACGCTCACCGTATTGCCCCCGAAGTTGGCCGCATACACCCGGTTCGTCGTCGGGTTCACCGCCACCTCATAAGGGCCGGTCCCTACAGCTACTGTGGCGAGGACCGAATTCGTCTCGCCGTTGAGTACACTCACTGCATTGCTATTGGTGTTGGCCACATACACCCGATTCGTGGTCGGGTTCACCGCTACTCCTACAGGATTATACCCCACAGGCACCGTGGCGAGGACTGTATTCGTCTCCCCATCGATAACGCACACTGTATCACCCTGATAGTTGGCCACATATGCTCGGTTAGTAGTCGGATTTACCGCTACGCCGTGGGGGGCATTCCCTACAGTTAATGTGTCGAGGACCGTATTCGTCTCCCCATCGAGCACGCTCACCGTATCGTCGTTCCAATTGGCCACGTATATCCGGTTCGTGGTCTGGTTCACCGCCACACCCTCAGGGTAATTCCCCACATCTACCGTGGCGAGGAGAGTGCCGGGGGCCGCGCCGCCGGTAACCGTCACCGTGGCCGTCGCCGTGGCCTGCTGCCCGTTGCCGCTGACGGTGATGGAATACATAGTCGTTGATGCCGGTGAGACGGTTTTCGATCCGGAGATACTTGACGCGCCGAAGTTCGAAGTTACCACGGCAGTCGCATTCGTCGATGTCCACGCTAATTGACTGCTGCCACCCGAAGAGATCGAGGAAGGCGTTGCGGTCAGGCTCACCGTAGGAGCCGATGTAGTGACCGTCACCGTTGCCGTGGCCGTGGCTTGTTTACCGTTGCCGCTGACTGTGATGGTATAAGTGGTCGTTTCCGCCGGCGAAACGGTTGTTGATCCGGATACGCTTAACGCGCCGAAGTTCGAAGATACCACGCTGGTGGCGTTATGAGATGTCCAGACTAATTGGCTGCTGCCACCCGGTGAAATTGACGAAGGTGTCGCGGTCAGCGTCACCCTGGGAGCAAAGCCGCTACCCTCACCACTGATTGTTATAGTTGCCGTCGCCGTCGCCTGTTTACCGTTGCAGCTTACTGTAATTGTATAGGTTGTCGTTGCGGTCGGGAAGATTATGGCCGATCCGGTACACTCCGAAGCGCCGAAATTCGAGGATACTACGCTTGTTGCATTGCTGGATTTCCAATTCAATGTGCAGAGGTCACCCGGAGTAGTTGATGATGGAGTTGCAGTCAAGCTCACCGTGGGGGCTGCGCTGCCGCCCCCGTTAGAGAGACTACAACCTGCAAGCGAGATAATCACAAAACATGCGATGGCTGCGGCAATAGATAATCGAGCGAAATGCTTCATAAGGATCCTCCTTACCCGACGATAAAATGCCTCATTCCGATAACCGGTCAACAACCTGAAGGTTTAGAAGGCGGTATAATTTCCGTCCATTTTTGGGGGAAACCGACGGTTCGAGTTACCGCCTCTTTGTAGATTATTATATTTTTAACACGGTTTGGTTGTTAGCGCAAGATATGCTTTACAGTTTTATCGTTGGCTTCTCTCCATTAAGAAAGCATTCATGCGTTCCCAAAGGGATGCGTGGGTGAGGATATCATCGTGAGCCGCGCCGTCGATGACGCGGAGATCGACCGGGCCGCCGTAGCGTTCGGCTAGGCGGCGGGCGTGGGAAAGCGGAATGGTGTGGTCGTTGCCGGCGGCCAGCACCAGCAGGGGGAGGCGCAGCCGCGGCGCGCGGGAAAGCGAGTCGAAGGGGTGACGGATGATGAGCCGCACCCAGAGAAAGGGGTAACGCTGCTGCGCGACGCTGGTCACACTGTCGTATGGCGTTATCAGGATCATGGCGCGCGCGGGCCGCTGCTCCGCCAGGTAGACCGCCACTCCGGAGCCCAGGCTGCGGCCCATCAAGATGACGGTTTGCGGGTCGATCAGCTTGCGGCGCGCCAGCTCATCGTAGACAGCCAGCGCGTCGGCGAAGAGATTCTTCTCGCCGGGCGCGCCTTCGCTCAATCCGTAGCCGCGATAATTGAACCCGACGACAGCGCGGCCTGTTTCCTCTGCCGCCTGGGCGACGACGCCGCTGATCTCGTCTCCATTGCCGCCGAAGTAGAGAATGGCGGCCCGTCCCGGCTCCCGCGCCGGCGCCGCCCACCCCTGCAGGCGCGTGCCGTCCGCCGCCGCTGCCTCCAGCATCCGCAGCTCCGGGTAGCGATTCAGCGCCTCGCGAGCCTTCGCCGCCGTGAGGGGCGTCGGGTGAAATAGCAGCACCTCCTGCGAAGTGTAGAAATACAAATGCACGACCGCTTCCAGCAGCAGCAGCGTGACCAGCGACGCCATTGCGCGGGATTTCAACCGCGACCGCGCCTTCCGCCCGGCGGGGGGAGTATCCTGTTTTATGTCCCTTCGGTTCATAACAGCCTGATCCGGCGGAGCCGGAATCCAAAGAGAATGCTTTCCTCAGGAATCTAGGGTTAACGATAAACTATAAACCTGGCTTTAAGCCGGGGGTGGTCACCCCCTCGTCCGGCGTGAGGGCGTGGGCGCTGCTGGTAATGGTCCAGCCGGCCTGATCGGAACCGAGAATTGCTTGCATTACCGCGGGATCGATTGCCGGATCGGCTCCCCGCAGCAGCGCGGGAAACAGACAACACAGCGAAGCGAGCAAGCAGAACAGGACGATAAACTTCATGATAAAAGCTCCTTCTGCCCTGAGGCGACGGTTATTGTCGGTTAAGTAAATACTACCACATTTTTTCGCCTTCTCCTTTCCGGGAGGTAAAAAGGGCCAGATTAACAGAACGTATTAAAAAGTGTACAATCAAGTAGACGGCGGGGCCGGCGGACGGGAGGCAGTGATGGCGCAAAAACGGCGAAGCGGCAAGACGGCGGCGGGAATCTCCACGCGGGCGATTCATGCGGGAGAGGAGCGACGGAGATACGCGGATTCCATTACCACGCCCATCATCCAGGCCGCCACCTACACCTTCGCCGACACCAAGGACATCGAGGCGTATACCAAAGGCGGCAAGGAGCGATTCGAATATGGCCGCTACGGCAATCCTACCGAGAAGATTGCCATGCGCCGGCTGGCCGACCTGGAAGACGCCGAAGACGCCGTGGTGTTCAGCTCCGGCATGAGCGCCGTCACCACCACGCTGCTGACGCTGCTGCGCAGCGGCGACCACATGGTAATCACCGACGACGCGTATAAGAAGACGCTGGAGTTCTGCAGCGGCTACATCCAGCGCTTCGGCATCGAGTGCACCGTGGCGCCTTTCGGCAATTACGCCGCCCTCGACCGCTCCGTGCGGAAAAATACCCGGCTGATCTTCAGCGAGTCGCCCACCAATCCGTATCTGAATATTTTCGACCTGGAGCGCCTGCGGGAGATCGCGCAAAAGCATGGCGTGCTGACGCTGATCGATTCCACCTTCGCCACCCCCTACAACCAGCGCCCGCTCGAGTGGGGAGTGGACCTGGTGCTCCATTCCTGCACCAAATACCTGGCCGGACATAACGATATTCTCGCCGGCGTGGTGCTGGGACGCGGCGAGCTGATTGAGGAGATCCGCAAGCTGCACAAGGCGATGGGCGGGGTGATCGACGCCCATTGCTGCTACCTGCTGCTGCGCGGCATGAAGACCTTCGCCCTGCGCGTCGCCCGCCAGAACGAGACGGCGCAGCGCGTGGCCGAACACCTGGAAGCCCACCCGATGATCGAGCGCGTCTACTACCCCGGCCTGGCCAGCCACCCGCACCATGCAATCGCGAAGGAGCAGATGACCGGTTACGGCGGCGTGGTCAGCTTCGATATCCGCGGCACCCTCGACACCGCCAAACGTTTCCTGGACAACCTGCAGCTCTGCTTCATCGCCCCCAGCCTGGGCGGCGTGGAAACCCTCATCACCCATCCGGCGCTGGTTAGCTACTACGACAAAACCCGCGAAGAGCGCTACGCCCTGGGCATCACCGACACCCTGGTTCGCCTGGCCGTCGGCGTCGAGGAAGCCGGCGACATCATCGCCGACCTCGATCACGCGTTGGATTGCGCGGAACGGCAGCAGTCGCGTGAAGAATGCAGTGTTTAATCTAGCGCTCCAGCCGCTGTTTGAGTATGCCTGATCCGCCCATCCTCCAGCAGCAGGCAGACATCTGCCAGCCGCTCCGCCTCATGTCGGTTATGGGTCACGTGGAGGACGCTCATCGGCAAATGGCTTTTCAGCGATATAAGCAGCGAATACAGCTCTTCCCGCGCTTCCTCGTCCAATGCGCTGAACGGCTCGTCCAGGCAGAGCACCCGCGGGTAAGGCGCCAGCGCCTTACCGAACGCCACGCGCCGGCGTTCGCCACCACTCAAGCCTTTGATATCGCGGTCGAGCAATCTCTCGATGCCCAGCAGGACGGCCAGCTCCGCGATACGCTCGCGCATCGCCTGCTGCGACCATTTGCGAACCCATAACGGAAAGGCCAGGTTATCGCGCACGTCCATGCTGGGAAACAATACGCCCCACTGCGAGACGTAGCCGATCCCCCGTTTTCCCGGCGGCAGGTTTGTCACGTCCTCCCCATTCAGCACCACCTGCCCCGCCGTCACCGGCAGCAATCCGCACACTGCCCCCAGCAGCGTGGTCTTCCCCGCTCCCGTCTTCCCCATCAGCACGCCATACTTTCCATCCGGAATCTCACAAGAAATCCCGGACAAAACGAAACCGCCGTTCTTCACGGTAATATTTCGCAGCTCGATCATGGTGGCATCAATCCACCATATTGTACTGCCGTAACGATCTGCCCAAACTCGCCGGTTGGACTGATCGCCACTGATAAAGCTTATCGCGGACCCGATCTCGCACGGATGCGCAAGTCGGCGTCGGATTTGGTAAGTTTGCGGCGCCATTCTGGTCGCAGGAAGCTCCCGCGCTTATGCCGCCCGCGTAAACGGATGGATTTCGCTCTCGAGCTTTCCGTTGAGGATTTCCTGCGCGATCTCCAACTCATATCGTGCCTGGAGATTCAACCAGAATTCCGCTTCCATCTCGAAATAGCGCGCCAGCCTGAGGGCGGTCTCAGCCGTAATGGCTCGGCGGCCATGCGCAATTTCGTTAATGCGCCGTGGGGTGACGCCGATATCTTTCGCCAATCGGTACTGGCTGATCCCCAGCGGCTGCAGGAATTCGGTCACTAACACCTCTCCGGGATGGATCGGTGGAAAATCACGCATAGTCATGATGTCAACTCCAGCAGAGAGATAATCCCGTGGTTGCTTTTCGTTACATGTTATAATATCGCTATTATGAACATCGAACCCTTTACCTTCTCAACTCTGATTCCGCAAGGCTATAAAATCCTCTCCGCCGAACCGGGAGAAGCGGAATACCGCCATGCGCTGTTCGGCCCGAACCGGATTCACGGCGGCGATTGCCCGAACTGCCGGAAGCCGCTTTTGCAGCTTCTTACCATCGACACCCGCGACCCGCGCCTTGGTCTGTCGCATCTAATGCTGACGAGCATCCCATTGCTATATTGCACCCGTTGTGACATCAGTTGTGCGGGTGGCGACGTCAACATTGATGGACTGCGCCAGCACTGCCCAAAAGGGGCAAGCACGTTTTCCGGTATCGGCTGCGATTTTCACTACCATATTCAGTCAGAAGACCAGGTAAAGATTCTGGTATTCAATATGGGATACGAGGAGGAGTATGTCCCCTACCCGAATTATCCCGACTATTTCCCCGGCTCGCTGGTCAAGCTGATCCCGATCAATGATGAGGAGTTATGGTACTGCCAGCGTATGAACAGGTATTGGGAAGAGCATCCTGTGGAGTATGAACGGGCGGATTATGAAGCAATATATGCCTTCCAAACGCAGTATGACTATCTCAATCACTGGACTCACCAACTCGGTGGTGAACCCTGTTTCTGGAATGAACCCGGTCCGCTTGCTTGCCCATGCTGCGGCGCCGATATGCCGTTCCTGGCGATGATCGAAGATAATGAATCCGCCGGCACTCCGGCGCTGACACGCGAAGGCTTCCAGATCATCTTTTTCTTCTGCCCAGCATGCTCGATCATTGGGGTTTATGTGATTGGGACATAATTATTCCAGCACGAAGAATTCCGCACACTGCCGTGGCACGCTCACCTCGGTCGCCCCTTCCAGCTTCCAGCCGAGCCAGGTGAAGATCCCTCGCCACTGTCCCTCTCCCGTCAACGTGATCGTCTGTTCCCGATCAGCCCGGTTGGTGAGCACGGCAAAGCGCGCGTTATCGCCGGTCAACACATCCAGATGCACCGTGCCCGGCAGTTCCGCGCTGATGCCGAGGGTGGGGGAGATGCCGGCGGCGGCCAGGGCGTTGTCGAGCAAGGCCTGCAGGCCGGCGTCGCTGTGCTCGGCGGCGAGGCCGAAGCTGGTGCCGCAGTAGAAGACCTTGCCCTTCCCGACACCAACAGAGGCCAGGCAGGGAGCGCTGCCGGTGAAGGTGCCCAGCGGGGTGATCCGCTCGCCGGCCAATTCGGCATAGCGATGGGCGCCCCAGACGATGTCGCCACCTGTAAGCCGGATGGGAAAGAATTTGCCGCCGGTGGCGCTGAAGGCGTCCAGCGCCTTGCGCACGTCTTCCGGCAAGCCGTCAGCGAGCGCTTCCTGCTCGTCCAGGCGCAGGTGATACGACGAGGTGCTCTCCACCTCGCGCAGCCCCCAGGACTCCGCCAGCCCGCCGCCGGGCAGGATGCGGCTGTGGCGGCCGCGGGTGGCGCTGTAGCCGGCCAGGTGCGCCTCTGCCAGCAGCACGCCGCCCTGGTGCACCCAGCGGTCCAGCGCCGCCGCTTCCTCGTCGGTCAGGTAGTAGCCGCAGGGCATGATGAGCAGGTCCAGTCCGTCCAGCTCGCCCGCCTCCAACCGCTGCCCGCAGACATACGCGAAGGGGATGCTTCGCCAGTAGAGCGTCCGCGTATATGCCTCGATGGCGGCATTGAGCGGCGCCACGCTGCCGTCGATGCAGAAGTGGAAGATCTCGTTCTTCCGGCTTTTCCAGATGCCCACCCGCAGCGCCGCCGGTTTCGCGCGCAGCAGGTCGTCCGCGTAGGGCTGCAGCGCCGCCCAGAAATCCCGCGCCGCCTGCGTTACCGGGCGATCCGTGCCGTCTGGCCGTACCAGCCCCCACGAGGGCGCCTCGTTGCCCAGCACCTCCGGCCGGTACTGCCAGAAGAGGAACCCCTTGATGCCCAGTCCGAGCTGCGGCAGGAAATCGCGCTGCAACTTCTCCGCGTCCACGATGGGCTGGTGCATATTCAGGCAGCCGTGGTTCAGGTGGCTCTCCACGTTGTAGCAGATTTTGCCGCGCGCGGCGGAGACCACCTGGATGGTCGCCGCGGGCGTGCCGTTCATGGTGGCGGCGAAAACCTCGCACGGCTCGGCGAGGGCGTAGTCGTCGGCGCAGGTTACCGCGTTGAACCACACCGGTACCACGTGCAGGTAGCGCCCGTGATCGGGGTCGAGCCGCTCCACCGCCGCCAGCCGCCAGCGCGCCTCCGCGGTCATGGTATCGAGGTGGAACTCGCGCCAGTCCACGAAGTCGGTGATCGCTCCCGTGGTCCGCGGCATCTCCACCTCGTCCCAATCACTGTATGGCCGGCCCCACACCTCGTTCAGCCGCTCCAGCTCGCCGTATTTCGCCTGCAGCCACTCGATGAACCCCCGGTGGCAATACGGGCAGTAGCAGACCATATTGCCCATGTCCGGCGTGCGCTGCTGGAAGGACAGCTCCGGTTCGTTCCACACGTCCCACATCGACAATGCCGGGTGCCCGCGGAAGTGCTCGACCGCCGCCTCCACGAACCGCCGCCGCGCCGCCAGCGCCCCCGGGTGGCGGTAGCACGGCCCCGGGTGCCCGCCGATGCTGCGGTGCGACACGGCATACGGCTCCACGGCGCGCCCCTGCGCGTCGATCTGCTTCGCGTCCGGGAACTCGCGGTACAGCCAGGTCGGCGACATGTCGAGCAGGATGTTCAGCGTCACTCCCAGCCCGTTCGCCCCCGCCAACTCCATCAATCGGTCCAGATCGTCGAAGTAATACTGCTCCGCTGACCGGTGCGACCACCGCCACTGCACGAAGAACTTCACCGCGTTGAATCCCAACTCGCGCATGCGCCGCAAGTCGCCTTCCCAGCACTCCGGCTCCGGCGTCGGCGCGCGGTAATACTGGGCGCCGAAGATGAAGGGGAAGCGCGCGGCCGCTGTTGCCGTAGTGGCCAATGGTTTTGGTTGGAGCATGTCAGTCATAACCGATATAATTCTTTCTTCACCCTATTGACCCTCCATGAAGAAGAGGGTGTATCCTCAATATAGGAGGATTGCCGTGCAAACCATCGATCTGAAGAAGCAATACAAAGCGCTGTATACCGTGAAAGAAAATGCGCCGGCGCGGATTGACGTGCCGCCGCTGCCGTACCTGATGATAGACGGCGCGGGCGATCCGAATACGGCGCCGGCCTTCGCGGAGGCCATGCAGGTGTTATACTCGCTGGCCTACACGATGAAATTCGAGATGAAGAAGCGGGAGGTCGATTACCCGGTGATGGCGCCGGAGGGGCTGTGGTGGGCGGAAGATATGGCCGATTTCGCCAATACGCCGAAGGACGAGTGGCTGTGGACGCTGATGATCATGCAGCCGGAGGTAGTCACGCCCGAGCTGCTGGCGTGGGCGGCGGGTGAGGTAGAGAGAAAAAAAGGGCTGGCAGCAGTCCACAAGGTGCGGCTGGAAACGTATCACGAGGGATTGAGCGCGCAGATCCTGCATGTCGGCCCTTTTTCCGAAGAAGGACCGGCGATTGTGAAGCTGCACGAATTCATCGCCGCCCAGGATTACAAGCTTTTAGGCAAGCATCATGAAATATACCTGAGCGACATGCGTAGGGTGCCGCCGGAGAAGTGGCGGACAATTATCAGGCAACCGATGCGGACCAAATAAAATGGTGGTCGCTACTGGATTCGAACCAGTGACCCCTTCGGTGTGAACGAAGTGCGCTACCGCTGCGCCAAGCGACCACGAAAATATTAGATTAAGTGGGCGAAGAGGGACTCGAACCCCCGACCACCTGGGTGTAAACCAGGCGCTCTACCAACTGAGCTATCCGCCCACGGTTCGCCAGATGGCACCATACCACCGGAGATGCATTATAGGCAATTCGTCAGGCGCTGTCAACTTTTCAACAACAATTCCAGCATGCTGGGCGCCTCGTTGAAATCGCCCACGGGGAGGTGGGCGCGCATCCAGGCGGTGATGTCGGCGCGGGCTTGCGCGGCTAGTTCGGGTGTAACCAGCATTTCGCACTCCAGGAAATACTGCTCCGTTCCCGACAATTCCAACGCGTCGATGTCGATTGTCGCCGGATGGCCGCCGATCTGACCGCGGTATTCACGGCGCCGCTTGCGGAGCGTGCGCGGGGTGCTCTCCCGCAGCAGGCGCTCTGCCTCCTCCGGGCTTAACTCGCGCTCCTCTTCCAGTCTTATGGCCTGGCCTTCTGTGTCGCGAGTCCAATGTTTTTGCGTGATCAGGTATTTTCCACCGTCGATCTCGCGCAGCCGGGTAAAGTCATAACCACCGAGCGGCGAGCGGGCATAATCGAGGTAATAATCGGTCAGCGTTTCCTCGCCGGCGGGCGCGAATCCCAACTCGACCAATACGCCAGGCAGCCGTGCGAACTCCTCCACCCCCAGGCGAATCTTGATCTCTGCTTCCGCGGTTGCTTCCCGGTGTTTATTATGATTGTTCATCACTGTTTATCATACCATTGTGAAGCAAAATTTCTGGCTTTTCTTTATATTCAGTCTGGTGATTGGGTTGCTGATCGGTACAATCAACCAAACAGGCATCGGCGTGATCGTGGGGCAGCCGCTTACGGCGATCTACCCCGCGGTAATCATCACCGGGATCTATCACTGGAGCAATGGCGGATTGCCGCCACCACCCAGGCCGCCGGCTGACCCGGACTATAATCACCCGTAGGAAGGTTTGCCAATCGCCTCTACGATGAGGGATACCTGCTCTTGCGGTATTCCACTTCGAAGGCGAAGCCGTCGTAGGCGGTGTCTTCGGCGATGTCTGCTATCTTCACTTCCCGGTCGCCGGTCAGCCAGGATTGCCGCGCGGCCAGCGCGGCCAGCTCCGGCTCGATCAATTTGCGCATGGGGATCGGCGGCTGCTCCGTCTCCCCGCCCAGGTAGGGCAGCACCGCCTCCAGCAAGGCCCGGTAGAGCCGGCCCGAATCGACGGTGAAATGGATAACGCCCTTCTCGGTGATGACCGCCGCGTGGAACGGCATCCACGCCGCGGGGCCGACCACCAGAAAGCCGACGCGGCCATCGTCGAAATTCACCTGAATTCGCCGCTGGCCGCATTCGCCCAGGTGGCGCACGCTCTCCACCCCCGTGCCCAGCAGGCCGAAGAGCAGCGAATAGGCGTGAATGCCGTAATTGAACTCGTCCACCCCGCAGCCGCACAGCGCGGTGTGCGGAGCGCCGCGCTCCTCGGCGGGACGGGCATTCCACTCGTTCACCTCGACGCAGAAGCGCAGCGACGATCCGCCGGCGATGCGCGCGCCCGCTTCGGCCCACTTCACGAATTGCCGCAGGTCGCGCGAGTTGCCGGCCATCGGCTTGTCGATGAGCACCGCCACCCCCGCCTCGACGAAGGGGCGCGCGCGCTCGATGTGGCGGTCCCAGTTGGCGGAGTGGATGATGGCCAGCTCGATCTCGCCGATCATCGCCTCCGGGGTGGGAAAGACGCGCGGGATGCCGTTGTCGGCGGCGAACTTCTCCGCGTAGCCGGCCGGATGAATTCCACCGCCGTCCCACACCCCAACCACCTCGTGCCCCAGGTCGCGCTCGTGCGGCAGCCAGCTTCCGGGATGGGAAGTATCGAGGTCAATAAGTCCGATTCTCATAATACATACCTTTCGTCACTGGCGGACTCGGAGGTCCGCGCTCCCATTACAGGGTTTGCACTTCGCCGGTGCGGATGGCGCGGTCGGCGGCGAGCACGATGCGGGTGGCCTGCAGGCCGTCGTGCGCTGTCACGCTCGGTTGCCGGCCTTCGCGCAGCGCGGCGATGAATTCCACGTTCTCCAGCAGCATGCCCTCTTCCTCCGCGCGCTCTTCCGTCCAGGTGTTGTCGCCATCGGAGAAGACGGCCTTCTTCATGCGGTCGTATATCTCCACGCTCCTGCCGTCGCCGTAAAGCTGGAAGAAGAACTTGCTGACGAAGCGGCCCACCGCGGCGTCGCCGTTGATCCACGAGCCGACGTGCCCGTTGGCAAAGAGAATGGACGCGGCGCACTGGTCGATGCACGGATGGCCGGGATGCGACAGCGCGCCGCCCGCCGCCCACACCCGCGCCGGCTCGCTGCCGGAGAGGTAGCGGATGATATCGGTGGCGTGGCAGCCCTGGCTGTGTACGTTGGCGCCGCCCTGCGCCGGGTCCTGCGCCCAGAAGCCATCGGGCCAGCGGCTGTCCATGATCTGCCCGGCAACCAGTTGCGGTTCGGGAAGGAATTCATGCGCCTTTCGGATCAGCGGGAAAAAGCGCAGCTTGAACGCCGGCATCAGCATCACGCCGGCCTGCGCCACCTCCTCCGCCATCGCCTCGCACTCGGCTTCGGTAAGCGCCAGCGGCTTCTCAATCAGGATGTGCTTGCCCGCCCGCGCGGCGGCGATGGCCAGCGGAGCGTGCGAATCGTGCCGCGTGCAGATATAGACGGCCTCGATGCGATCGTCGTTCAGCACCTTTTCGGCATCCGCCGCCGCATATTCGCCACCGAATTTAGCAAGGAAGGATTGCGCCGCTTCCTCGCGGAGGTCGGCATAGGCGATGAAGCGGGCGTCCGGAATCTTCGCGATGCATTCGGCATGGATATTGCCGAGCGCGCCGCAGCCGATGAGGCCAAGGTTAATGGTAGACATGCAATTCCCTTCGTTGGGGACTGTCCCCCGTGGATGAATCCCGCTTAATATTCCAGCAGCACCCCAATCGTGTTCGCGCCGCCCCAGACGACTTCCTCGTAAGCGCGCCGGGCCTGCGCGATGGGGAAGGAAGCGGAGGTGAGCGGTTCGACGCGCAGCTTGCCGGCGGCGAGCAGGCGCAGCACTTCGCGCATATTGCGATTTTCCGTCCAGCGCACGAACTCGTAGGGGTAATCCTGCCCCTGTTCCTCATATGCGGGATCGTAGCGTCCGGGCCCGTAGGAGCAGGAGATGAGGAAGTCCTGCTCGCGGCGGTAGAAATCAGGCCTGCGCAGGCCCATGCCAACCGAGCCAACCACCACCACGCGACCGCGCCGGCGGGTATATTTGAAGGCGTCATTGGCCAGCTCGTCGTTCTCCGGGGCGTAAGCGCAGAGGATGGCCGCGTCGGCGCCGTGACCGCCGGTGATTCGCAGCACCTCCGGCACGACGTCATCCTCACCCGCCGTCAATCCCAGGTCGAGTCCCAGCGAGCAGGCCAGCGCCACCCGTTCCGGCTGCACGTCGATGCCCACCGTGACGCAACCGGCGGCCGCGAGCAGTTGCGCCGCGAGCTGGCCCACCAGCCCGAGGCCCACCACCACCACCGTCTCGCCCAGCCGCGGGTCGGCCCGCCGGATGCCTTGCAGCGCGATGGAGCCGAGGGTGGTGAAGGCAGCGGACGCGGATGGCACGCCTTCCGGCGCGGGCGCGGCCAGGTTGCGCGGCACGCTGATAATTTCCGCGTGATTGGCGCCGCTCCCCGCGCAGGCCGCCAGGCCGCCCGCGACGAATTCGTCCAACCCGCCGGCATCTATCACCTCGCCGGCGGCGCTGTAGCCCAGCGCCGTCATCTTCTCCTCCGCGGGCGCCGGTCCCGGCTCCGCCCGCATCTCCGCGCGACTCCGCCCCTTCAGCGTCGATCCCTCGGTGCCGGCGCTGATCAGCGAATGCCGGGTATGCACCAGCAGCCGCCCCGCGACCGGCTCCGGCGCGGGAACTTCCCGCACGATAATGCCGGGGCTGCCGAGGAAAACCTGTTTCACGCATAACCTCCTTCAGAGACAGCAATGGTAATTAGCCACCGGCCGACGAAATCCCTTTAGGAAGTAAATCCGAGGCGAGAGCAATCCTGTCACGGTTCAATTCTCTACGATGTGTATCGAATAACTCTGCCGGGAATCCAAGGCTAAACGATGAACCATAAACCATAAACCTGGGCAGGAGATCGGTTCTTTGGTTCCGGCTCCGCTTGAGCAGGAGCATGAGCTACAAGCGTAGATACGGCGCCACCACGATGGCGATGAAGTCTTGCAGGAAGTGCATTACTACCGGAGCGACCAGGCTGCCGCGCCAAACGTAGATGAGGGCGAACGCGAGGCCGATGAAGCCGACGGCAACCACGCCGGAGGTGCCTTCATAACCGTGGCCGAAGGCGAAGATGATGGAGGCGACGACCACTGCCATCGCCACGCTGCGGGTCGCCGAAGAAAGACGGCGGATGAGATAGCCGCGAAAAATGAACTCTTCCGATAGCGCAACCACGATCACCAGCGCAATGGCCAGCGCATACTGGGCGCTGGTGCGCGGGAGCAGCGCTCCCATCGCCGACTGCGACGGCCCGGAGAACCCCAGCCGTTCCAGCAGCGCGCCCAGCGCGGAGGCGGCGAGAAACACCGGAAAGAAGAGCACGATACCGAGCACGATGTCGGCCCAGAGATGCTTGTAGGTCCACCCGATGCGCGCGGGGCTTTCACCGTTGCGCCAGAGAAAAAAGATGATCAGGCCGACCAGCGCCAGGTCGCGGACGATCGTCGCGACGGCCAGCACGGTGAAGCTCTCCCTGATCCCGCCGGCCTGCTGGGCAATAAAATACGAAAGGATCATGGTCGGCACAATAAGCAGCAGAAAGACGCCTACCTCGATCGCCTGCTCCTTGCGCGTCAGCTTCCTGCCGAATCCCCGATCCGCCTCGTTGGGATCGTATTCGGCGTCTTTTTCATCATATGGTTCTGCTGTCATTCCGTTCCCCGCCTTGTTCTGACGGTATGTTAACCGGACGGGGAGGACGGTAAGCGTGGTTTACGTTATGGTTTGAGTTCAATATTTTCGAAATTCAGAGTTCGACAAATAGGAATAAGGGTCGTGGTAGGGACTAGAGTTACCTCCAGCCCCCCGCACATACCCCGGCGTGCGGCACTACCGCACCGGGTTCCTCCCTTGTGTCAGACGGTCAGACGCTTCCATGGGTACGGTCGCTCCTTGTGTCTGCTTCGGTGCTCTCGTTTACCATGATGACGAGCATCCTGTTAGTCGTCTACAGGCAACATGCTCATGGCAAAGGCTTCTCTAGGCGACAATACTCTCACTTTTCTGCTACTAAAATTAACAACCATGATATAGCAGGCAACAGATCAGGTTAACATGATGGTAACTACCGCCGTTTCTTTTTGCGCATGACTGGCCCGGACTGTTGCCCTTTCGGAAGTGCTGGTGAAGGTTTGGGAGTCTGTTGCTGTTTTGCATCGCTAGATTGTGACATTTGCTGAAATTTGAGCAATAAGCCTCCGGTTGAACTTTGGTAGACTTTGTAAATTCCCCCGAATTTTTCAAAGAACCGTTCATAACCACACCAGAGTCGCCACAATGCATCATCAAGTTGCTTCTGTTCAGGTCTCCGTAAATCGACTACCTTCATACCTGCGCCTATGCACTGATCAATTGAGATCGCCCGGTTATGTGAAAGTGTGAGCGCATGATTGGCAAACATTTCGGTTATTTCGTCTGCTTTGATGGCAGCATCGGGTTGACCGACGAACATATAGTTACTCAACCAGTTTGTGGCTAAAGTGCGAGTTAACTGCCTGGCGTTCTCGCAGGCTGCAAACAATGCAATGCTATACTTATTAATGAGCGGCGAATAGGCTGGCAAGGCAGTAACACCTTCGGTTTTCAGCTTTTTTTTCACATCTTCAAAGCCGTCAAGAATATCCTCTGCCGCTTCCATGCGCTGTTCGCCACCAGAGGTATAAGTGATCTGCGGGTCTGTTGGTCCAAGTTCGCTTCGATGGTCCATTAGCAACTCGTCTCCAGATAAGCAGAGAAGAGTTGCAGCCGACTTTGCCATGTTTGGAATTGCAAAGCGGATATGGCTGTATTTCGACCGCAGCATATTGACCATCGTTTCGGTGACTTCCGGGGAGCCACCCGGACTATTGATCATGAAGTCAATTTCTTCGGTATTAACGCCATCCATCATGTCAGAGAGCGCGGTTTTATCTTCGTGCTTGATTGAGGATCTGATGCCTTGAAGAAAATTTGCTACATACAGTAACAAGGGGCGCCCGGTGATCGCGGTCACCTCGGTGATACGCTCACGGCAATATTGAAGGATATCATCAGGTTGCGGTTGGTCACCAAGTTGCGCGATGATCTCGCCATACGACATAATTCACCTCTGGTTGAGCTACTTTGGCTTGTGAGGTGAATTGTTCGAGTGTTCCGGTGACACTTTCCCCTTCGGTTGACTGTGCACCCATAAGACGCATGGCTTGCTCATGGATTTCTATGCTTTGGCGCGCCAAATCGAGGCAGGACTGCGCCTCTTCGGTCAATCCATATTGTGCGAGCTTTTGCTTGTCGCTCATAGTAACACCCTCGCTTAATAACTCACCCCATTATTTCATATCACTGATGATTATACATACCGAACATGCACCAAGCACTCTCGTATCTTCTATAAGGTGGCATTTAAAAAACGAGTCCAGGGACGAGCCACCGGTAGCATGTTTCGCGCGAATGGTGGTTGTCTCCGTATTTAAGGTATGTACAATGCCAGATTAATTGTAGGTAAAGGAGGTCTCTGTATTGCATCTTACTATAATGCGCTCCCGCCATACAGGCTGCAAACCTCGCGGAGATTACGTTTGAGGTGTAATATATGGCATGATCGTAATGCTTTACCACTGCATGACATGATATTCCAGGGCAGTTGATAGGTCAAGCGACTAAAAAATTACCGTCGTTGCACACCAGAAAATATTAGGAAATGAGCACGAACAATATATTAGAAAGGCTTACCGCCCTCCCGGCAGCGCGACATCCAGCGCGTAGAATTCGCCCAACACGCCTATCGTGCCGTCGGCGGCCGGCGGGGTGAGGGCGACGATATGGCCGGTGTCGAACGGCTCGGAGATGATCAGCAGGCCATCCCGCAACTGCACGATGCTCACGCGGGAGGTGGCTCCGTTGGATTCGTCACCGTGGTGGCCGGCAAGGATCGCCAGATTGCCCACGGCGAGGAACCGCTCGAATCCGCCGGCAATCTTCCAGGCGATGGCGTTGCCGGTCAGGTCGATGACGGCCGTGCTGTCCGGAGTGGATACCGCCAGCGCGGTTGCCGACACCGCCGCCATCCGCACGGCGTCCAGCTCGAAGGTGGCGATGGGCATGCCTCCCCGGCTGGAAAACACGCTTACCACCGGCGGGCGCGCCGTCTGCCCCTCGAGAGCGGCGGATACCGCCACCCAAGCGCCGCCGGGACCTATCGCCACCCCGCGCGCGGCCATTCCGTCGGCGCGGCGCCCGTCGGACACCGGCAGTCCGGTCGGATTGTATAGCCGCACGGTTCCTCCCGTGAATGCCATCGCCAGGTAGCCGTCGCCGCCCAGCGCCATCACCGGAAGTTTCTCCAGTCCCTGATTCAGTATCAACAACTCGGCGCCATCCGGTCCGTAGAAGCGCACCTCCGGACGCGTGCCGTCCGGCTGCGAAATTGCCGCCAGCACCTGCCCGCCCGGCTCGGCATACTGCACTTCGCGAACATCGCTGCCGATGGCCAACGGTATCTTAATGGAGCGCACCGGCGCTCCATCCGGGCGCAGCAATACCACGGTGGCGATATCCTTTTCCTCGATCGTGTAACCGCGCGCCTGGCCATACTGGTCGCGGATGATGACGCCGTCGGCGCCCAGCGGAACCAGCAGCTTCACCCTGCCGGCATCATCGAATACGCGCAGCTCGGCCGTGCTGGCGCTTTTGCCGCCATCCTCCACGCGCAGCTCGTTCAGCAGCCAGTTCGGCGCCGCGAAGGTGGTGTGCTGGCCGGTCCAGCGCGGAACATCGAACAGCGGCTGATCGCCGCCGCCCAGGAACTCGACCTGGCTGGCGGCGGTAAGGCGATCCATGGCGGCGGTCACCACTGCCAGTCCGGGCCGGTCGGGAGCGGTCAGCGTGGTGGCGGCCCGGCCTTCCTCGTCGGTAGCCACCGTCGGCTCCATGATGCGGCCCAGCGTGGTGGAAAAGCTGACTTGCGCGTCGGGAATCGCGCGGCTGTTCCCGTCCAGCACCAGCGCTTCGACCCGCACGCGGGCAGCGCCGTCCGCGTTTTGCTGCGTGGGATCGACTGTGAGGAAGATGCGCGGCGGGCCGGCGGGTTCCTCGTCCTCGACGGGAGTGAACATGATTGTGGCGTAACTCTGCATCGCCCCGGCGTTCACCACCACGTAGCCGGTGCCCGGCTCATTTTCGGCGGTAAGCTGGGCAGCCGCCCCGCCGTAGTAATCGGTCATCGACATTTGCGGTGCGATGATGCCGATGGTGGAGCGGAACACCACGTTCTGGCGCTGAATGGGCAAGCCGCGCGGGTCGGTCAACCGCACGCGCACGATGGCGGTGCTACGGCCATCCGCCGGCAGCACGTTCGGTTCGACGTTGACCACGAATCCGGGCGAGATATTGCCCGGCGGAGGCGGAGGATAGATCGGCGGGCCGGGATGGATGGGTCCGGGGGCATCCTCCACTACCTGCACGGTGGTCGTCGAGGTGGTGTTGCCGTAGGTGGCGGACACGGTTATCGCGCCGGTGTCGTCCGGCGTCACCGTCAGCCTGACCGTCGCCCGGCCCTGGGCATCGGTGACGGCGGTGGCGGCGGCAAGGGCGCCGCTGGTGGCGAAGAAGGCGACGGTCTTGCCGGCGGCGTCGTTGCCGAACACCTGGGCGGTAAGCATGGTGTTATTGCGCAGGTCGAGGCGGATGGTCTGCGGGTTGGCCGCCACGCGCACGCCGGGCACGAAGGGCACGCCGGCTTGCTGCACGGTGAACTCCACGATCCGCCGGGCGGGACGATCGACGAAAAAGCGACCGCTGTCGGTTGCCGCCACATACAGGGCGTAGACGCCCGGCTGCATTGGCGCTTGCCAGATCAGATCCACCGGATTTGCGGTAACCGAGCGTTTGGATAACTCGCCGCCGGTCGCCTGATATGCCAGCGATACCGCATCATCGATGCGATCCCAGCCCCGTCCCCGGTCTTCCAGATCCATATCGAAGGCTTCGATGTGGATCTGAATGGTCTGCGCCGGCCCGGCCGTATACGCGCTCGCTCGCACGGTCAGCGAGATCGGCGAACCGTCGTCATAATCCACCGCCATTACGGCCCCCGCCAGCAGCAGCATCGCGCCCAGCAGCCAACCGAATCGCACCATGGCACACCTCTCTCTTTTAGTGACGAGGGGCGAGTTTTCCGCTTAATCCTGTTAGCCGCAATCGCTCGTCACCGGTCACCGGTCACTTCTATCATACCCTAATACGCGCCTGCCACCAACGGGTTGCAGTATGAAACGCACAAAAAGGCGGAGAGTATCCCGGAGCTTCTCGTCAGGGACTGTCCCCCCCACGTTGATAGGCAAACCTCTCGCGCGAGGGGAGATTGTCCCGGAGCTTGCCTCGCGACGAAAAAGCGGGGAAAGACAGGCGTGTCTTTCCCCGCTATACGTGGCTGCAATCGCAATCGACTAATTCAACCGGCGGCGGCAGTCGTAGCACAGTCCCTCGACATCAATAGCGGTACCGGACGGGCTGAAGCCTTCCGGGAGCGTAAGGGTGTTCAGCATGGTCTGGACATCGTGCGGCGGCATATTGATGACCGTGCCGCAGCCGGTGCATCTTGCGTGAGCGTGGGGAGTGCATTCCGCGTCATAACGCGCGGAGCGCTCGCCCGCGATCTTGACCGCCAACCCGGACTCCACCAGCATTTCCAGGTTGTTATATACCGTGGCCAGGCTGATGTTTGGCATTTGCCCGCGGATCGAAAGGAACAGCTCCTCCGCGGTTGGATGAGTCGTCATCCCGCACAGCACACGATATACCGCCGCGCGCTGCGAGGTCATGCGTCGACCCGATTGATGCAATAAAGTATGCAGTTCCGGCATTCGCCCACCCCCCATTTCATGTAAATCGGATTATTGACAGCCGCCAATGCGGAAGCATTTCATGGCTGACCTTCCCGTTGTCTGCTGATCAGTATACCAGATACTTTCTTTTCAATCAATAATAATTTATAAGAAAAGTAAGAAATTACGATAGAATTTAGAAAAATTTTTTTTTGTAACAAGGAATCCTAAGTGAAAAAGTCGGAAATAGCGCGCCGAGTAACGAGCGGCTGGCGGGAGAAGAGAAGAAGGGGAGAAGCAAAAGTGCCTTCTCCCCTTCTCCCCTTCTATTCATCAGGCTGGCGCTTTACGCCGCTTCATCGATCAGCGTCTCGCCCTCCAGGCTTACCACCACGGTGCGCACGGGCACGCGGCGGCCCGCGGTCTGCATCGCCAGCTCTACAAAGCGCTGCAGCCCGCTGCAGCAGGGCACCTGCATCATCACGATGGTGAGGCTGCGGATGCCGCCATCGGTGATCATCGCTGCCAGCTTCTCCACGTAGCCGCTCGGATCGTCCAATTTCGGACAGGCGATGGCCAGCGCATGATCCGCCAGGAACCGCGTATGAAAGTCGCCGCAGGCAAACGCCGCGCAGTCCGCCGCCAGCAGCACGTCGGCGTCGCGGAAATACGGCGCGCTGGGCGGAACCAGGTGCAACTGCACCGGCCACTGCCGCAATGCGCTGGGCGCGCCGGCGACCATGGCGCCGGCGGCCGGCTTCTGCGCGAACTGGCGCATCATCGAGCCGGGACAGCCGCCTGGCGCATGGGGCGCATGATGTGGTTGGGGCGCGGGCGGCGGGACGGAATGCGCATGGCGAGCCTGGTGAGCATCCGTGGAGCGGCCGATATTCGTCAGGTGCTTCTCCACCGCTTGCTCGTCGAATTCCGGCGCATCGCGATGGATGACGCGGATCGCTCCGGTCGGGCAATCTCCCAGGCACGCGCCCAGCCCATCGCAGTATTCATCCTTGACGAGCTTCGCTTTACCGTCGATGATTTGAATAGCGCCTTCGGCGCAGGCGCTCACGCAGACGCCGCAGCCATTACACAATTCCTCGTCGATCTCTATGATCTCGCGTACCGGCATTTTCCGTCCTCCGTTCTAAAATCTGCCCTCATCTTATCTCATTGCGCGAAAAAGCTCTATGATATTAATCATAAAAGCTCAGGCTCCAATAACCACAGCGGCACAGAGACACGGAGGCCCGGAAATCAGCCATACTGCACAGGCGGTTTGCATAATATCAAAGAATGGTCCGCGCGTGAACCGTCGGCAGGAAAAGGTCGCGTCGATATTGAACTGTTTAATTATGTTATTCGAACCGCTGGATCGCTGCCGGCTGCGGCTTTATCCGCTGGCGAAGCGGGAGCATAAACTGGAGATGGCGAAGATCGCCGTGGATCCCGACGCGCCGGCGCCTGCGCTGGATGGCGTTTCGGCGGAAATGACGGCCCGAGTTGCCGCGCGGGTGAAGGAAGCTCGGCGAAATAACCGCCCGGTTATGCTTACCTTCGGCGCGCACCTGATCAAGAACGGGCTGGCGCCGGTGGTGATTCGCCTGCTGGAGGAGGGGTGGCTGACCCACGTCGCGACCAACGGCGCGGGCTCCATCCACGACTGGGAATTCGCCTTCCTGGGACGCAGCACGGAGGATGTGCGCGCCAACACCGCGGCGGGCGCCTTCGGACTGTGGGAGGAGACGGGACGCTATATCAATCTGGCGGTGGCCATTGGCGCGATCGATGGGCTGGGCTACGGCGCGTCCGTGGGGAAAATGATCGTGGAAGATGGCTTGCATATTCCATCTCTCGATGCAGTTAGAGCGCGCATCGCTGAAATGCCTCCCGGCGAAACGTTGGGCGCGCTGGCCGACCTGCATTATTTACTTACGACCTTCGACCTGCCCGCCGGCTGGCTGCCGGCGCCGCACACGGCGAAGGAATACAGCGCGCAGGCCGCCGCCTGGCGGCTGGGCATACCCTTCACCGTGCACCCCGGCGTCGGCTACGATATCATTTATACTCACCCGCTGAACTGCGGCGGGGCTATCGGGCGCGGCGCGGTGCGCGATTTCCTGACCTACGCGGCCGGCATCCGGCAACTCTCCGGCGGCGTCCACCTGGCGGTAGGGTCGGCCATCATGGCGCCGATGATCTTCGAGAAAGCACTCTCCATGGCCAATAATCTGGCCATCCGGGAGGAGGGAAAGCCGCTGTCCGATTATTACTTGCTCGTCAACGACCTCCAACCCGGCGAGTGGGACTGGTCGCAAGGCGAGCCGCCGCGCGACCACCCCGCCTACTACCTGCGCTTCTGCAAAACCTTCGCCCGTATGGGCGGCGAGCTGGAATACCTGCGCCTCGATAACCGGATGTTTTTGCCGGCGCTGTATCGGACTATTACTTCCCTGACCTGAACGGTGATTTCCAAAGCTGTCCGATGTGCCGCATCCTGCGTTTTTCTGCTCCGGTTATACCGGCATCACTTCGATGATCGCAATCGACAGCGGCTCCATATAAAGCAGATGGGCAACCGGCAAAGTTACCTTATTATACAGCACTTCCCGCGCGCCGTCGGTCACCGCCTCCACGCGATATTCGCTCTCGTATTCCGTATAAGCGGAAATATCGACGGTAAAACTGACCTCCTCCCCTGAGATATTCGCGAAAAGGTAGCCGATGCTGCCGTCCTCCGCCCGCCAGGCGGCGTGCTGTACGGCGGCGTCGGTGACCACGTGGCGGTTCTTCTCCAGCAGGTGGTCCAGGCACTCGCCGGTGAACTGCAGATACGACGCCTCGATCTCCGGCACGTCGATCGCCGGCGGGGGGAGCATCTCGCCGAACATCAGGTATTTCCAGGCGTCCTTCGCGGCGCGGACGGCCTTTTTGTAGAAGGCCAGCGTCACCGGATTGGATTCCTTCGGCGTGGGCCAGTAGCGGCCGCCGCTGGGGATGACGCCCAGCGACAGCGCCTTGCCCAGGCTGCGCGTCCAGTAAAGCACCTCCGGCCTGTTCGTCTCCGGGTAGGCGGCGAGGTAGCCGGTGATGTAGGGGCCGTAGACATACTCGAAGATAGGAATCAATTTGCCGCCCGCCGGATGGCCGGGGTTGTGGTGGCCGAAATACTCCATGTTCCCCGCGCGCTGGTCGTAAAGATCGAGATACGGGATGAATACCTCGCAGATGCCTTCGGTGGAGAGCACGGCGTCGGGGTTCACCGCCTTGATGTGCCGGCGCGCGTCGGCCAGCGTAACGACCCAGTCCTCGGTGATCCACGTGCCGTATCCCACCGGATGCCCATGCTCCTTGGAGTAACAGGCCATCGGCCCGCCACAAGGGAAGTTGTCGATCTGCACCCAGTCGACGCCCCAGCTCATGCAGCTTAACAGCTCCTGGGCGAGGATTTCGCGGTTGCCCGTTGTGTGCGGGCAGAGCCAGGAGGAGTGCCAGCCGCCGTACCAGCTTCCGAGGTTCACTTCTCCGTCCTCTTTGACAATGGCAATCGGCTTGCCGCGCTCGTTGTATTCCGCCCAACTGTCGAACGGCGGATCATAGGAATCGATGGCGACGTACCAGTTGCCGCCGGGGATGTAGACGAAGCCGTGGTTGCCCGCCGCCTTCAGCTTCTTCATCGCCGCGCGGCAGGCGTCTGCGCCTTCCTTCGGCGGCAGGCCGACCGGCCCGGTCCACGCGCCGCCCTTTTCGTAGTTGAAGATCAAGGCGGCCAGCGGCGTGCCGGCCTCCCGCGCGATGGCATTCGTTTCCTCGGCGATTTGATCGAGCGAGTGGTTCAGCCTGATCTCCGGGATGTGGAAGTTGGACATCTGCCACACGCCGAAGCCTTCGCGCAGCCAGGGGGCGATGTCGCGCTCCGCCAGCGTCTTCTCGCACCACCACTGCCGGCGCCCCCACGCCTTGTAAATGTCGGCGCCGGCGTGCCAGTCGCCGTGAAAGACGCCGACCACCGTGTCATATTCGAAGGCGACGTCGCCCGGCGCTTCCGGCGGGTGATGGCTCACCCACATCACCGGGAATTGTCCCCAGTCCGCCAGTTGCCCGAGGTGGAAACCCTTCACGTGCATGCCGGCGTCGTGGGCGGCCAGGTAGAGGCCGGACCGCTCGTTGTAGTAGAGCAGCATCTGCATCGCCAACCCGCCGGGGTACATTCCATGCACCTCGCCCATGCCGGCGTGCCGGCACTCCGGATATCCGGCCTTCAACGGCAAGTTGTCCGCCACCGGGAAGGGGTCGGTGAAGAGATAGCCCTCCGACTGCACCGGCGCCGCCACCGCTTCGCCCGGCGCGCCGTTGCCCACCGACATCACGCCGGAGAGCACCGGGCACTGCAGCTCCTTCACCGCCAGCCCCGCCGGCACGCCCTCCACGCGCATGCGCCAGTAGGAAAGATCGCCATCGAGGATAATTTGCACGGTGACCGTCATCTCCCCGAACGCGCAGCGCAGGATGAGCCCGTCGGAAATCCGCTCGGAGGTGACGGCATCGGCATCGCGAGCGTCGAGCCACCGCACCTGCCGCTCCGCATCGACCAGCGCCAGCCGGAAGAGCGTCTTCGGCGCCGCGTCATCGCGGATAAAATCATAGCCGCTCGTCTGATCTCGCATCGCCGCCAGCGCTCCGCCATCAGTCGTGTCAAAGCCGAGAATAAGGTGTGGATTAGAAATGCCGACGATGTTGTGCATGGTGGTCATGACAGACTCCTTATCCGCCAAAGATAATCTTCCGCTTTACTTCCAGATAGTATTCGAAATTCTCCAGCGACACATCAGGCGGTACCGCGTGATCGATGGTGGGGATGAAGCCGCCGTCCTCTATCAGCGGGGTCAGACGGTAAAGTTCGGCGTCGATCTCCGCCCGGCCTTTGGCGATCTCGCGCTTGTCCACGCCGCCGACCATACAGATTTCTCTGCCGAATTTACGGCGTATATCAAGCGGGTCCATCTCCGCCGCGCGCTCGACGGGGCCGAAACCGTCCACGTCCGCCTCGATGAAGAGGGGCAGCAGCACCTCCGGGTTGCCGTCGGTATCTACGAGGATAACATCGACGCCGTGCTTGCGGAGGAATTCGACGAACCGTTTATAATGCGGCAGGAAGAGGCGGCGGAACATCGGCGGCGAGACCAGCGGGCCGTTCTTGTAGGACATGTCTTCGTGGATGTAGTAGAAATCGAAGTGAATCTGCTCGACCGCCGGGGTCAACACGCGGATGGCGAACTCGGTGAGGAACTCCAGGCACTCCTCGATGAGCGGGGTGTTGTCGTAAAAGAGGTAGGAAAGGTTCTCGGTGCCCATCCAGTTGCGCAGCATGCTGTAATAGCCGAAGGTGCCCGCCAGCGGATTGAGCAGCGTCAGCGGGCGATGGGTGGTGCGCGCCGTCGCCTTCACCGCCTCCCAGTCCGCCGGGTAGCGCTCCGCCACCGGACCCAGGTAGCGTAGTTTGAACGCTTCCCAGGTGGGAAAATCCTTCACCGCAAAGTCGAGGTAGGTATCCATGCTCATGCGCGTGCCGCCCGCGGTGCCCGGCTTGTACGCGCGGCGGGTGCGGCCCATCTCATCGAGGAAGAGCACCGTCTCCTCGTCCTCCTCGATCACCGTGCCGTCGAAGGATGGGTGGGGTCCGGTAGCATCGAGATGCACCGTCTCGTAACCCTCCAGCCCGAAATACGGCTCCCCGTGCCACATGAAGGCGGTGTTCGCCGCCGCCGGCATTCCCTCCGCCCGCCAGCGCGCGGTGGTCTGCTCCCACAGGCAAATTTCCATGAACGGCACGCGATCCACGCCGCGGAACCGCAGCGTGTCGATGAAGCGCTGTTTTTCAGTCAGAGTGGTCGGACTGGTCATGGCGTTACCTCATGGTGGAATTCACAAGGCATTAGTTTGATGCCGATGAGAGGTTTCCTTTATCAAGCGAGCGTAGAAGATACATTCTCAGTCTGGAAGGGTGCGAGAGCCCCGCCTGGTTATAGGCAAGCTGTGTAAAGCACACTCTCAGTTCCACAGCTTGCCTATAACCAGGCGGGGCTCTCGCACCCTTCCAGACTGAGAATGTGATTTCCACAGCTCCCAGAAGGCGGCTTATACCGTATTATTCTTTGTCTACATCCTTCAGCATGCGAATCTCGCCCAGCAGGATTACCTTATCCTCGAGGAGCAGCGGATCCTTGGGAGGATCGTCGCGGTGGTAGCCGGGAGTTGTTATCGCCAGGCGGTAGGAACCGGCGGGGAGGTCGGGAATCTGGAAGCTGCCGTCCTGCGCGCTGGGGCTGGCGCTGCCGATGACGAGCTTGGTGTCGCCCCAATAAGCCTCGACGCGGGCGGTGGGCAGCGCCGGCACGATCTTGCCGCTGACGCCGCCGGCGGCGGCGCCCTTCGCCGCGGTCAGCGCGGAGGCGGGCAGCGTGGCGCTGTTGCCGGTCGCGGTCACCTTCGTGCCGTCGATAATCACCGTCAGCGTGTTGATCACCCTCTCATCCGGCGTCCACTCGCCCAGCTCGAGGGTGGCCTGCAGGGTGAGCGGCAGCTTCTTCTCACCCTGGACCAGCTTCGTTTTGCGATCGTCGAAGCGCAGGCGCAGGTGGGTGTATTTGCGTTTCTGTACCTTCGTCTTCGGAGGGGCCAGCATGGCGGTTATTCCGCCCTTGGTAATGCGCAACGGCAGCGATTCGATCTTCGCGATGGCCTCGCGGTTGGCAACCGGCGCCCACTGGTCGCCGTATTTCAGCTCGACCTGCGTCACGTCCAGCTCGATCGCCTGGTCCTCCGCCGTTTTCCCGCGCAGCAGCACGGTCAGCGCGGCGTCGGGCGCCTGTTCGGCCGCGGGACGGCTCGCGTTCGGCGTGGTGCGTGCCGGCGATGACGGCCATGGTCCGGCATCCGCGCCGTAACCTCCGCCCGTCCCGCCGGTCGTGCCGCAACCGGCGATGAGCCACATTGCCAGCGCGGCGCCGATCGACAGGATTAGAGATGCCATTCGCGGCGAGCCTGCCGCTCTCGATTGTGCCTTCATCGCTCCGCCTTCTTCCGGGGGTTCACGACGTCAACGCGCCGTGGTAAGATACGCTCAGTTCATCTTACCACAATTTGAGGATTTTTCAACAGCAGATATGCGGATCAAAATTTGCGGCATTACGAATAGCGAGGATGCGCTGCTGGCAGCGAAGCTGGGAGCGGATGCGCTGGGCTTCATCTTTTACGAGAAAAGCCCGCGCTATATCGCGCCGGCGGCGGCGCGGGAAATTATCGCGGGGTTGCCGCCCTTTGTGACGCCGGTGGCGATTGTCGTTGACGAGTCGGCGGTAGAGGAATTGCTAGTGCAATCCGGCTGCCGGGTGGCGCAGGTGCATGGGACACTCGCGGACCCGGAGGTCCGCGCTCCCATCATCCGCGCGATACCGGTGGCTTCGCGGGAGGATCTGGCCCCGTTGCGCGACCCGGCGGGCATATGCGCCTTTCTGCTCGACGCGAAGGCGCCGGGCCTGCACGGCGGCACGGGGCGCGCCATCGACTGGACCCTTGCGCGCGAGGCTACGGCGTTCGGCACGCCCATCATTCTCGCCGGCGGGTTGAGTCCGGAGAACGTCGCCGAAGCCATCCGCATCGCCGCCCCCTACGCCGTTGACCTGAACAGCGGCGTGGAATCCTCCCCCGGCAAAAAAGACCCCGACCGTCTCCGTGCTGCGTTTGAAGCTATATATAAGACGGAGGCGCAAGGAAATGGCAAGGGGTTAGGGGTTAGGGGTTAGGGATGAAAGACTAGCCCCTTATCCCTTGCCCCTAACCCCTTGCCTTTTCCCTGCGTCATCGCCTTTATTATATCAAACCCCGCGAGGCGAAGAGGTACACGGCGGTAGCGAGCAGCAGGGCGGCGGCTACTATGAGGGTGGTGGCGGCGGCGCCGAGGCGGTCGCCCTGGCGACGGAGGGTGACGGCGCCGAGTGCGCCGGCGACGGCGGCGGTCCACAGACCGAGCGCGGCGGGAAAGGCAAGCGCGGTCACCTCGCGCCGGTCGAAATGCAATACCAGAATCACGCCGGCTGCCAGTAACCCGCCGATGATCGCCGGCGCCAGTCCGGCCAGCACCTCGCGCAGGAAGACCCGCCCCAATTGCCGCCGCTCGACCGCGCTTTCATACGCCCGGTCCATCGCCAGCGCTGCCTGATTGGCCGCGAAGATGCCGAGGATGAGCACCAGCGGCAGCAGCAGTCCCACGTCTTTCCACGCGCCGCGCAGCCACCCGGCAAACAACCAGATCAGTCCGGCGCCCAGGATTCCACCGGCCAGCGCCGGAAGCCCGATACGCCAACCGGGCAATCCTGCCCAGGGCCGTGATTCCACCGCGGCGAACTTGCCGCGCCCCACCGCGGACGCCACGCCCCCGCCCGATTCCAGCAGGTCCTCCGCCGCCTCCTCCTGCACCACATCGCCCACGTCGTCCACGGTGATGATGCCGAGCAGGCGACCCTCCCCGTCCAGCACCGGCACCGCCAGCAGGTCGTGCCGGCGCACGATCTCTGCCATCTCGTCCTGCGGCAGGTTGGCCGGCACGCTGATGAACTCGCGGCGCATGACGGCGGACATCGTGGTATCGGGAGGGCAGACAATGAGATCGCGCAGCGTTACCTCGCCCAGCAGCCGCTCGTCCTCGTCCAGCACATAGAGGTAGTAGATCATCTCCGCGTCGTCGTGATGGGCGCGCAGGCGGGTTATCACGTCGGCGGCGGTGTCATCGAGGCCGACGCCGGCAAACTCCTTGGTCATCAGCCCGCCGGCGGTGTCTTCCGGATAGCGCATCAACTCGGCCACGTCGCCGGCCTGCTCCGGCTCCATGCGCTCCAGCAGTGCGTTCGCCTCTTCGGTGGGCAACTCGGCCAGCAGGTCGGCGGCTTCGTCGGGAGGCATTTCGTCGAGGATGTCGGTGGTTCGCTCGATGGGCAGCAGGTCGAGCACCTCCGCCTGCTCGTCTGGCGCCAGCTCGTCCAGCAGCGTCGCCGCCTGCTCGTCGCTCAACGCGTCCAGCAACCCGATCTGCTCCGGCTCGTCCAACTCGAGAAAATATTCCGCCAGATCCGCCGCGTGCACATCCTCCACCGCCAGAGCAATCCCCTCCCGGTCGCACTTCGCCAGGGCGGAATACAACGCCTCTTCCCACTCGCGCCGGTTTTCTACGGTCATGATAATTATTGTATCTCATGAAGTGGCTGGTGGCTAGTGGCGGTGGCGCGGGGAATGGCAAGGGGTTAGGGGTTAGGGATGAAAGACTAGCCCCTTGTCCCTTGCCCCTAACCCCTTGCCTTTTTCTCTGCGTCACCGCCCCTTGCCACTACCACTAGCCACTAACCGCTCGCCACTATATAATACAGCCATGCGTAACCTGGCATTCGGCAACACGGGACTGCGCCTGTCCGCGGTGGGGATGGGGGGGATTCAATTCTCCAAAATCAGTGACGGGCAGGTGAAGGAATTGATCGACCGCGCCCGCGCGCGCGGGATCAACTGGATCGAGACCGCGCACGGATACTTCGACAGCGAGGAAAAGATCGGCGCGGCGGTGGGCGGCAACTGGGTCGGCCTGCACATCATCAGCAAGTGCGGTCACCGCGACGCGGAAAGTTTTCGCGCGCGGGTGGAAGAGAGCATGACCCGGCTGCGCTGCGACCACTTCGACCTTTACCAGTTTCACGGCGTGGACCGCGCGGAGGACTGGGAGCGGCTGAACGCGCCGGGCGGAGCGCTCGACGTGGCGAAAGGCCTGCGCCGCGATGGCGTTATCCGTCACCTGGGAGTCAGCACCCACAGCCTCGAGCTGGCGGAAAAAATGGTCGAGTCGGAGTGGCTGGAATCCATCCAGATTCCCATCAGCTTCATCACCCGCGAGTTCGAGAAGAGCGCGTTGCTCGACCGCGCGCAGGCCCGCGGGCTGGGCATGCTGGCGATGAAGCCGTTTGGCGGCGGCCGGCTGGGCAGCGCGCGATTGTGCCTGGGGTATATTTACCGGCTGCCCGGCGTTTTTCCGGTGGTGGGCGTCGAAGAGATATGGCAGGTGGACGACCTTGCGGATATCGCTGCGAATCCCCCCCTCCTCACCGCGGAGGACGAAGCGGAGATGGAGCGCATACGCGCGGAGCTGGGCAAGTATTTCTGCCGAGTCTGCCGCTACTGTGAGCCTTGTCCCCAGGAAATAAGCATTTACACCGTCCTCTACTTCCCCGTTTACGTCAAGCAGATGGGCGCCGAGCGCATCATCGGCAACGGCGAGCCCGGCTATCTCACCAAAGCCCGCGACTGCACCGAATGCCGCCAGTGCGAAACACGCTGCCCCTTCGGATTGAAAATTCCGGAAGGACTGAAAGCCAGCCTGGCATTGTATGACGAGCTTGCGGCCGTTAAATAGCGCGTGTCCCAAAATCTGTCCTTTTCCTTACCAGGCAAAGCCGGAACCCATACAGGAATGCTATCTTCGATATGATAGTAATAAGTGATTGAGTCTGTGCTGACATTTGAACGAGACTTAACCTTATCACTTAATTTGGGGCGTGATATCCGGGTGACATTCCATGCCGAAACGAAAAGACTATCTACGCAAGCCGGTGCGCTGCCGGGCCTGCGGGCGAAACATCGATCCGTTGGCTCTGCTGTGCCCGAAATGCGGCGCGGCGCAGCGTGTCACCGACTCCCGCCTCTGCCCCTTCTGCGGCAAGCTGAAAGACCCGTTCCTTGATAAGTGCGAAGAATGCGAGAACTCCTACCAGCGCCCGGAGGAGCGCCCCATCTACCTGCCCCCCATCAAGGACGGCCCCACCGGCATCTGCCCCAATTGCGGCAGCCGCCGCCCGATGGAAAACGAGCGCTGCCCCTGGTGCAGCTCGCCGGCGCTGCCGACGCTGGATAGGTGATTTATGAATGGTGAATTGGATTTGTCCATCCACCTGTCAATCGCAGATGGGAGTGCCGATATGAAACATGAGGCTGTGCAATACCGTCGTTTCGGCTCATCGCGGCGTGTCAGCCGTTGAGCCGACTGACCGGACGGTATTCCGAATGCGATCTTCTTCAATTGGCCTTGTCGCGGGGGTGTACCATACAGGCGCTTTACGCGGTTCGATCAGCCCGGCGCGGGTAAAGATGGAAGAGAAATACGTTGGAGTTGTATAGCATATGCCGATTCCGCAACCCTCCTGGGGAGCCAGGGGTGAAAAATTTTTCAGCGTCATACCGGTCACCAAGGGCGTTCTGATCCTGATGGCGGGCTGTTTCCTGCTCGATATCGTCAGCAAGGGGATGCTGACTGCCTTTTTAGCATACATTCCGTTTCAATTCCCCAATGGGCTGACCGGCCTGTTTACCTATCCGCTGGTCAGCGGGGACATCATCACGCTGCTTATCAGCGGCTACATGATGTATATGTTCGGCGGCAGTCTGGAGCGGAGCTGGGGCCGGCGGCTCTACTTCATCTTCCTGACCAGCGCGACGGCCACCGCGGCGCTGCTGTGGACGGTCGGCACGTCGATCTTCAGTCTGCCCCCGCAATTCGCAATGCTGGGTGGGCCATGGCTGATGGTCTCCGCGGTTATCGTCGCCTGGGCATGGCTCAATCCGGAGGAGACCATTCTGGTCTGGTTCGTGCTGCCGGTCAAGGCGAAGTGGGTCGGCTGGCTAACCATCGTGATACTGTATTTCGCCTTCCCGCGCCCAAAAGGCATAATGTATTTCCCGCTCGGATTTTTTGCGATGGGCGGGGTGGCGGTCGCCTACGCTTATGCGCGCTACAAACGCGATTGGGAGTGGATCCTGCGGCCGCAGTACCGAGACAAGCCAAATCGCCGCGTGCTCCGGCATCCGTCCAGCACCTTCACCGGCGCCCTCACTCGCCCCTGGCGCGAATGGCAGCGCCGCCGCCGCATCGCCCACCTGCGGCAAACCCTGCGCATCGAAGATGAGGATACCGGACAGGCGAAGGGATAAAAAGAGGAAGGGTAGAAGAGAAGATAGTTTACCATTCTTCCAACACCTTTGGTGCACTCCGACGACGAGCGAGCGCGCGAACCGGGTATCCTTCACTGCAAAGGAGCGCGCATGGAAGTCGGAGCCGCGGATTTCGCCATTCTGCATGAAGCCTGCGCCGCGCTAGACGCCTGGCGCATACCCTACGTGATCGGCGGCGGAACCGTCGTGGTGCTGTATGGACGGCAGCGGCGCACGAAGGACTTCGACGTCTTCATCAGCCGCGCCACGCAGCGCCGCGCGATGGACGCCCTCTCCCTCGCCGGCTTCACCACCACCGACACCGAAAAGAGCTGGCTGTATAAGGCCTGGCACGGCGATGTGCTGGTAGACTTGATCGTCGAGTCGCGCGGCGGAGTCCAGGTCACGGCCGAGACGATCCGCCACTCCCGCATCGTCAATCAGTTCGGTTATTTCTTCCGTGTCATGGGACCGGAGGATACGCTGTTTCGTAAAATCCTCACCCTTACCGAAGGCCGCCCGGACTGGCACGACGCGCTCTCCATCATCGACCGCCAGCAGGGCAAGCTGGACTGGGATTATTTCCTGCATCTCGCCCGGCGGCACCCGCGGCGCATCCTCAGCTTCATGCTCTTCGCGCAGACCGAGCTGCACAACCCGCCCGGCGCCGTGCGGCTCTCACCTGACGCGCTCTATATCGGCGAGCATCCCGGCGTGGTGCCGGATGAGGTGTTCTTCCGGGTGCGGGAGATGGTGTTTTGCGAGCATCGCGAAGAGCCGCTGCCGGCGCTGGAGTATCTGCCGAAAGCGGCGTGAGCCGCTGGGAGCACGCACCTCCGAGTCCGCGCGTATTGTCTCAAACCCACTCGCGCGGACTCGGAGGTCCGCGCTCCCAGCGGCTCTAGCCACGATCTGCCTGCCGCTGCTACAATAGGGCGCCATGCTCGAAGCCTTGATATCAGCTCCCGTGTTAGTCAAAGTACTGGGAACGCTCGGACTAATTCTAATTATCAATCTCTTGCGCGTGCCGTTCGTACTGGCGGTGCTGATCGGCACGCTGGCGCTGGCGCTCTGGTGCGGTCACCCGCCGGCGGACATCCTCGCCATCGGCGCCCACCGGCTGTTCACGCTGGAGTCGCTGCTGCTGGCGGCGGCCATCTACGTGGTGATCTGGCTGAGCTCGCAAATGGAGGCGTGCGGCGTGATGCGCGACCTGGTGACCACGCTGCAAGTGCGCTACTCGCGCAAGGCGGCCCTCGCTATGCTGCCGGCGGTGATCGGCTTTCTGCCCATGCCCGGCGGCGCGCTCTTCTCCGCTCCGCTGATCGACCGTTGCGATACCGACGGCAATATCCCGCCGCTGCTGAAGACACAGATCAACTACTGGTTCCGCCACATTTGGGAATACTGGTGGCCGCTCTACCCCGGCGTGCTGCTGATGATGCAGATTACCGGGCTGCAAGTGTGGCAGCTCATGCTGGTGGGGCTGCCGTTGACGCTGACGGCGTTGGGCGCCGGGTACTTCTTTTACCTCCGCCGCCTGCCTGTCTTCGAATTCGATATGGGGGAGAAGGAGGCAACGGAACCGCTGTCATCGCTGCTGCTGCCGGTAATCATCATCGTGATCGTCTACGCGGCGGTTGCACTGGGCTACGGCGGTGCGCGACGGCTGCAGCCGGGCCTGCCGGAGCTGGACAACTTCATCCCGATGATCGCCGGCGTGGTCTGCGCCATGTGCGTGCTGCAGCGCCGGCGCCCGCTGCCGTGGGCGGCGTGGAAGAAGATCATCCTCTCCACCAAAACGCTGCAGATGATGGCTATCGTCCTGGCGCTGCACCTCTACGGCGGCTACATCAAGGCCGACCTGCCGAACGGCGTTCCACTGATCGAAGTGATGAAAGGCGACCTGGACCGCTGGGGCATCCCGCTCCTGGCGGTGATGATGATCATCCCCTTCATCGCCGGCCTGACCTTCGGAGTGGCCTTCGGCTTCGTCGGCGCCAGCCTGCCCATCGTGGTCAGCCTGCTCGGACTCGATACAAGCCTGGTGAAGCTACTGTCCACCACCGTGCTCGCCTACGGCTGCGGCTACCTGGGCATGATGATCAGCCCCATGCATGTCTGCATCGTGGTGACCAGCGAGCACTTCCGCACGCCGCTTTATCGCAGCCTGGCTGGCATCCTGAAACCGGCCGCCGCCGTGTTCTGCGGGGTGATCGTGGTGCATTTGGTGGTGAAGTGGATTCTGGGGGGCTGATGGGAGCGCGGACCTCTGAGTCCGCGCGAGTGGTTTGAGACAATACTCGCGGATTCGGAGGAATCTACTCGTCGTACAGACTCTAACCGTTGGTCTAATCGCGTCCATGGGAAATCTACCTTCAAAGAATTATCGAAGGCTTTGTTCGCCTCGTCCGAGCCGCCGAAGATAAGTCGTGCCAGTCGCAAGGCAATAGGGGTGTTGATAAGCAATAATAATGCGAATGCTATCCAGCCTTCAATTGACATCGGTTATTATCTCGGAAGGAATGAGCGTTGTTACCTATAGTATAACATTAATGCATTGGTTTATCACGCTTCTTCAGTTCGGCCACACGCGCGGACTCGGAGGTCCACGCTCCCAGGGGCAAGTTGACGTTCTCCCATACGACAGGTACACTTTTCCTTCGGTAACACCTCTTTAGGAGCATTAGCGTGACACAGCAGATCACTCCTTGCGCAATGATCACCGGCGCCGGGCAGGGCATCGGACGCGGCATTGCGCTGTGCCTGGCGGGGGCCGGCTACGACATCATCGCCAACGATATCATGGCCGATCCGCATAACGTGGAGAGCGGCCTGTATGAAGTGAAGGCGCGCGTGGAGGAGCTGGGACGGCGCTGCCTGGCGCTGCGGGGCGACATCTCCTCCGCGGAAGACCGCGCCCGCATGCTGGAGACGACCGTCGCTGAGTTCGGCGGCATCGACGTGCTGGTGAACAACGCCGGCGTGGCGCCGAAAGCGCGCGCGGACGTGCTGGAGATGGGCGAAGAGAGCTACGACCGGCTGATGACCATCAACGCGAAAGGCCCGCTCTTCCTTACCCAGGCGGTGGCGAAGCGGATGATCGGGCAGGTGGAGGCGGGGAACCGCCCGCAAAAGCCGGTGATCATCTTCATCACCTCCATCTCCGCCGGTGTCTCCTCCACCGGCCGTATGGAATACTGCGCCTCGAAGGCCGCGCTGGCGATGGGCGCCCGCGTCTTCGCCCACCGGCTGGCGGAATACGATATCTGCGTCTTCGACCTGCGCCCCGGCATCATCGAGACCCCGATGACCAGCGTGGTGAAGGAGAAATACGATAAACTGATTGCCGAGGGCCTGCTCCCGCAAGCCCGCTGGGGCACACCCGAAGACGTCGGCAAAGCCTGCATCGCCCTCGCGCAAGGCTGCCTCGGTTACTCCACCGGCGCCATCATCGAAATCGGCGGCGGGTTCGGGATACCCAGGCTATAGTCATTCAACACGAAGGCACGAAGACACTAAGACTCGAAGAGAAATAATGTTCTTTGTGCCTTTGAGTCTTTGTGTCTTTGTGTTTTCGATGTAAGGTTTGGAGCATCAAGTGGTACGCTCAACAGTGACGATACATGGGATGACGCTGCCGGTGATTTCGGTGAACACGGCGGTGGTGGGGTCGGGAGCGGCGGCGTTGAATTGCGCGGTGCAGCTCGACCGCTACGGATGCAAGGACCTGGTGATCGTCACCGAGGGGATCGGCGGCGGCACCTCCAACAACACCGGCAGCGACAAACAGACCTATTACAAGCTCTCCCTCTCCGGCGACGGGCAGGACAGCACCTACCAGATGGCTGCCAGCCTGTTCGACGGCGGGGCGATGCACGGCGATGTCGCGCTCATCGAGGCGACCCTCTCCGCGCAGGGATTCTACCACCTGGTCAGCCTGGGCGTGCCCTTCCCGCACAACCGCTACGGCGGCTTCATCGGCTACAAAACCGACCACGACCCCCGCCAGCGCGCCACCTCGGCGGGGCCGAAAACCTCCATGCTGATGTTCAAGGCGCTCTATGCTGAAGCGCGGCGGCGAAACCTGCGGTTCCTCGACGGTTACGAGGTGATCGCCATCCTCACCCGCGAGGAGCACGGCGAGAAGGCGGCGGCCGGCGTGCTCTGCATCGACAAGGCGCGCGTGAACGAAGCGAATCACGGCCTGGTGCTGGTCAACGCCGTCAACGTGGTCTACGGCACGGGCGGGCCGGCGGTGATGTATAAGGCGTCGGTCTATCCCGAGGTGCACACCGGCTCGACCGGCCTCGCGCTGGAGGCCGGCGCGCCCGGACAGAACCTGACCGAGTGGCAATACGGCCTGGCCTCCATCGGCTTCCGCTGGAACGTCTCCGGCACCTACCAGCAGGTCATCCCGCGCTACATTTCCACCGATCAACACGGCGGCGACGAGCAGGAGTTCCTCAACCCCTACTTCGATTCGATGACGGCGCTGACCACCGACATCTTCCTGAAGGGCTACCAGTGGCCGTTCGACCCGCGCAAGGTGCCCGACTACGGCT
>Ga0172369_10000271_pt1 | contig 76029 bp, 64 predicted proteins | sample LakKiv25m_FD_114539 | JGI IMG/M metagenome (GOLD analysis project Ga0172369, IMG submission 114539) | Freshwater microbial communities from Kabuno Bay, South-Kivu, Congo - kab_022012_11.25m | ecosystem: Environmental > Aquatic > Freshwater > Lake | place: Democratic Republic of the Congo... | reverse complement strand
AGATGAGGAATAGAGGGAATAAAATTGAAATTGTTTTTAAAGAAGATTTAAATGTATCATTAATCTGTAACATTTCTCTTGTATTATAAAATCCTTGCAAAGATAATAAATTTAGGGCCGGATAAAGGAAAATAAAAACATTAGGCAGCAATCGCATACTGTTTAATTGCATATATAACAGAGCAATGAAAATAAAACCTAAAAAAGATGCTGACAAAATAATCTGAGTTGCAGTTAAAAACCTCTGCAGTTTTCTGTAACTATTAAACAAGGATAATAAAAGCAGTCCGAAACCTGTGGGTACTAGAAAAAAAAGAGGGGCTATTATTACATCCTTTAAAAAATTATCAGTTCTCCAAAAGAAAAAAATATAAGTTATGGGATAGTAGAAAAATATCCCATAAAATATGGCATTTGATTTTTTCAAGGCATTTATCTTCAAGTTCTTAATGGTTAAACCGCGGCTTTTTCTATCTTGAGAAGTTTTAAAACCGCCTTTTTGTCATCTATATCAATCATGAAATTAAACATAAACAAAAAATAGCATACAACATATATAAATCCCACATATAAGCTATCAGTAAATAAAAATACTAAAGCCATAATTGATGTTACAATTAGAGGCTTGACTAATATATCTTTAAAAAATAAACCCATACTAATATTGAAATTCTTGAGTATTTTGTATAAATAGCATACGGTCATTATAAAAGATCCTACAATCGTTCCAATTACAACACCTGAAACACCAATTGTCATCACAAGCATAATACTGATTATTAGGTTTATAAGCGAACCTATTCCTGCATATATTGCAAGTTCCCTTACCTTATTGAGTCCTACCATCATTTCTGCCCCGCTCGAAATTAAGGCTATAATGAATAAAGACGCTATGAACAGTTGGGTCAATAAGACAGAGGTATTAAAACTGTCCCCAACCCATAATTTTATCATGTTATCTGAGTAAAAGAAAAAATATAGAAACAAAGGATACATAAGCATTACCGTATATTTCGATGCCTTTTTAAAAAGGATGGATAGCTTCTGTCTTTCCATTAGTGAGTTTAATTCAGAAGTTACAGGTACTAATGTTGATGCTATCAGAGAAAATCCGAATCTTAAAAATTCATATATCTTGAAAGCAATATTATAATATGTAAGATTTACAGGTTGAAGAAAAATCCCTATCAAAATAGTATCTATTCTATAGGAGATAAATGCAAACACTTTTGATAGAAATATCCATATGCTGAAACCGAAAAGCAATTTGAAAGATTCCATACTACAGAGCCTTAAATCTAATTTAAGACTCTGAGTCCTTACAAAAATAAACAGGTAGAGAAGTGCTAAATTTATAATGCCTGCAGTAAGATAGGCCATGCCCACGCCTGAAAGGCCGTATCCGCCCTCTACAGCTATAATAGTGAAGACAGCCCTGGCCAGCCACTTAAATAATTCTATGCTTCGTATGGCTGAGTATTTTTGAAGGCCCTCTGCCACACGTATAATACCAATAGCCCAGAATTCCAAGAGAGAAAGCAAGGTCAAAATTCTTATTAGCCTTTTTGCGGTGTTTGCTATGCTATACGGAATTACAAATATCTTTTCGAGGAAAAATTCGTTTATAGCAAGAATGGCGATGCAAAAAATAAAAGCGAGTATTGTAGTCACTAGAAAATTTGTGTTAACTATCTCAAGAAGTCTTCTCCAATCACTCTTAGCATTATATTCTGCAGTATATTTTGTAACAGAGAGGCCAAAACCTGCCTCAAGAAGGTTTGAATTTCCCACAAGGGCAAGCGCAAGTACCACTATCCCATAAGACTCCTTGCCCAGGCCCTTAATCATATATGCGATTATAAACAACTGCAGGAAGAGGACAATCGACTTGCCACTGGAATTAACCAGCGTATTTAAAAAAATCCTTTTTCTTAACACTGTCTATCTCTGGCCTAGATACCTTCTTTCAGAATTATTTCTGCAATCTTGAAATCCAGTCCGTCATCTATGTCTATAGACCTTTCCCTAGGCATGACGTATATCTTAGTGTTTTCCAAAAACAGCCCCGGCTTCTCCCTTAGTATATTTGTTTTCCATACATAGATAGACGCGTTCATGTCAAATACTTCGGGCGCGGACTGTCGTGTCAAAAAACCTCCTTTTTTAACGAGCCCCACTTTTTTGTCCTTATCGAGTTCCACCATGTTGAAATACGGGTTTCTGTACGAGGGCGCGACTGAAAATACGTTATCGGCGTTTTGTGAATATAAAAGCCCTATGCAATTATCGATGTCCTCCGTCGTTCTAAGCGGGGTCGTCGCATGGAGCAAGACAAGGACATCGGGGTCGAAGCCCTGATGGTCCCGCATCCAATCCAGAGCATGTACAAGCACGTCAATTATCCCGCAAGAGTCGGTTGCGAGTTCGGACGGCCTTTTAAAAGGAACTTCTGCCTTATATTTCTTTGCGACATCCGCTATCGTGTCGTCCTCTGTTGATACTACCACCCTGTCAATATACCTGGATGCAAGCGCCTGCTGTATGGAATAAGCAATCAGGGGCTTGCCGCAGAGATCTTTAATATTCTTGCCGGGAAGGCCCTTTGACCCTCCCCGCGCCGGGATTACGCAAAGTATAGACTTACCGTTATACATAATCAACTCATATCACGTGTGCCTGAACCCGCGGAAATTTGCATCTCCCTCGATATATAACCTGCGGGAGCTTTCGAGCGCGGCGTCAAGCCTTTTCGCGTAGTAATTCTTAAGCAGCCTGCTGTTGGCCTCGTAAAGCGCTGCGTGGAACTCGTTGTCGGTCATATCCGTGAAATTAATCGCCAGCAGGTCCGAGTTTATATGTTTATTCTCGTAAAAATCCGCGCAGTCCTTAAGCAGCCCTCTTTCGATGGCGTAATAATAAAGCTCGCTGCCGGGATAAGGCGTGACCGGCCTTATAGTGCGCATCTGCGCGCCGTCGTCATATTTAATCAGAAAGTCAACACCCTTTTTAAGAGTCTCTTTATTATCGCCGACATTGCCGAATATAATGTTCAGCCCGGGGCTGACCCCTGCTTGAAGCGTCATCTCTATGCCCTTTTCTATTTGCTTCACGGTCAAAGCCTTGTGCATGTTCTTAAGCACGTTATCGTCTACAGCCTCTATGCCGTAATTGATGAACACGCATCCCGCCTCGCGCATCAACCTCAAAAGATCGGGTTTTGCATAATTCAGTCTCCCGTTGCAGTCCCACTTTATATTGAGCTTCTCTTTTATGAAATCTCTGCAAAACGATTCCGTGCGCTCCACCGACGACATCAATAACTCGTCGCTGAACGCGATATACGTTATGCCGTGATTTTTCTTAAGGTACTTTATTTCCTCTATAATGGCCTCATTTTTGCGCGGCCTAAACCCTTTGTCCATACGATAGCAAAACGTGCAGCGGAATTTGCACCCCCTGCCCGAAAGCATCGGCATGACGAAGTCCGAGCTTTCGCAATTGGGCATTCTAAGCAGCCTGTAATGTTCTATCGGGAACATATCGAACGCCGGCATAGGGATGGCGTCAATGTCCTTTATAAGCGGCCTGCGCTCATTTATAACCACCTTATTGCCGTCCTTAAAGGCAATGCCCTTTACGGACTTAAGCGATTTCTTGCTAACAAGCGCAGCAAAGAGTTCAATTGTGATTTCCTCGCCCTCACCTATAACTATTATGTCGGCGCCTGTTTTATCTATGAAATACTCGGGTTCGGGCGATGGGCCGTGACCGCCGATAATATAAAGCGGCCGGTTTTTCGAACGGTTTATCGCTTCTGATATTTTAAGGAGCTTCCTGTATTGATAATATCCGGCGATAACGCTTACGCCAACTGCGTCGAACCGGTTTCTATCCAGATACTTTGTCAGGTGCTCCTCAGGATAATGGTGGAGGTCCTGATTATAGATAGCCACCTCATGCCCTGCCTGCCTGAGCACGGCAGCTATATAAGCAATCCCCTGAGGGAACCAGTGGACATATGAGCCGTTGTCGTATACTACAAGCAAAATCCTCATCTATCGCTATATATCCTTATCTTCGCTTACAAGCCTCAGGGCCATTATTCCGTCATAAAGCCCAACGGCCGGGGCAACGCCTTTTTCAACCACTTCCAGGAAATGCCTGATCTCGTCAATATACGTTTTGCCCACGTCAAACATCGCCGGATTGCTTATTATCCTTTCGCCCCTGGTGAAACTTTTTATGGCCAACCGTTTGTTTATGATATCGCAATTAATCTCCCCGTCGCTTCCGATAATGCGTATGCTCCTCCGTGGAGTCTTTTGCAGGTAATCAAGATGCACGCTGCAAACTGAATTGCCCGGGAAGGCGTATACGCCCTCAAATATGTCTTCAACGTCACCATCGAGCGCGCCCGTCCTTGCCTTCATTGTCTTCCACTTCACGGGGTCTCCGAAAAACCAGCGCATATAGTCTATCTCGTGCGTGAGGTCCAGTGCAACGCCGCCGCCGCGCTCACGGCTGCCGCTGTATGACTCCCTGTAATCCCTGCCCTTGCGCCAATCCGGCAGGTATTGGCCAGCCTCTATGCGGGAGGAATAGACCTTGCCTATCTCGCCGCTATCAAGCGCACTTTTTATCTCCTTTAGCGCGCCTAGGAATCTTAAATTATAACCCACCAGCACTTTTACCTCTTTGTTTTGCACAATGCTTGTCAGATTTTCCGTGCCCTCGAGCGTATGTGCAACCGGTTTTTCCAATAATATGTGGACACCGAGACGAGCCAGTTCTACGGCCGACACAAGGTGCTTTGAGGTGTCATTTGCGATGACTGCGAAATCAGCGTCATCGTCATTGATGCTTTCGATTCTGTGAGCTTTTTCTTTATGGCTTATTCCGCTAAGGCATCCGTCATTCGCCGTCAATACGGCAACAGATTCCACCTCGTCGAACTCAAGAAGATTTTCGAGGTGCCTTCTGCCTATGGAACCGCAGCCGACAACCAGTGCCTTCATAAATCTGAACTAAATCCCTTTTTTACCACGCAGTCCAGCCGCCGTCCATAATCAGATTCTGTCCTGTGACATAAGATGATGCATCAGAAGCTAAAAAAACTACAGCCCCTATAACATCCGAAGGAATACCCATTCTTCCAAGCGGGGTTTTTTCAGAATATCTTTTTATAAAAGCCTCCTGCTGGTTGTCGAATATGCCGCCCGGTGAAACTGCATTCGCCCTCACATTATATTTTGCATAATATGTTGCGATATATCTTGTCAGCGCAATTATTCCGCCTTTAATAGCAGCATAAGCCGCCGGCATCGTCATCTTGGTGCCTTTGTATATTGAAAAATCAGGGGCTACAACGCCATAAATAGACGCGAGATTAATTATCGAGCCCCTCTTCTGTTTTTTCATTTGTTCGGCAACACACCTGCAGCAAATAAAATAACCTCCGAGATGATCATTTACATTTTTTGTCCATGACTTAACCGGGATGTCCTCGAACTTCGATCCCCAATCACTTGTCCTCGGATATGCCGCATTCACAAAAATATCAATACTGCCCTCTTTTCCGACAATCTTAGCTATTGCTTTTTCAATTGAGGACTCGGACGTAATATCAAGCCGGATGGGTTTAATATTTCCACCTTTCGCGCTCTTATCTGCCATCAAATCGGCTGAGTAGACTGTGGCGCCGAATTCAGACAGGGCTTTCACAATCTCTCTGCCCAACAGGCCTGCCCCGCCTGTAACAATCGCCACCTTGCCGCCGCATGAAAACAATTCCTTATAGCTCATCAATCTGCTCCCCTATATATTTCAGGCTTCTCCTGTATTCATCCCATTGCCCTATATCAAACCAGCCGCCCCAATGCGGAAAAACACCGACTCCCTCATTGCGGTTGTCCTTAACCTTAGTTATAAATTTATCCATGTCAATATATTCATTTTCATTTATCAGGTCAAGGACAACAGGCTCAAAGATATAAGTGCCGGTATTCACAAACAGGTCTATCTTTGGTTTCTCGTCTATCCCAATGAGCGAACCATCGCCCATATTGAGAACGCCGTAAGGCACCGTTATCTCCTTGTGTGAACCCACTATAGTCATCAGATTGCGCCTCTCCTTATGCCAGTTAAAAAAATCTATATAGTCGCCTTCCAGTATCGTATCGCAATTGGTAACTATGAATGTCTCCTTCAAGGTGTTTTTCAGCAGCGACAGGCCCCCGGCGGTGCCGTAGTAGTCTCCTTCTTCGACAAAACTGATATCGTAAGGCAGATTGTTCTCGCCGAAATACAGTTTGATCATCTCTTTTTTGTAATTGAGCACCAGCGTGAAATTATGGAAGCCGTTCTTATAGAAGCGGTCCATTATGTGCTCGATAATAGGCTTGTTGCGTATAGGTATCAAAGGCTTGGGAATAATCTTCGTGAAGGGATCCAGCCTTGTCCCTTTTCCGCCCGCCATTATTACAACCCGGTTCGGCAGCAGATGTCCGGGGATTAACCTGCCCTTTTCTTCCAGGATATCGGTCCACATGACAACATCCACTATTGCGCCCTTATCGTCCAGCAGGGGAATCTGCTCGAGTTTGGTCTCGACCATCAACTTTTTAACCTTTTCCTCTGTATATGATTGATTCAGGGTAACTGCCGTAAAACCCTTATGCATTACCTTTTCAACGCTGTCGGTAAACTTAGTGCCGGCTATTATGCCCCTGCGTATATCACCGTCCGTAACTGTCCCTAAAAGAATGCGGTCCACGTCAACGATGAAAAGTATCTTCTCCGCAGTATCATTGAGTTTCTGCATGGCCTGCTTAAGGCTCGTATCGGCAGTTATCAATAAAGATTTAAATTTGATCTTGTCCATAAAATCAGGCCTTATAAATCATAAAAATGTTTTTTGAGTTTATTCGACAGCGAAATTTTCTTAAGCACATTTACTATTTTTTTGCTTACACCGCCGTAACCATAGGGGTTTTTCAAATTCCTTAACGATCCTCTGAATCCCCCTGAAAGGGCCTTATTTATGGCCTTTTCTATTTTATCTTTCCTGCAAAGAGGCACATCAATTATATTTCCTGCCCTAATCCTTCCCGCCTGTCTGCCCCCTATGTTTACAACCGGCAGCTTAAATGAAGGAGCCTCTATAATCCCGGACGATGAATTACCAACCATAACAATCGAGTGCTTCATTAATGATAAATATTTTAACTGTCCCAACGAGCTGAATAAGAAGGCCCTCCCCGAATTCTTCTTAACATAGTCCCCGATGCCTTTTATTATAACCCTGCTTTCCATGTCTGCATTCGGCATGGTAAATATCCAGCATATCTCCAGAAACCTCTCCAATGCAGACAGGACTGCCCTGACCTGTATACCGGCGCTGTCTTTTTCGAGAGTTGCCGGATGATATGTGACAATACCCCACGGCATCCCGGCAGGCAGGCCCAACATCTTTGCCGATTGCATTCTATTCAGCAGTTTCATTTTATAGAGATTATCCAACCCGGGGGCGCCAAAGCAAAAAACATTTCCCGGTTCCTCACCCATCTGTATGATCCTCTCCGCATAGCTTTTAACAGCAGGGAAATGGATATGGCTCATCTTTGTTATCGCATGGCGAAAAAGCTCATCCATCGCTCCCTCGGTAATCTCCCCTCCGTGAATATGCGCGACCGGAATCCTGAACGGCACTGCGGCGGAAACCGCTGCCGCGATTTCAAACCTGTCGCCTAAGGCAAGCAATATATCGGGACTCAGGCGTTCATATGCCCTTGCGAAACCGATCATGCCGACTCCCATTGAGGTTGCAATTGCAGCCTCTGTATCGGATGAGAGAAGCATCTCTATCTTTTCAGCTATAGGGAATCCGTCTTTTTCTATTTCCCTCACAGTCAAACCGAATTCAGGCGAGAGATGCATCCCTGTTACGATTAACTGTAATTTAAGTTTTGGGTCTTCGTGAATCCCCTTAATAATCCAGTAAAGCAAGCCGTATTCAGCCCTTGTTCCGGTAATTATTGCTATCTTACGCATCTTTTAAATGCTCCCACCTTATTACCGAATCCGCATTTATATTTTGCCTTGCCCTCATCCCTACTATAATATCCTTAAACTCAGGCAAGATGCCATCGCCAGGCCTTTTTATCAGGATATCGCCCTCTGCTATTATCTTGCCGGCCTTTATGTCCCGAGCGGCAACTAGACTCCTTCTGGCAGCTATCCTTGTATCAGCTTCGCTTGTTACAGGCCTTTTTATCCCGTCTCCCAGAGATTTTTCTACATTCCTGATAGATTCAACCATTGCGGTCAACTCGTGCGGCTCTAACGACGCCCTGTGGTCAGGGCCCTTCATCGTCCTATCAAGGGTAAAGTGCTTTTCCACAACTTTTGCCCCTACAGCAACCGCCGCGACTGCAACCTCTATCACGCGGGTATGGTCTGAAAACCCCACAGGAAGACCAAATGCCCTTTCCATCGCCTGAATCGCAAGCAGATTGGAGTCTTCGGGCTGCGCCGGATAATTTGAAACACAATGAAGCAGAGTCAGTTGCGGCCTTTGCTTCAATGACTTCCACTTTTCGTTAATCCAGCCGACCGCCTTCTCAACCTCTCCGATATAAGACATCCCGGTTGAGAGGATTATTGGCTTCTTTTTCAGGGCAATATGCTCTATGAAAGGTTTATTTGTAATCTCGCCTGATGGTATCTTGAATATCTTCATGCCGAGCCTATCCAGCATATCGGCGCTTTCCGCATCAAATGCTGTGGACATGAACATAATCCCTTTCTTTACGCAATACTCTGCTAATTCCTTATGCGCTGAAGCCGAAAGTTCAAGCTTCTCCAGCATTTCAAGCTGCGTTCCGGCGGCACCGATATTTTCTGCCTGATAGGTTGCCTTTGCAGCGCCAGCCGTAACTACCTTCGCGGCCTTAAAGGTCTGAAACTTAACGGCATCCGCTCCTGCCTTGGCAGCGGCATCCACAAGTTTCTTTGCAACTGCCTTGTCGCCGTTATGATTTACTCCGGCCTCGGCAATGATAAACGTCTTCATTTTGCAGGAACTCCTTTTACATTTGCGCCCGCAGGCACATTATCAATCACTACAGAACCTGCGCCTATCACTGCGCCATTCCCGATATTTACTCCCTGAACAACCGTAGCCCCTGCGCCTATAAAAGCGCCCTCTCCAATAGTGCATCCGCCTGATATAACTGCGCCGGGACATATATGGGCGTGACTGCCTACATTGCAGTCATGTTCAACTATTGCCCCTGTATTTATTATGGTATTTTCTCCAATCAAGACCCCTGTTTGAATGACAGCCCCTGCCATTATCTGGGCAGCAACTGAAATCCTTGTATCGCTCCTTGATATAACAGTCGCGGGATGAATCAAGGCAGGCGTCTCAAAACCGGCCTGTCTTATCTTTTCATACAACATCTTCCTTTTACTGTTATCTTTTATGCTCCCAACGGCAACGCAGGCATTTCTGAAGCCTTTGCCGTATAAATCAGCAAGCATATTATCGCCGCCAAGCACAAGAACCTCCAAAACCATTTTCCCCTTCTCAATCCCGGAATCTAATATCCCGGCAATCTCACATTTACCTGACGCACGGATAAGGTCAATCTAAACCCGCGCGTGACCGCCGCCGCCGATTAAAATAATCTTATTACCGTCAGTCATGTCTTTTTAAAATATCGCCTGATGGTTTCAGCGACATATTCAATATCTTTTTTTATTATATTTACACTGCATGGAAGATTTATACAGCTCTCATAAATCTCAAATGAATTGCTTATCTCATAGGTCTGAGAATTTTCATACATGGGGAGCGTGTGTATCAACCTCCAGACAGGCCTCACTTGCATATTATTTGACAGGAGAAAATTCATCAATCCCTTCCTGTGCTCTTTCGGAACCCTCAGTGTATAAAACCAGAAATTGCTTTTGGACCATTCCTTCTCCCATAAAAATTCCACGCCTTCGATGCCTGATGTCAATTCTCTATATATAACTGCATTTTTCCTTTTCCTGTCAACAAACTCCTCAAGCCTCTCCATCTGTGCGACTCCCATTGCGGCCTGAATATTTGTAAGGCGGTAGTTATAGCCTATTTCATCGTGGTAATATTCGAAAGGGTCTTTTTTGGCCTGCATGCATAAATGCCTTATACGGGCCGAAAATTCCTTATTGTTAGTTACAACCATTCCGCCGCCGCCTGTGGTTATTATCTTGTTGCCGTTAAACGAGAAACATCCGGCTATGCCGAAAGAACCTGTTTTTCCCCTTTTATACTCGGAACCAAGACTCTCCGTGGCATCCTCTATCACATGAATATTATGTTCCCTTGCGACTTTAATCAGGGGATCCATATCTGCGGGGTGGCCGAATATGTGAACAGGGATAACAGCCTTTACTTTCCTGCCGCTCTTCCTGTTATAAGTAAAACCGTCTCGCCGCAGCTCGCATTCCTTCTCTATAAAACGGGACGTCTTCTGAACATCAATGCATAACGTATCTTTATCGCAATCCATAAAGACCGGATAAGCGCCGCAATATCTGATTGCATTCACAGGGGCAATAAATGTCAGGGTCGGCACAATTACCTCGTCATCGGGTTCAACGCCGCAGGCTATAAGACTCACATGCAAAGCAGATGTGCCGTTAACTGTTGCAACTGCATACCCTGTCCCTGTATAAGAGGCAAGCATCCTCTCGAATTTATCAACATAACGGCCGACAGAAGAGACCCATCCCGCATCAAGACACTCCTTAATATATTTCCATTCATTGCCGGCTATCTCAGGTTCCGAGAGCGGAATAAGACTGTTCTCAGACATTATAAATATCCCATTTATATCTGTTAAGGTTCTCTTTATCCCTTAACCACGCAATTGTCCTTTCAAGTCCTTCCTTTAAAGATACCTTGGGTTTCCATCTTGTAAGCTTTCGAATTAACCCGTTGTCGCAGACCAGCCTCTCAACCTCACTTTTCTCCGGCCTTTTCCTCTGGTCATCGGAAACTATCCTTGCATCCGAACCCGTGAGTTTTATCAGTTGTTTTGCAAGGTCGCCGATGGATATCTCGGTGCCTGAGCCTATGTTTATCTCCTTGCCGACGGCCTCATCACATCCGGCGATGGCAATGAACCCTTTGCATATGTCGCCCACGTAATTCAAATCCCTCGTGGGGTGCAAAGACCCGAGATGTATCTCCTTCCGTTTGTTCAGTAATTGAGTTATTATCGTCGGGATAACGGCACGGGCGGATTGCCTTGGTCCGTAAGTGTTAAAAGGCCGCGCTATTACTACCGGGCTTCCAAAAGAACGATGGAAAGATTCTGCTATCCTGTCAGCTCCTATCTTGGATGCAGAGTAAGGAGATTGCCCCTGCAGCGGATGTCCTTCATCAATAGGCACATACCTTGCGGTTCCGTAGACTTCTGACGTTGATGTGACAATAACGCGTCCCACATCACAATCTCTGGAGGCCTGCAAGATATTTAAGGTGCCCTTAATATTTGTATCAATATAGGAATCCGGAGAGTGATATGAAAAAGGGATTCCGATTAATGCCGCAAGATGAAAAACCATATCAATACCCTTTACAGCCTCTCTTACGCCGTTGGGGTCCCTGATATCACCTGCAAAAATTTCTATATTCTTCAGTTTATCCTTCGGCAATGTGTCGAGCCAGCCCCATGAATTAAACGAATTGTAATAAACAAAAGCCTTGACGCGGCAGCCCGATGTTAAAAGAGACTCAACCAGGTGGCTGCCTATAAAACCATCAGCTCCGGTAACAAGCACCTTTTTATTCTTCATCTTTGCCAGCCTCTTTTCTCATGAAATTTGAGAATCCGATGCGGTTTAAAACCGGCCTCAGCCTGCCTTCCCAGTATTTAATGTCCCGCGCCCTGAAATATTTATCGGTCCGGCCGAGTTTATCAATCTTCTTTCCCCAGTTCTTGTAAAGCTTCATATCGAGCAATCTGTAATCCGGAAATATGAATATATAATATAACAGATAATTCTTAATATCTGCCCATGAAAACCTTCTGACGGCCTTTTGCTCTCCCTGAAGGAACCTGTTAAGCTCATCCGCAAAACGAAGAGACGCCCTCCCGTCCAGGCCGTTGCACCACCGCTTAATTATCTCTTCCCTCTTTTTAAGCCTGGATGGCTCTATCAGGCCGCCGCCGAGGTAGTAATCTATCCTCTCACGCAACTGGTCATAGTTCAAGACCTCATCGCTGCCGCTTGCCATCTCAGGGGAATGATACCATTCGTCGGGGTTCAGATGCAGTTCTATCGTAGGCTTATTCATAGTCCATGCCTCAAGGCCGGTAAGACATGACCTCTCAAGCAGTATGTCGGTAGCGTTCAGGACATCCCATATGTACTCCGTCAGGACAACCGCAACGCGCCCCTGAGCCGGACTGTTTCTGATCTTTCGCAGGATATCATAATAAGGCGTGTGGTCTTCCGATGGATGAGGTTTTATAATAAAATTGGCCTCGGGATAATCCTCTATCAGCCTCAAAAAGGCCTGATGAAATATCTCCTTTGATCTGAGATCCCGCTCTGCAAGCCGGCCCCCGTATCCGATCCTGTCGGTCTTCAGCTGTTTTACATCCCTTTCGTAAAACTCTTTATTTTTAATTGCAAATCCGGCCAGCGTAAAATTCGTAGTCATTGTGATGACAGGATATCTTTTATCGAGATTATATTTTGCCAGAAAATCGTCCCTGCTCATTATCATGGACGACAACGGCTCTCTATAGACATCATATCTCGGAACGCCGATTACCCTTAGTTTTTGAGGCGCTATTGTCTTTTCGCTCGTAACAATATCTCCGACTACAGAGTTCCAGACAAAGTATCTGTCAACTACGGAAAGATCGGACGTTGCGCCCGTAAACAACCTCTTCACATTATCCATGACAGGGATGTTTTCCGTCGGCAGAATTATTACCTTTAAACCGTTTTTCTTAAACCTCTTAATAACATTTACCCTTTTATCCTCATATACGTGATTGAATATAACGACATCCGGCTGAACAGCAGGCAATACGATAGACTCAAAACCGTTCCTTGAAATCGTAACCTTATATCCTCTCTCCTCCAGCAGAAGTTTTATATAAACGCTGATAAGCAGGTCTCTCCACTTATGGTCTACAAAAAATAATATATGCTTCTTATCCATTATCTAATCCCCTGAATTTATGCCTCAACGGATATAAGGGAGGTTCGGGCAGCCCGGGAAAGTCTTTGTCCAGCCAGTTCGCATATGGGACATCCGGATATTGTTCTCTTATCTCGCGATTGACCAGAAGCTTCCCGTCGTGATATTTCACTGCAATAAAATTACATGAATCCAGTGTTTCCTTCCCCAGGTGGGTCAATCTTTCAATTTTCCCGCCCTCCATCCGACGGCACCTGAATCCCTCCGCCATCCCTGGTTTAAATTCCTCCATGGCAAGAACTTTATGCCTGCGGAATCTCTCAGGACTTGCCGAATCGGCATATAACAAATTCATCGCAAACTCTAGGTCGTAAGAATTATCGAGGTCCGGGGAATCAAAATAATAATAATCCCTGACATCCATCATAAATGTCGCATTTTCGGGAAGGCTGGGGAAACGTTTCGTAAATAGCGTCCAGAACCGGCTTTGTTTTTCCCATGAATTAAAATAGAGGTCCAGGTTCAGGTTATTAAAGAAAACTCCCATCCCGATGACAAGAGTTAAAAAAACAGAAAAACATCTCATTTTCAGGGGAGAAAGGGAAGACGCTCTATAAAGCGCATAAATCAGGCTGCCCAAAATAATTGCATAACCAATCTGCATTTGATTAAAATGACTGCTGTTAAAGCCTAAATCTATTTCCCGCCTCGCAAATTCAAGCAGCAAAACCGGCAATATCAAAAAAAATACTCCCAAAATAAAAGAGAGCATCGTTAGATTCAAAGAAATCCTGCGATTCTTCTTAAGTAAAATTGCGCCCAACCCGTTCCCGGCTTCAAATGTTGGCTTTATTGTATTCTTTGATATTTTTTTCCACAGGGAAAAAGCAATCGCAGCCGCAAAGGCAGCTAATACTATTGACCAGATTTTAATATCGGCAAGGTACCCCAGCAGAAATTTCCACTGCCTGAATAAAAGTATCTTTAAAATTTTTACATGTTCTCTCCAGTTCAGGAAGAAGAAAGGGTCAGTTTCATAGACCCCGCTATAAATACCATAAGGCTTAAACATCAATTTATATGCGATCAACGGGATGCAGAGCAAAAAAAACGGCATCCAGTAAAGCAACGCCTTCTTCACAGGAAAGGTGTGTTCCGGATCTCTATTATATAAGGCATATCCTATAACGAATAATCTTACGGGTTCAAAAACTATAGTTACTTCCATAAGGACATAATATGAAAAACCCGATGACAACAGGCCCCCAAAAACAAGGAACCACCGGGTTTTATTCCCTGCAAAAGCCCTTTCAGTCAGATAAAATGAAAAAATTACGAGCAATGTGGCAAGCCTGTAATTTACGGCTGTTACATAAGGCAGGGTATTATCCAGCGGAACTATTATATAGCTGATAGCCGCAAAGAGAGGAAGCAGCCTCCTCCCATTAAAAAGATTCCTTAAAAAAAGATAGAGAAAAATAGGAGAGGCGATCTGAATAAATATATTTATCGAGTGCCATATTAAATATACATAATCGGAAGCCCTGTGAATCTTCAGAAAATAATATACGAACGTCCCGTGCAATACCCTTCTAAGTTCGATATATCCGGTATTTAAAAATTCCCCGAGATCCCTGGTCGAATATACGGACAGAAGCCAGCAATTATCATCCCAGACCACATCACGAAAAAACCAAATCCTTCCAAAGCTCAAGACAGCAGTAAGAGCCACGAACAAAAGGAAGTAATCAAACTCCTGTTTTTTCACATTACCGCGAAAATTGTCTATTAACCCCGCCATGTTCTCCTCAAAATCTTTAACGCCACGGGTTAAATCAACCCGCCGAATTTATGCCGCAAGGGATATGAACCCGGCTCAGGCAATTCCGGAAAATCTTTTCCCAGCCACATCCTGTAAGGGATATCCGGATACTTTTCTTTAATTTCCCTGTTGACAAGAAGTTCTCCATTGCGGTAATACACAACGACAAATTCACATGGGTTTAGTGTTTCCTTGCCATAATGAGTAGCCCTCGCGATTCCTTCCATGCTCCGCTGATCGCAATCATATTTCCATATATCGGAACCGACTTCCTCTGCCGCAAGAACCCTATACCTGCGAAACCTTGCAGGGTTGTCCGAATCGGCATAAAGCAGATTTATCGCATATTCCAAGTCATAGGTATTATCCATATCCGATGTGTCAAAATAATAAGGGTCACGAATATCCATCAGGAAAACTGAATCTTGTGGGAGAGATGGAAAACGCTTTGTAAAAGATTTCCAGAACCGGTTTTGCCTTTCCCATGAATTGAAATATATGTCCATATTTAGATTATTAAAAAAAATACCCGATCCGATAATAAGCGCCAGAGAAAAACTCAATAATCTTACCCTTCCGAAGGAATTCACAAACACAGCATATCCGGTATAGAGGATACAACCCATTATAACTGCATAGCCAATCTGAAGAAGAGTAAAATGGCTGCTGTTAAATCCAGGCCCTATCTCTAATCTGGCAAACTCCAGAAACAGGACTGCAGGCGCCAGAAAAGCTATTCCAAGGGAAAAAACAGCGCCGACATAATGCCGGAGCCGCTTAAACTCAGCCTTAAAGGAATGCGGCACGGGTGTATTGGATTTTGATAAGTCATCCTTAATCATGCCTGCCAATCTTTTCACGGCAAAAAAACTGACGCCGGACGCTAACAAACTTATTAATAATGTCCATATCTTAGCATCTGTGATATAGCCTGCTAAAACCTTCCACTGATAAAACAGGAATATAGAGATAAGTTTTGCATGTTCCCTCCACCGCAAAAAGAAAAAAACGTCGGTTTTATATTTGCCGCCATAAATGCCGTATGATTTATATGTCAGCTTGTACAAAACCAACGGTACGCAGAGAATAAAAAAAGGCAGGGAATATTTTAGGGTTCTTTTAATTAAAGATTTGCCCCCTATGTCCTTTTTATGAAAAATATATCCGATGACAAACAGCCTCGCAGGCTCGAAAACAATTGCCGCCTCCATGAATACATAGTAAGAAAGCCCTGAGATTAAAAGAGCCGGAATCAGGAAAAACCACGGATTGCCTCTGCCGAAAGCCCTTTCTGTAAGATAAAATGAAATTACGGCCAGCAATACCGCTATCCTGTAATTTATCGCCGACAAATAGGGCAAGGTATTATCGAGGGGGAAAACCACAAAGCTGGCAGCTATAAAGAGCGAGAGCAATTGTTTTTCCCTGAAAAGATTTCTCAAAAAAAAGAAAAGAAAGACCGGAGTGAGAATTTGAATAATCATATTCATGGAGTGCCATATCAGATAGGCGTGGCCGCTGATCTTATAAAAGCTGAAAAAATAATAGAAAAATATTCCCAGAGGCGCCCTTCTCATTTCATAAAAGCCGGTATTAAGGAACTGTTCGAGGTTTCCGCTTGAGAATTCAGATAATAGCCAGCAATTATCATCCCAGAAGACATCGCGGAGAAAAAAGATCCTTCCATAACTCACAACAGCAAGCAGGACAATAAATAATGAGAACAGGCCGGGATTCCTATCCTCGATAGGATATGCAGGATGCGGTTGTCTCTTAAGCCGAGTCGTCACTCTTCCTTTTGCGCCACAACCCTTCAAATACTTTAAGAAAATGCCTGAACGAGATAGCCGTTTCTTTTTTCAATACCGTGTAATAAAATAATTGTCCGAATTTCAAAAACATCATCATTACCAAAAAGAAAAGCGCAGGTATTTTTTTCAATATGTCGAAAAAGCTTTCGCCTGCATTAAACCACCCCACCCCTTTATCGGGGCTGGTAAATATCTTTTTTAACCTCTCGAAATCAAGATAATAATTGAAATAGCTGAAAAGTATATCCCTCCGTATCTGTTCTTCGGTATTGCCTTCCGGAACGTATGAGAAAGGAATTCTATTGAAAGGGTTTTCGATAAATGTGGATACAGAATTAAAGTTCTCCCAGAGTCCCTTAACATTAAGACGTTTCTCTCTCTTTGCTATTTCATAGAGTTCTGTTCCGGGGTATGGCGTGGCGTTATTAAACCGCACCATATCCAGCTGCAATGCCCTGCTAAGATGGACGCTATCCATTCTGTCCTGGTGTGTTTCTTCGGGAAGGGCGTAAATAAAGGTAGCGCTGACATGGAATCCTATCTCCTTGGCCATCTTCACCGCCCCTATGCACTGCGCTACGGTTTCCCCTTTCTTTACTATCTTCATGAGCCTTTCGGATGCGGTTTCCAGGCCGAAAAATATACTCCTGAACCCGCAGTCATAAAGATCCTGCAGCAGTTTATAATCAACATTGTCCCCTCTCGCCTGGAAATTAAAGGTCATTTTTTTATCCAGGCCTTTTTCCTTTATCTGTTCAAGAAGACTATAAATCCTCTTCTTGCTTACCAGAAGATTATCGTCGAGGAAAAGGATATATCTTTTGTTAAATTTGTGATAAAGCATATCCAGTTCAGAGACTATGGCCTCGGCGGACCTGAACCTGTATTTCCTGCCTGTAGTAACCCTGTTACTGCAAAAGATGCATTGATATGGACACCCCCGTGAACTTATAACAAATCCGATATCATATGCATTCGAGGTAAAGCGATGATACGGAAAGGGAGGATAACTATCCAGATCCTCGAGGATTTGGGACATCTTATTATGGATTATCTCGCCGCTTCTTCTGTAAGAAAGATTATCCATATGCGTAAGGTCTTTCCCCCCCTTTACGCATCGGTACAGCTCGATCAGGGATTTTTCGCCCTCGCCTCTCAGGACAAAATCTATATGGTCAAACGACAAGACTTCATCAGGCAGGGCCGTAGGATGAATGCCCCCAAACAAAATTATCGAATCAGGATAGAGCCGTTTTAATTCCTTTGAGACCAATACTGCATTTTTAAAGGCTGCGGTTAAAACGCTGAAGGCAAAGATATACGGCCGCTCCATGGTTTTAACATATTCGGATACCCTGCCCAGGACATCGTCTTCAATCTGTTCATCTATGAACTGAGCCTTAATCCCTTCTCGCTCGGCAGCAGCCAGGAGACACCCGACCCCAACAGGGACAAATATAGGCAAAAAAGGCTGAAATATCTTCAATGCATCTTTTGGAGACGAATTAATTAAAATCATGCTCTTACAATCCCCCTCGAGTAAAACCTTTATTTAAAAATTTTCCTTGCATCCTTTTTCCCAATATCAATCGAATTCGCTCTTTTTCCCCATGAATATCAGCTTCAGTGCAACCATGATATTGGCCATCATCAGCATAACAGGATTCCCTATATAGTACCTGCCGTTCCTCTCTATTATCTGCCTGTTATTAAGAAGCCTCTCTACCCTCTTTTGAACTATGTCTCCGGAATTGTATCTCTCGAGTATCCCGCTCAAAGAAAGACCTCCCTCAGAATCATATAGTTCTCTTATTATCCTTATTCTGCGAGCTGTTTCTCCAAGGTTCAAAAAGTGAAAATAACAATACCCCAGTGCAGAATAAGTCATTAAATTAACGATTATTATACCAATAAAATCCTGCATTGATTTTGTCATCGCAAAAAAAATATAGGTTTCAAGGGTAATCACGCCGAATAAACCAGCTGCAAACCCCAGGAATATGGACTTCAATAATCCGACGTTTGAAATATATCTGAAACAAAGGACCTGGCATAATCCATTTATAATCAATCCCGTGACAGGGGACAGAACCTCCAGATAACTAATCACCATGAGATATTCAACCGCCTTTCGGCGCATTCAATATTTTACGGGACAGGACAAATAAGCGCGCAAACAGAACCCCCTTAGGAGTAAGCCTGTATTTATCGCCGTCAATATAAGCCATTTTATCGTTGAGCAGGTCTCTGACCCTTGGGACCACCAAAAGATCATCGTTCATAGTTTTCTCAAATTCTTTTTTGTCGAGGCCTTCCGCACCGGCCTTTGCAACAGCTCTGATCATCACAAGAGAAGGGCTGTCCACCTCAATGGCAGAATAAGTAATCATGTATGCCAATAAAAGAGAGCAATAAAAAATAAAAATATGCACATACTCTGCATAACTTCCTGGAACATATCTTGAAAATTCAGGCATGATGAGGGGAACAACCCATAAAACAATAAGCCCCCATGCTAAATTTATAAAAAATATCTGTAATAATACTTTGGTCTGCCTCTTAGGGATTTTTACCTTCCACATAAACAGCTGGCAGGCAAAGGATAAAAAAAATAAAATAAGCGTCCAGAGCAATATTTTCATAATTCCGCACGCTTCCTTACCATATAACCGGAATATATAGCTATAATACTAAGAGCCATCAAATTGCCAATAAGATATGCGTACAATGAATACCTGAATAAGACAGGGTCATAAACGAAATCAATCTTATGCCTGCCTTTCGGCACATATACCGATTTAAAATTTATATTTGTCTTGTATATCTCGCTCCGCATATTATCCACATATGCTCTCCAATTTTTGCTGTAACCATCCCCAAAGTAAAAGTACCCGCTTACAGGAGCCTCAATAGTTAGCAATAGCCTATTAGGATTATAATAATCTATTGTGTAATTAATATTTTTATTATCTACATACTTATTCTCTAAACTCTTCTTAAAATCTAATAATTCTTTCTCATTAAACTTTAAGTGCTTCTTTGAATAAAAGAAATCTGATACACTAGCGGAGGTCAACTTTACATCTTTATGTTTTTCTATAAAAATATAGTTGTCAAGTTGTTTTAAGTTCATCTGGTTAATTTTTTTAATAATTTCATATTTATTATTTAAAAAAATTGTATTTTTATCAGGGAAAAAATTCAAAATAGGCGATATAACATTAGAAGTTACAAGTTGTTTAGTAGGCGATACGTTCACGATATAATCATAATAAAACTTGGTCATATAAAAATGATCCCAATATGGAACAAAATCCTCAGACAAATATGTTTTTAATACATTAGGAAAGGCAATTTTCTTAGAGCTTAAAACCTCATGTCCCCAGAATGTTGAAAAAGAAGGAGCATATTCAGATACTGCTGAAGGGACAGAAAATGGTTCTCTGTAATTAATAAAAGCATCTTCATGTCTTGTTGTCAACATGTTTTCTTTTTTTAATAATTTATAATATTGATTATCTATAATCCTCTCATAACTAACAATATCAGGCACTAAAAAATGAGTCGCATGAAATAAATCAAAAAGCAGAAGATCAAAAAATAATACTATTATTGCTATTCTCCGGATCTCACTAATTCTTATTTTTTGAAATTTTTTGCTAATTAAAAAACAAAATAACATTACTAACACAATGGCTGCAACAATTAAAACAAACGTTAAAATAGACCGTTCTCGGTACGGTAAACGTATTATTGGAACTGCAGCTAAACTGTCAAGGTTATTTCCCAAGCTAAAAAGTGTTCTATTATACATTACAAATAGATAAACTGAAGCAACTAATATCATATTTTTAAAAAATACAATAAAGATAGATGTGCCAAAGATAAATTTGCTTTTATTGTCATCTGCGATGGCTTTAAATCCAATTGCTCCAACTATTATTAGACAGAACAAGAAAAGAGGCCCAAAATTCTGTAAGACTTCTACCGCTTTCAAAAAAGGGCTAATAGTAATGATAATATTCTGAACTAGGTTTGGTTCAGCAAGCACTTTCTGTTGAAAATTTGTCATTGTGAATAGTGTCAAAATAGCTATCACCAAAAAAACATACCCGTATTTATTCCGTTCTTTCAAAACAAAAAAAATACATAATATCGGTAGCATACTAATATATAAGAAAATTTCTGACGATAATCTCTCTCCCATAAAATGTATCTGAGGTTCAAAGATCAAACCAAATAAGTTCCACGAATTATTTGAAGTCTTTAGGTTATTTGTAAATTTTTCAGAAAAAAGATCCTCTTTAATATCCGAAACATAAAGCTTCGCAAGTTGATTGCCATTTTTTTGGAATATTCTCACAGAAGGAAATATTTCATTGTCCTCATGAAAATTATAATATAATGCTAAGGTAGGGAGGGAAATCAGCATAACTACGATCACAGACATGCTCAATAAAAAAAATCCACTCCTGCTTTTTATAAATTTAACAGTTTCATTTATCCTTGCCATTCTAAAGATAAAAATACATATCAATAAGGCAAGTAAAAAGAAAATTACACCGGCTGGGATATACACATTTAAAGCTATGGCAAATAAATAAGAAGCAATAAAAAAATAAAGCCCTTTTTTGTCCTTTGCAGATTCTTTAACAAATGATAAAATAAAAAATGTAATCAATGGTATCAGGAAAAAAGAATTTAATGCTCCATTTTGTCTCATAAACATCGGGAAACAACCTAACAATAGTATTAATGAGAATAACAGGCTTATACTATTATTCTGCGTTATAATTCTTAGTGAATAATATGCGCCAATAATAAAGATAAAAAAATAGAATAAATAATGCATTATATAAGTCGTTAGAGTTGTGCAGCCGATTATTTTTTGGACCAAGATAAATAAAAAATTAGAAGGCTCTAATAACCCAAACGACTGATAATATGTATAAAATGGGGTGCCTGTTTGGCTGTAAGAATTCCAAAAAGGTAAAACTCCCCTTTCTATATTGCTATAAAAAAAGTGGAATACACCATGCCACGAAATTACATCATGTATGGGCATATAGCCTGTAGAAATACAAAACCCTGCAATAATAATAAATATTGTGCCTATCACTAAATGCGCGCATAGCAACCTATCGGGATTAAAAATCCGCTTTAACCCCAATACAATCTTTTTATAAAGCAAAACTTTTTGTTCACCGATTCCTTCCATTGAATATACCTTATTTTTCAAGACAGAACATTTTAGATAGGGCTATCCATTTTGTATTTCTCTAATAGCATTTATTACATATTCTACTTCTTGATTGTTTAGTTTAGGATAAAGCGGCAGAGAAATTGTGCATTGACCAATCGAGTTTGCAACTGGGAAATCACTATAATTAAAACCTAAATACTCTTTGAAATATCTAAGAGTATGAATAGCTCTATAATTTACAGCCACCCCAATCCCTTTATTCTGCATACTATGTAATATACTATCGCGCTTATCTGGGTCTACCCAAATAGTATACAGGTGTCTTGCGCTTTTACCTTTCACATCGGGTATCTTGAGACCGGGGATATTACTTAATTTTTCATTGTATATTTCACAAATCTCCTGCCTTCTTTGCCAATATTTATCTAATCGGTCTATCTGTTCAACTAATAATGCGGCCTGTATATCGCTCATATTGTATTTCCAACCCAGCGAAATCATGTCCCAGTGCTGGTATTTCCCGGTATAACGACCAGAGGCATCTTTAGACATGCCATGAGTTCTTAATACTTTAAGCCTTTCGGCCAATTCAGAATTATCCGTTGCAATCGCCCCTCCTTCACCACATGTCAAATTTTTCGTAGCATAAAAACTATAACAGGCAGTATCACCCAGCTGACCTGGTCTATTGCCGTCTCTGTCTCCTTCAATGCAATGGGCGCAATCCTCTATAACCTTCAATTTATGCTCATCCGCAATGTATCTAACCGTCTTCATATCCACCATGGAACCATATAAATGTACGGGCATGATTGCCTTGGTACGCGGTGTAATAACCTTTTCTATATTTTTGACATCCATCAATCCAGTATTTTCTTCAACATCCACAAAAACTGGTGACGCACCTGCATGCAAAATTGATGTTGCAGTTGCAATAAAGGTCATTGGAGTTGTTATAACTTCATCACCCCTACCAATTCCTAAAGCTAACAATGACAGATGGAGAGCCGCAGTACACGAATTTACACCTATTACCTCTTTTAGACCTGTATAATTTGAAAACTTTTCTTCGAATTTCGCAGTTACCGGGCCTGTTGTCAAAAATATGGAATGTAAAACTTCTACGGCTCTCCGGATATCTACTTCTTCTACATTGTGGCGGAAAAATTCAATTTTCATATCGTAAGCTTACCCATTACTTATTCCTTGATTACTTTAAAGCTCTTTTTTGTTTATTGATCAATCTGTTAAGGTAGAAAAAATGACAGAAAACTAATTATCACTAAACATGTAATTACTCCCGATCTTGAACGCAACCTCTTCGGGCTCGCCCTGAATAATAAAATCCGCATACGGCGAAAAGATATCGGATCTGACAGACGGGAAAGGCCCTATAAGCCTTATCCTAGTATTCGTTTTTTCCTTAATCCTTTTTATAAAATCCATTTCCAGATTATGCCTTACCAAAGAACATTGAATAACTATCAGGTCTGAATTTTGAGGTATTTCATTTGTCAGCACCTCTACTTTATGGCCGTTCTTCTTAAAAATACCCGCCAAATATCCATAAGAAATTAACGGCAGGAATTCCCCGCTTGTCCTCTTTTTTTCGAGAAGCTTTGCAAGAAAGGAAGAACCAACCTGGAATGTCGTACCAAATCCCCCGTTGTAATCCTTATTATCTCCGGGCTTTAGAATATTAAGCAGGGTGATCTTCATTGTAATAAGCCATAGGAAAGGCAGTTTAATATGAGACTTTCAAGTTAAAATATCTAGCGAATCCTAATTAAAACAGGGTATAAATAAAAGGCGCGACTGCGCTCCCTTGTGTCAATATAATCAAAACACCGAGAATCATAAGAACCAGCGCAATCGGCAACAGCCACCATTTTTTATTATGCATTAAAAACTCCATGAATTCGCTTATTATCTTTAATTTCGCCATGTCTGCCTCTCCTCAAGACATTTTTTCATAGTTGACCTTTCTACCAGCATCCCTTTTTACCCAATAGGTGTTTCTCCTGTTCCGCATATCCCCATCAATGAAATCTTTCCCTGATATGCGGGCCAAAAGCCCGATCGGCACTACCACAAGATAGAATATTATCACAAGCAGAACCCTCGAAACCACCCATCCGATGGCAAATGCCATTCCCATCCATAAGCTATAAATGCCCTTCAGTATTCCGGGTGAAAAAATGCCCGGTATTACCAGCAAAAATCCGGTAATACCGGGAATATAAAAGGCAAAGGGAGAAAAATGCCTAAACAAAAGCCAGAATGCCAGGACAATCGAAATCCCTCCTACGAGGAAGGAGAACTTGCGCAAGCTCTTCGTTGAACAATCAAGTTCTCTGAGTTCCTGTCTTATGTCTTCAATCCAACTCATAGGCTTGCTTCCAGTTCAAATCGTCCAGAAATTCCGGCTGTTCTTCCTTATAGAGAATGTAATTCCCCATTGCCAGGATATCCATCCCTGTCCTCATAAAACACTTATATGCATCGAGCGGCGATTCAACAATAGGCTCGCCCCTCACATTAAAAGAAGTGTTTATTATAACAGGACATCCCGTCTTCGCATAAAACTTTTCAATCAGGGAATAAAATAACGGGTTGTCCTTTTTATTCACGGTCTGTATCCTTGCAGAATAATCAACATGCGTTACGGCGGGAATCTCCGAACGAACAACGTTTAATTTATCTATCCCCCAGAGTTTTTTCTCCCCGTCGTTCATACTGCGCTGTTTCTCCTTTTTGATATCGGCCACAAATAACATGTACGGACTTTCCCTGTCTAATTCAAACCACTCACTGACCTTCTCGGCAAGCACCGCAGGAGCAAACGGCCTGAAACTCTCCCTGAATTTTATTTTCAGATTAACTTTTTTTTGCATTTCAGGTGAGCGGGCATCAGCAATAATGGACCTGCTGCCTAGGGCGCGAGGACCGAATTCCATACGGCCGTTAAACCATCCTATGACCTTCCCTTCCTTAAGCCGATCCGATACCTCAGCAAGCATATAATCCGTCTCCATATATTTATGAGGCAGCCCATGCACCCTTACAAACAGGCTTATTGCCTCATTATCATATAAAGGGCCCAGATAAGAGCCCTTCATCCTATCCCTTCCATTTTGGGTAGCTTCCGGCCTGTCGAGGTAATGATGATGCGCAATATATGCGGCGCCTATAGCGCCTCCGGCATCTCCCGCAGCAGGCTGTATCCATATATCCTCAAATAAGCCGGAGCGCAAGAGCCTGCCGTTGCCGACACAGTTAAGCGCAACGCCTCCTGCCATACATAGATATCCCTCCCCTGTCACCTTCTTAACGTGGCGCGCCATTCTCAGCATTATCTCTTCGGTTACCTCTTGAACAGAGCGCGCAATATCCATCTCCCTCTGAGTTATGCCGCTTTCGAGTTTGCGGGGAGGGCCGTCAAAGAGGGCATTAAAGCATTCATTGGTCATGGTTAAACCGGCACAATAATCAAAATATCTCATATCCATCTTAAAAGAGCCGTCATCTCTCAAATCTATAAGATTTTCCAATATGCGTTTGACGTATTTAGGCTCGCCATACGGAGCCAGCCCCATTACTTTGTATTCTCCGGAATTTACCTTAAACCCTGTAAAATATGTGAACGCGGAATAAAGAAGTCCAAGAGAATGCGGGAAGCGGAGTTCTTCAAAAATATTAATGCTGTTTCCATCGCCGATTCCAAATGATGAGGTCGCCCACTCCCCGACGCCGTCAATCGTGAGAAAGGCGGCACGCTTAAAAGGGGATGGGAAAAATGCCGAGGCCGCATGAGACTCATGGTGCTCTGAAAATAAAACTTTTCCCTCATAGCCCAGCTCTCTGGCGACGAGGTCTGGAATCCACAATTTCTGGCGAATCCATAACGGCACGGCTTTAATAAACGATCTGATTCCAAACGGCGCATAGGAAAGATAAGTTTCCAGTATCCGCTCAAACTTTACAAACGGCTTGTCATAAAAGGCCACATAATCCAGCCTCGATGAACTTAGACCGGCTTCGCGCAGACAATAATTAATTGCATTTTTAGGGAATGCATAGTCATGTTTTTTACGGGTAAAACGCTCCTCCTGCGCTGCTGCAATTATCTCTCCATCCCTTAATAAACAGGCCGCAGAGTCGTGATAAAATGCGGAAAGTCCCAATATATACATAATTACTTGGATATTGCCATAAGGGTCGTCGCGAGGCGCTCAGAAAATCTTGCTAATCCTTGAGAAGATTTTTCTTCCTGATAATGTTTTCTAATTCGCGGGCTATAAGTTCATGACCCAAGTCCCCGGGGTGCGCATAATCGCCCTGAATAGTCAATGCTTGACTGCTTTTTTTGTAGTATTCAATGACCCTCGGATACATGTCCACAAATAACACTTCACTATTTAGAGAAGCCAGTAATTCCTCAGGAGGCGGTTGCGCATGTTCCTTGCCGAAAAGCGGCAGATAGACAATTATCAACTTCGCACTAATGCTCTTTGCCGTCTCCGACATTTCCTTTATCAAGTAAGCAGTACTAATCTTGCGGGACATTGCATCATCACGGTACTGTATGTCCCTCCATTCCTTAAAACGATAAAGGTCGGTTCTAATTCTCCACAAAACATCTTTTAACCCAAATCTCCCGCTATAAATAACGTCTTCTTCGAATTTTTTAAATAAATCAGGATCAAATAGCTCGAATTGCGGCGAATGGATATAAGGTTCTTTTTTTTCGTTAAAATCGACGTGTGCAACGGCACGACAGAAAGGTGAATTGTTTATCGCACATGGGGAAAGATTACGCCGTCCATGATCAGGAATAAACGCATATATTATGACCTTTGGCCGTAAATCCAGATTTTTTTTCAGAGTTTGAAGGGAATGAACTGTTCCGTAGCCTGGCATCGAAAGATTGGATGCCGCAATCCCGAATTTTTTACCAAGTATCTCGGTAAAAGTATTATCATTTTCCACTCTGTATCCATATGCAAAAGAACACCCAAGCGTCATAATCCCGATAGTACTGCCGATTTGTCTTCCAGGCCAGCTGACCCTTGCGCCTCTCTGATCGGTATATATGTGATACTTGCCGCCTTCAAATTCCTCGATAATCGAAGCATTCTTTGTGCCTGCGTACCCCACTTCCTTATCGGCCTCGAACTGCGAACCACCCAGATATCGCACATTGACTTTATGAAAAGGGTTACTGTAAGCGCGATATGTGAAATAACCAAAGAATACAGCCAAGCAAACCACTGCTGTAAGGGAAAACATGCTTGCAAAAAAAATAACCTTTTTCAGATTGACATTCACCTTTTATCTTGCCCTATTTTTCAGTTCCTGGAAAGCAAACCCCTTAATCCCTCCATATAATGTAAGAGCTTATTCATTTTAAAATTTTTTATCTCGCACCAGATGCGATCCCTATTGACGGCTGCGGATTGGAAAATCTCTTCAACCTGCCATATGCCTTCTTAAGATCTGTTGGAGGGAGTAACAGCAATATCCTTTTCATGTATTTACATTCTTAGTCAAAATACCCAAGTCTCTCAACCCTGCCTCCGCGCACGAATACCCTGTCCCCCTTCACAATCCACTTAAACCACAACCTCAGAATGTCCTTTACGGAGCTATAGATTGCCGATAGCTTCGTTCCTTTCGCCACACCCTTGCTTCTTGCGATAAAATTTATCGGCACTTCCTTAATCGCCATCCCGTTCCAGTATGATTTAATCAAGCCTTCCGGATTTGCAAAGGAGCTCTTCGCTTCAATCTTCATTGACTGAATCCATTTAGTAGGATAAAAAGTTATATTTTGGAAATCGGAAAGTGGAACCCCGAAAAGCAGCCTGATAAGAATATAATTGATTACCGATACTATGGCCTTCGGCACGGTGTCGGAGCGACGCGTAAGATGCTTCATGCCGAACAGCTTTAAAATTAACGCTATTGGTTTGAGGAATTTTAATCTTACATTAACGGGTTTTCTTCTTACGCCTTGAACTATATCAAAGACTTTTAAATGTTCTAGGCACTGCCTCAGGTTTGATATATCATAGCTCCAGTCAATTGTCTGCCAGAATAGATATTCCTTCGTTGCCCTTTGTATTGCCCTCCTGCTTGATATGCCAACATTAAGGTTGCTTTCATTCCTGAATATTTTCAGGCGCGGCTCTTTTTCCTGAAATTTCCGAGCTATCTCATATGTCCTGTCATTGCTGCCGTCCTCGATTAAAACAATTTCATAATCCTCAACGGCTTCATCTAACAGCTGTGTCACTCTCACAAGATATTCCCGAATAGATTCCTCCTCATTATATGCCCAGCATAGTAATGAAACACTTCGATCAAATTTTTTAGTCAAATCCATTTCACTAAGGCCATAGCCGTTATCGCTCTTTTATCAGAATATTGAAACCTATCACAGCAACTTCTCAAGTAATGAATTCTTCGCATTTCTCGTTTTTTTTCTTCTCGATGTAAGAAGAAAAACCTTCGATTTGATTCCGGTACGCAATAAAGATGGGAATTTTATCAACAACCGGATATTCGATGCCGCAATAGCTGCAAACAAAAGAATCCGCAGCCTTATTCAATAATTCTTTACATTTTGGGCAGACATATGGAATCGCTGAATTTTCATATTTTACGTCCAAATCACCTCCGCCTGTCTTTTCCAAATCAAAAAACTGAAATGCATATCCCTCAGTTCGCACAAGCTCTTCATCTTTACTATGGCAATAGTTAATAATTTCTCCCATATGCCTGTCAAGCATGTTCCTGAGATTAAAGAGGTTTATCCACGCTAGCATCTCTCTTCTGGTCGGGTGCCCCAGCTTCAAGTTTAAAAATTCAAATATGCTGCCGATATACATAGCGGTTTTTGAAACAAAATTAACTTTTTGAATTACTTTAAATTTCATTTCACTGCCTTTTTTTTCGTAAAAATCTTCATCGCTCAACAAACTTTGCGCATATAACTTTAAGCTGAGCTTTAATATATAATCGGCAAATTTATGCAGCCGTAATTTGCGCAATAATAACTGTTCCCAACTAAAAACGCCCCATCCCATTGTATTTTCCGTAAATATAAATCTTCCCCCCCTCTTTAAGACGCGGTTAACCTCTTTAAGGACTAGGGATCTATCAGGTATGTGATGCATGAGATTATTCATGATTACCGTGCCAATACAATTATCCGGCAAAGGGATTTGCGCCGCATCCATAATTATATAATTATCGCAATGGTTATATCTCATTGCGCTTTTCAGAGTTCCATATATCAAATCGGCACCATAGGTCAGTTTTTTATCGGACAATTTGAAAAGCAACGAGCTAAAATATCCATCGCCTAGTGCTAGCTCTAATATGGGTTCCTGCATGCTGCATTTTTTGAATAATTCAAGCTCGCGCCCTTTAATAAAAGGCGAATAAACGCAGCCTGTGTATATGTCCATAAAGTACCGATACGGCACCGGCACTCCCTCATTATTTGTTTTTTTCACCTTATTGTTTTTATTGCGGGTGGACAATTTCATAGCATAATATTTGGCAAATAATATCAGCGGCGGAAGCATAATTAGCGTTAATATGCCCCAGCACAGTCTATACAACAAACCTTGTCCTCCGATTAAGAAATTAACCTCGGAAAGCCTCATCCTCCAGTATCGATTTTTCTCGCCTGACCCTAAATTGCCAAATGCTTCCATTTAAATCCCTTCTTAATTTTTTGCCGTTATAACCACAATGATAAAGACCCAGGGGAAAAAATTTGTCAATGCAATTCCTTCTTGCCCTTCTTCGTAATAATAGGCACCGCCCTCATCCACAACTGTTTGTCCCACCAAGATTTGTTATCCAGATACCATTTAACTGTCCGTTCAAGGCCGTCTTCCCACGAAATACCGGGCTGCCATCCAAAGGCCTTCTTTATCTTTGTGATATCACCGGTATGCCTGAAAACCTGTCCCGGACGGTCGCCCACAAATGTTATTAGAGATTCATCCTTGCACATGATTTTGATCACGTCCTGCGCAATAGAAAGGATGGATCTATGAATGCTCGAAGCCACATTAAATACCTCGCCGTTTACCTTGCCCATATCGGCATGCAAAACAATATCAATAGCCCTGCAAACATCTTCCACAAAGATAAAGTCCCGCGCCGCGCTGCCGTCGCCATGCACTCTTATAGGCTCGTTCAGGATGCAACTTGTAACAAACCTCGGCACGGCCTTTTCGAGATGCTGATACGGGCCGTAGTTGTTGAACGGGCGGATAATGGTCACAGGCAGGTCGTACGTCGCCCAGTAGGAGTAGACAAGACGGTCGGCACCTGCCTTTGCAGAAGCATAAGGACTCATTGGCATCAGAGGATGTTCTTCATCCATAAAAGATTTCAGCGCAGTTCCATAGACCTCGGAAGTGGAAATGTGAACAAATCGCTCTATCCTGTTCCTGTATTTTAATACTGAATTGGCGATAGTTTGGGTTCCAAGTACATCCGTTTCGAAAAAGAGAAAATTATCATATATGGATCTCGTAACATGGGTCTCCGCTGCAAAATGCACTACGATGTCAGACTGCGAGATCAGCGTATCAACAAGCTCCGCATTCCTTACGTTGCCATACCAGAAAACAAAGCGTTTCTCATTATTCTCGTTCATATTCACGGGAAGGTTCTCGATATTCCCGGCATATGTGAGGGCATCGAGAACTATTATGCGGTAATCAGGGTATTTATTATAAATATGCCTGACAAAATTACTGCCGATGAAACCAGCGCCTCCAGTCACTAAAATGGTTTTTTTCATTTATCTGGCACCCCCGAAGATTTCTTATTTGTAAGAATGGAAAGGCCTTCATCCCCATGATTAAAAAGCAGATCCACAACCGACAGATGCGATATAAAGCCTCCATATAATTGCTTATATATAGGATGAGCATAATCTTGATACTCTATCGCTATGCCATGGTTGCTGAACAACTTCTCGTCAATATAATTTTTCCCGGCGGCGCCTTCATAAAATATATCTGCACCAAATGTCTTGCAGATTTTTACAAGGCGGTCCATCTTATCCCCAGTTATATTCAGCGTCGAGGACCTGACTATTTTCCTATCATTCAGCCCGAGGCATTTTGATAATTCTAATATAAAATGCATGTTTATATCTATAAGATATTCCCACGCTTTAGAATATGCACTTTCGAATATACCAATATATTTTGAAAAAAAGGGCGACTTCGAATAATTGGTTTTTAAAGAATGCAAATGTTTTTTCTTCCAGTCGTTTTTATTATCAATCCGAACATCGCTTATAAGGGGATGTTCAGCAAATTTAACGCATACAGGGATAGTCAACCACTGAGTTCCTTTTGCAGTCTTTATCTTATTCCTGTTCCGCCAGCCGTCTTTATCGTACTGCACATCATCGTAGAGAATAAAAATATCACTCCTATACAGCTGTTCAAAAAATCCAAGCCATGGAAGATACCCGGGCTGTAAAATGCCTATTACCATCGATCACCCTGTATCATCTTTAGCGATACAGCCTTCCATATCCTGAATATCCAACCTATCAACTTTTTGTTTCCGATTCCTTTCCGCGTTCTTTACGATCTTCCAATAGTTATGCTTCCATGAACGGTATTTCCAGTCAGGACAATTTCTGCAGAGCTCAATTTCATCTCCATGATTAGTCAGATGCTTCATCCTATAATACTCAAAACCTTTTCCACGCCAGATGTCTTTGATACTTTTTTCATGCACATTTCCCATATCGGTAATGGCTGCTATATCAAAACCGCAGACCATTACCTTGCCGCGGGAATCAATATTCAATCTCTCAAAGATAAAAGGACACGGCACCATCTTCTCAGGCGGCAGATATGGCGCAGGGTCGGCAGACATCGAAGCGTCATTAATCCCCCAGGTGAGATATTTTCTTTTCTGGAAATTATCAACTATAGGCGTCCAGAATTTCGCAACTTTTTCGATATCCACGCCGACCTGATTAACCCCGCTTGCGATAATCTTCGTGGCTGCCTTCAATCTGTCTCTCAGTTCAACCATCCTCTTAACATTTCTGACAAGCGCATCCCAGTTAAGCCCTCTCCTGACCCTTGTGTATGTCTTGGAATCAGATGCGTCAACGCTGAACTCAATCATATCTATCTGCGCCTCAAGAAGCCTTCTGCTGTTTTTCTCGGTAAATCTTGAACCGTTCGTTATAAGGCCAACCTTTGCGCCGGCTTTTTTTGCGTATTCCATTAATTCGACAGCCTTAGGATGAAGCATAGGCTCTCCTCCGCCGGACATGCGCACCCATGCCCCATATTCCCCGCACTGCTCAGATATAATCTTAAATGTGTCTTCGTTCATAAAAAGCCTGTCCTTATAATCAGTCCTTATCGCAGAATTGGTGTAAGGGCAATTAGGACATTTTGCGTTGCATACATAAACAAAAGACAGAACGCACATCATTGGGAACTCTCTGGCTTCCGGCCTGATGCCGTACGATTCCTCAAGATGCTCGATTTTATTAAGGCCTCTTTTCATAAGCTCCTTCACTCAGCAGAAGTTGTACCGAGCCATCCAAAGTGTCTACAGTGAGTTTCTGAAACTCCTCAATGACTCCCGTCCGGGATGTATTATTGGAGAGCAAAACAGCGCCGATTACAGTATGCCGCTTCCCCTCATTGTTGATGTATGCCCCGGGATATGGGGTCATCGCGCGTATCTTATTGAGAATATCTCTGAACGAGCTATGGGTTTTGATCTCCGCATCCTCGATCGACCGCGGCGGATAATAGGTGGCATTTGATTCATCCTGCCGGCGGCCTATCCGTTTCCCTTTGCTGAAAATCAATTTTAAAGCGTCGGCCAATACCCTCTCTGAGAGGACTGCCAGTTTATAGCGCAGGGTGCCATCGTTATCGCCGGGATCTATTCTTAAGGCAGCCTGCGCAATAATATCTCCCTTATCAGGATTCTCATCTTCGATATAATGCACCGTAACCCCTGTCTCCTCCTCTCCGTTAATCAGCGCCCATGTTGTGGGGGTAGCGCCCCTATATCTGGGCAGAAGCGATGGGTGCACGTTAATCACGCCTAACCTCGGTATCTTAATAACGGACTCGGGCAATATCTGTTTAAAACTGCTGACAACGATGAGATCGGGAGAGAGCGATTTTATAATATCCAATGTTTTTTTCCCCCTGAGAACCAATCCCTCATAAAGCTCCACATTATTTTTTTTCGCTATGTCCTGCAACTGCTCGCAATCATAATAAGGAAACAGAGTATTGTGCCTCTTAGGAGCAAAAACCCCTATAAGCTCGCACCCATTGCCGCCTCTCAAGACGTTAAAAGCAGCATTTCCGAATCCCGTCATTCCGAACAGCAATATCCGTGTCCTATCCAAAGTATTTCTCCCACCATATCTGGAACATCATCAGATTCCAGACTCTGCCCGCATTGCCTCTATTACCGGAATGATAGCTTCGCATAATATCTCCGACAACCTCTGGATTTAACATGTTATGCCTCTTTAACCTTTCATCCGAAAGCACGCTCATGCTGTATCCCTTCAGTTTCTCGACCATCCAATCAAAAACCGGCAGGACAAACCCTTCCTTCGGCCTATCCGCTATGCCCCGAGGCAACAGGTCAACAACCGTCTTTTTTAAAATATCTTTTACGTTCCCATCCTTTATCTTCATGCCGCCGGGAATAGTCGCGGCAAATTCGACAAGCCTGTAATCGAGGAAGGGAGAACGTATCTCTACTGAATGCGCCATTGATAAGAAATCCACAAATGCAAGCACCTGGTCCGGCAGCTGGGTATTCCATTCCATTTCGAGCATCCGATTCAGAGGGTCATTTGTCGTGCACGAATTAAAGTAATCTCTGACAAGTGCGAGCGAGTCTGCCTGATTTATTCTTTCCTTAAAACTCTTTGACAAGAGTTTATCCTTTTCGGCATCCCTGAAGAGGTACAGGTAGTATCTCCAGATTGCCTCATCGCCCCCGGATTTATTGAAAAGGTCTTCGAGATATTTTACATCGCACGATGCCAATGAAGCAGGTAGAGGCATAGGCAAAGGTTGAGAAGAAGAATTCTCTGCCTTTACCTTTTCTCTCAGCCTTTTGTAGTGATCCATCGGCTGCGCAGTCCTGTGCGATAGATAACTCCCGAAGAGCTCGTCCGCGCCGTCCCCTGAAAGAGCAACCTTCACGTGCAGCCTGATGAGCTTCGACAGAAAAAAAGTTGATATGGTGCCTGAAAACGGCTGATCGAATGCACCGATCACATCTTCAATATCGGCAAGCAATTCTTTATAAGACATAATGTATTCGTAATGTTCTGTCTTATATGCCTCCGAGACCTTTCTTGCATAAAATAGATCAGCCTCTTTGTTTTTCAGTTCGTCTTCGTAGCCTAATGAAAATGTCTTTATCGGCTTATCCGTAAACCTTGTCATCAATGCGACAACAGAGCTTGAATCTACCCCACCGCTCAGATATGCCCCAAACGGAACGTCGCTTATCATCCTGAGCCTTGTCGAGTCCTCGAGCAGTTCCAATATCCTCTGCTTCACATATGTCTCGTCATATTTTTCATCTTCCTCGAAGCATATCTTCCACCATCTTTCCCTCGTTACATCGCCTCTCGAGAAGATCAATGTCTCGCCCGGCAAGAGAGAATATATTCCCTTGAAAGCGGTAAAAGGCGCGGGGATATTCTTAAATGTGAAGTAATGGTAGACGCCCTCGCAGCTCATATCACGGCTATATGCAGGATGGCAAAGTATTGCCTTAATCTCGGAGCCAAAAATCAAAATATTGCCGACAGCCGCATAAAAAAGAGGCTTCACCCCCATCCTGTCTCTCGCAAGCAGTAGCCTCTCGGCCCTCTTATCCCACAAGGCAATCGCGAACATGCCGTTGATCTTATGCACGAAATCCTTGCCAAACTCCTCATATAGATGAACTATGACCTCTGTATCCGAATGGTCGGTAAAAAATCTATGTCCCCTCTGCTCTAAATCCTTCCTTAATTCATGGAAGTTATATATCTCACCGTTAAAAACGGTCCAGAGATTTTGATCCTCGTTATGAATGGGTTGGCGGCCGGTTGTCAGGTCTATTATGCTCAATCTCCTCATCCCAAGATTTATCTTCCCATCGGAATAAAAGCCATCTTCATCCGGGCCCCGATGAAAAATAGAATCCGTCATCTTCCTGATGATAGGTTCGTTAGCGCTGCCTGTAAATCCGCAAATGCCGCACATAAAAAATTAAGAATCCACCGAGTAATAATCAGCCCTCGCAGATTGCCAGTCCTTGCAATTCTTGCAAATATCAGGAAGGCACTCAAATTTTCCTGCCTCGTGCATCTGCCTCAGCTCTCTCAGCTTTCCGCTCCAGACATCTTTTAAAGACTGGACATTTATATCGCCGGCGATGAATTTAGCGTCCAGATCAACAGCGCATGTAACAACCTTTCCGGCATCGGTAATAGACATTGTCTGCATAGCCCAATAGCACGGCCATCTTTCCGCATTGCCGAGAACCAGATTGGGCGCCTCTATGCTTCCTGCCCAGCTCACTTTGGGGCGAATCTTGACCACGGCCCCTTGTTTATTCCAGAACTCGATAAAGGCATCTTTCTCATTCTTGTTTACGTCCATTTCGACGAATTGCATGAATACCTCGGGCTTCTTCTTTTCGGTCGAGTTCTTCATGTTTATAAGATTAATGACATTATTGACGGTACTTTCATATTTGCCGCCGACCCTGACCTTTGAATACGTCTCGGCAGTAGAGGCGTCAAGCCCAATATATATAGCGTCAAGCCCTGAATCAATCAGACCCTTTGCTGCATATTCATCGAGAAGGTTGGCGTTTGAATTCAACACCACGTCGGTCAGGCCTTTGTCTTTTGCGTAAGAGATCATGTCGAATATGGAAGGTTTTCTCCTCTTGATTATCAGCGCCTCCCCGAAAAATACCATCCATACCCTTACGCTATTGTCTGTCCCGGCTATCTCGTCAATTATCTTTGTGAAGAGCTCCCATTGCATAACTCCCTTCTTCCTCGTCATTTTCCTGTGAACGCACATAGAGCACCTGAGGTTGCAAAAACTGATTGTATCAATCAGAACGACCTTTGGAAAATTTCCTGCATCAACAAGACGTTTTTCTTCAAACTGTCTCTCATAAATATAACATTGTTTAATTAAATCTTTTTCTAATGGCATTTTTTTAATCCGCACTTTAAAAATATGATGGTTCATTCAGAATAGTATTCATATTTGACAACAGAAACAGAATCAAAATAAGATGTCAGTCCCTTTGTAGATGTAGCATTAACAAGCGTAATATAAATAAATGGTGCAGATGCACGAAACACGCCTGAATACTTCATCCATTTATCACCAAAAATAATACCGGAATAATAAAGTGAGGTATCACCAACTGATGTGCCCACCTTGATCTGACCATCATGTGAAGTCCCACTTTTAAAATAGGCTATAATCTTATACATTTCGCCAACTTTAGCAGGAACCCGTGCATATGCGATTCCCCCGTCATTATCTTCCGATGTCGTAATTTTAAGGCAATTGCCGCTATGCTCACAAGAAACGCTGGTCAATACTGAATTTAATGCAATCCATTCATTTGTGGCACCATCAAAATTTCCATTTTCAAGAATATTCAGCTTGTTAGTCACCACAAATGCATTTAAGGTTTTATATGTTGGTAAGAATAAGAGCGATATTCCCAATAATATTGCCCAGGCTGGAATTTCAATTTTTTTAACTTTAATTTGCCCCATTGATGATACAAGCCTTACCATGTTATAAATAACGATTATATTGAATGCAACAACAGCGCTCTGGCCATGAACTGGAATAAGTATCCTCACTACCGAAGCAAAGAAGAAATATATTAGCATTCCCCTCAGAAGATATATCGGCAAATTATTCTCAGCAGCATCCTCTTTCCCTTTCCAACATTTAACAAAGGATACATATATCGCATTTATCAGGAGGGAATATGCGGCTATAAAATAGATCCAGAATGCCGCATCCTTCGGCAAATATTTTAGTTTTAGATTAAGAATCCAGTTGAAAGAGGTATCTTTAAAATCCGGCGCTAAATCCTGCGTCTCTATCTCTACGCTTTCATTGATCTTCGGCAAATACGCATGGGCTGACTTATTGCCTGTCCAGCTATAGTATGGCAAAAATAAAATGTAATCATAGGTGCCTCTCGCAAGATAGATTAGAAATCGTTTTGGATGATTAAAAATAAAGTCAAAATAAAGCTCCTTCACAGCCTGATTATATTCTTCAGAGTTTGCCAGTTCAGTATAATTAATATCTGAGGAAAATTTTCTCTGTATATCAGGATATCTTTCATAGACTGCATCATAGCCAATCTTATCGCCGTATTTATTAGGCACGCCATAGCGAAATAAGCTTGTATAAAGAGTATGAAACGGGGGGTGCTTTGAAATTGATATATTTTCGGATACCGGAAGATTAAGTTTAATGTCTCTATGGTATTCGAAGGCGGCAATCATTTTTTGATATCCAAAATAACCGGAATATATTGCTACAAGCATAATTGATATATTAACCAGTAGTTTTTTATGATTTTTCTTTATAACCCAAGATTGTTCTAAAGATAAAATACCGCTAAATAGAACCAACGAAAAAATAACTATTTGTCCTTCTGACGGCCTGATATGAGTTATATAAGCTATAGCAAATCCTGACAAGATAAAAAGTATCCAGTATCGCTTGGTATTTTTTTTAAAAAAAATAATTATAAAGATCATGATACAGGATGCAATTAAAGGGTTAAAAACAGCATACTCGTGTCTTAATGGAAGACCATATATTAATCCAGGGGCAAAATTTCTGAACAGGACGATCACCATAAAAATGACTATAGAGATGTAGCCGTTCCTGAATACAAGATAGCCTGAGAGTAGAGAAAAGGCTACGGCAAAAATGCCGAACGTGAAATTAATATATGCGGATATTGAAAATGCCGTTATCTTCTTACCGAACAAAGAACGTATCTGACTGGTAAAAATATCGCCGGTATTAATTTTTTCATACGTCTCGTCTATTTTAACCGGATTCTCAGGCGTCCCTCCTACAAATATAGCGCCCACTGTATTGGGTAAATTCAGTTCATAAAGAAATGTCTCATAGGGCCTCCCCGACATATCCCATAGAGCATATCTATTTATTACTCTCTTATCTATAGAAAAAAAATCTGACGTAAACGAGAGGATAATTATTGTTAAAATTGGAATGATGTAATAAAGTGCTTTGTGATGTTTTTTTAAAAAAAATAGCAGATTGGCTTTATGCTTCATATATTTTATAAGGAGAACCTATCATCTCTTAATTTATTATCCCTATCTAAATAACAATATCTGGCTAAAAGAATTACATATATTATAATAACCATCACGGAAAGCAGAAATAGCCCTCTGAAATATTTAAGATTATAGGTTAGTTCTATTTTGTTTAACCCCGGGTCTATCTTTATTCCCTTAAACATCTGAAATGCCTTCAGCAGCCTTTCACTTTTATCATTTATTTTTAATCCCCAATTGCGGTTCCAACTCTCAAAATCTATCAGAATGGCCTTCTTTTTCGAAGCAATCTCGTAATACCTTTGGTCGCCAATGCTCTGACTCTTCAATATACTAAAGTCTGAATTCCCCTGTTCAGGGAATATCAGTTTCGAATACAGGCCTTTTAATATGTTTATGTCCTTTGAGTTCAGCTGCCCTATCGCATCCTGATAATCCTCCCCTTCTGCCAAGGGAAGAACTGCTAGTTTTGAATAGCTCTTTTTCTTGGTTATCTCATACAAATTCAGACTTAGCCTGGAATAATTACCCAATAGCTTATAATCACTCTTATTTGTAAACCCTTCAAGATTTTTTGAAAACTCGTCCCCAATTATGAGATACTTGACTTGCATTATGTCCCATAAAAATTCAATATTGCCATTACTAAGATAATTTATATCTTTGGGCGAGAACATAAAAAAATCACTATATTGAATTTCATCACGCTTAAGATTAAATCCGGCATGAACATGCCTTGTAAATAGAAAATATGGCATCACATATTTTAGCTCTGTAGATTTGATACGTGGTTTTTTAAGGATAGTATAATCATAGAAGTCCTGAAATAGCCTTGAAATGCTGGACTCATAAATGGCGGCCTCATGTATCTTATATCCCTGCAGATTACCTCCTAAATATAGATAGTGATTTTCAGGAGTGAATATTCTATAAAAATGATTAAGGCCTCTATTTAAGGATAATAACTTGCTGTTCAGAAAAGTGATTTCTTCTCTGCCGTTAACAACATTTTTTTCCATAGGAATAATTGCCATTTCTCTGTGATTCGGGTAGATGTATCTATGAGATGTTCCTTTATAGAATTTATTATAAGAATCACGAACTAGCATGACTAAAATAAGAACAAGCAGGCTATACTGAACATATCTGGCAATCAAATGCCCCTTATTTTTGAAAAGGCCAGAGAAATCGACAAGCAAATTCTTCAAGCCAAACATGAACAATACGGCAAAAAAGAAACTGAAAATTGAGCCGTCTCGTGTGGCATACCAGACAATACCGGTAAACCGCAGCAATGGAATTGTAAAATGAGACCGTATCAGATAAAGGACAATAGACGAAAATATAATGATCCTTACTATCCTATTGTTTTGATAAGCCTTTAAAGAAAATAATATACTTAGAGTAAATATTACTCTAAGAGGAGCACTCAATTCTCTAAAAAGGTCAAAATCATATCCGTTTGCATCTCCAATTATATTTTCGGGAGAGTCGAAATAATAAGATAACAGAAATATTAAAATTAAAAAAATATAGACTTGTTTGGGCCTAATTAGGTAAACGGAGGCTGCTTTATTTTTTAGAATAATATTAAAGGCAAAATATAATAATAATGCAAACCTAAAAACCTTAGAATTTATAATGGGAATAAAATCAGCGATAATATTTGACTTTGAAGCAAATTGAATATTTGATGACATCAGATAAATTAATCCAATCAATAACAGTACTGGCATTAATGGATTAACTCTAAAAGCCATATCGGCCAAATTATATCTTCTTTTTAATAAGCGTAGCCCCCCATAGATTGAAAGCAGAATCACGCCGACCCAGAAATATGATGATGACCTGAACGAGACAATAAGTTGTTTCCATGCCACTGACTGAAAAGGACTTACTATCAACCCTTCCTTAAATCTATTAGAACTTACAATTACATCATAAATAAAATAATACTGATACAAGACAGCCAGAAAAGGGATAACAAACAAGACAAAAAACAACGACATAAACCTTTTTAAATTGACCAATTTGAATGTTCTAAATTCATAGAATGTAAATATAGTAATCCAGTAAAAAAGAAAGAACATGGTCAAATGCATGAATAACCAGGTTACATGGCCTCCGCTCAACCAAAAGATGTATAATAGGTTGAAGATCAAGATGTCCTTTGTTTTATTTTCATCTATAATTTTAACTATGAAAATCATTAAGAGTGGATATAGAAGCAAAATATTACCTATCGTATCAAGAGGCATCAGAAACCTAATTACAAAATTGATACTGAAGTAAATAAGGGCGCCAATCAAGGCAATCAGGTAAGTTAATTTGAGATATTTGCAGGCATATATAAAACTTAAAAGTAAGATAGTCAAGTTTATGAATTTTGCAAAATAGTATGTAAAATTGCTAACGCCAAACAGCATATAAAAAATAGTATTCTGAGTAATTGGGTAATGACCAAAATAAAGCGCTGGATGACCTCCGCCGACATATTCATTCCATTGAGGCAGGTCGCCATTTTTCAAGGCGTCTAGAAAATTGGCCATGAATGACTTATACAATTCATATTCGGCAAAAGGATAAACATATTCTCCCGATAGCAAAGGGTAAATTATATAAAAGGCGATTCCGATCGGCAAAAGCAGGCAAACAAGATTTTTAAGGCCATGCTTTATTTTTTCGGCTTTATTCATATCGATTGAATTGTAATTTGAAATCATAGCCCTGTAAGCATTGGATTTATTATTTATTGCTCGTTAGGATGAATATCTTTTTGTCCCAGAAATAATAAGTAGCGGCTGAATATAATAATATTAGAATCAATGAAATTATTAATGTAACGCTAAAATAAGGAACTTTGCAAAAAAACTCGATTTTATGCATGCCGGGCGGCAATTTTACAGATCGAAATGCATGAAACGCCGGCAAGATCTCTGCTTTAATGCCGTCTATACTCGCCGACCAATACGGATGAAAAACATCCGTTAAAACGAGATATCCACCCACCGGAGATTCGGCCGATATTTCAATATATTCGGGTTCATATTTTAAAATACGCGCCGGTTTGGCCAGATAGGCGTATTCTCCCGCAGGCGTTCCGCCGCCTTCAAGAGCTATTCTGGGACGCATATTCTCATGAAAGTCCTCCAAATTTGCGTCGCTTATGTTTGAAATAATAAAGGAGCGAGGTAAAGTATCTGTCAATTCCGCGGTATTGAATTCATTTGGTTTCAAGATATTGTTAAGCTTCAACTTTTGAACCAATGGAGGGAGAAGGCCGGTATCTCTTGTAATAATATGACTGACTCCAAGAAGCCTAAGCAAATCCAACTGCAAGGGAGGAATTATCCAAACAGTTGAATAATATATCAAACCGTTTGACATCCCCTTATTGTTGAGCCTCGGCAGTCTTGCTATGGTCTTTTCTGAATATGTTGATGGATAGCCGGCTATATTATCTTGAGGAGTAATGCCATATCTATAAAAATTTACGAGATTCCTATATCGTGATGGTATCATACTGCCATAGAATGTTACATTGCCAGCCCGTTCCAGTAGAAATGTCCCTTGATTCTGCGGGAGTTTATTTTCAATATCAGGGTCTATTGCTCTTCTATATGGAAGATTGCTCCATTTTCTGATAGCTTTCTTTAATCCTGGCACACCAGTAAAAGGGTCATATGGAAGCCTGCTACTCAGCAACGGATTAGCATAACCAGGCACTGGTTCTGTAGGGGCTGCGTAATATAAATTGGGATATGATGCAAAAACAATTATAAAAGGCAGGGACTTTATAATTAATGGTTTGAACCTAAAATAAGTTAGTGTTCCAAAGGCTGCTATAACAACAAAAGAAAAATCTATCAGATAGTTATCCCTTGCGGGTATCCATAATAAGCCTGAAAGATAAGATAGAATAATTTGTCCCTGGGTTTGAAGCATAAAAACCACAAGTATAGATAAATAAGCCACTTGAACTAACTTATGTCGGTGTATTTGCAGACATCCCAACCAGACAAGAAATCCCCATACCGCCTTAAATAAAACCGGGGCTACTCTAAGTAAATACAACTCATCAAAATTCACCAAAGGTTTACACCAATAATAAGCAGGTAAAATAAATAGTATCCATGTTGACAGAATATATTTTCTTGAAGGTGTGCGGATTATCAATACTGAGGCAGCTAAGGCGCCCCAGAAAACAGGGCTATTAACAAAAATTCTTAAAAATTCAAAATTCCAGGCCTTGAATAATAAAACTGCCAGCAGTCCACCAACAAGAAAGAACCGCTGATAATGTCTCTTGGCGCTATTCAACCCAAGGAAGAATAAACCGCCTATAAGAATCGCCGGAGCTAAATCGGTATCGCCTAGGCTTAAAAATAAATTCCTGTACATCTCAGTCGAAAAAAGGTTATGGAATCCATGCGGAATACCTAAGCGCTTAGAGCTTTTCAAGGCATTTATTAAAAGGTTTATCTGCCATGAATGGGCTAAGATGGCCAATAAAATGCACACCCATGTTAAGAGCAATACTACTGGTTTTTTGGGTTTTATAACAATGAAAGCTATTATTGATAAAAGAACAAAAAAAACTGATTCAAAAAACCAGAATTCCAGTTTGGTCCCAAACATGCCAAAAAAAAATGACCAGCCCATGAGAAAGAGATAGCGGAACCTGCCTGAGTCAAACCACTTTATCATAAAAAGAAATGTGAACATATGGGCTATAAACGTATTTGTATTGATAAACTCAAAATACCAATATGTAACTATAGGTGACATAAAAAAAAGCAAAGAGCTTAATATTGCTGTCCATTGGTCAAATCTGAATTTCCTAAACATATAGTAACCTGCCATGACAAGCACAAAACAATGTATTAGATGGAAATATGCATATGGGGGCTTGATAAGCAACTCTATTAGGGTGTAGGGGTCAATTGGAACAGTGGACCATATAACCGCCTCATGCCCCGCCCCCCAATATGGATTCCATACTGGAAATTCAAAGTTCATCAGACGGTTCAAAAACCAGTGACGAAAAGGATAATACATGCCAGGGAAATCATTATGTGAAAAATAGACATTCCCGACATAAAGGTCATACGCAAAATAGAAGGGGAAAAGAAAAAGAAACATAAGCGGAAAATTTAATCGCTTAATTAAGTTGAATTGTCCGAACTGCAATTTTAGATTACTCAAAATGTGTATGCAATATATTTTTATTGGAGTTCTACCTAAAGAAATATTTTCGCAGTAAGGTAATATAATCCCAAAAAGCCGTAGCATAAGCAGAAAAAGTCCGCTTGGTCCCAGAGATATTTTTCCATTCTCTCACAGGGAATTCTTGCAACCAACTATTTTTATTCAACCAATTGCTTTTATCTTTTGAAAAGTAACTGCGAGATATGCGGATAATCAGTTCCACATCAAATATCCATCTGGAACAAAAAGGCTCGTGAAGTGCAGACTCAAGTATTTTACTGCTAAAAAGTTTGGCTCCGCACTGCGTGTCATATATCTCAAAATCAAAAGTTAAACACATTACAGTAGCAAATAGTCTTCCTATATAATGACGAAAATTAACACGTTCAATCAGATGCCCTGCCAAATGTACTCTGCTGCCAATAACCCCGTGTACATTTGGATTCTGCCTAAAAATATTCACAAAATCTCCTACCTCTGTAAGCGGAACAGCAAGATCAGCATCCCAAAAACCTACTATGTCGTATGAGCCATTTTCCAGAAGATAAAGCAATCCCCTGCGTACGGCTTCACCTTTACCACAATTTTTCTCCAATGACAAAGATAAAGCCCTTGAAGGGTTAGAAGCACAGATTTTTTGGATTACATCTAATGTGTTATCTTCACTGCCGTCATTCACAAACAGAAAAGTTAAATATGTTACCCTTGCCATCTCACGTATAAACACATCCGCATATAATCGCTTTTCTTCATTATAACAAGGGATAACTACAGCGATATTGGGGATCGATGTCAACATCGTTTCCTTGCGGTTCATCAATTATTAATGCTCTGATTTTTCATGTGGTTAAAGCATATATATAATAAAGAAATAATGGACAATATCCAAAAAGTTACAATAAGAGACAACCCATGATAGGGAATAAGTGCACGACTAATGGCAGACAAAAACATATAAAGCAGAAAGGTTAAAAAGATATTTCTTGTAATCTCTTCTCCTATTCTAAGAAAGGATAAGCGAATTGCAAGAATAATAACAAATACGGCAAGCATAAAAGTCATCCATTCAACAGAAGATAATTTTAAATATCTGAATTTGAGGTTAATGAGGTTATTTTTACCTAAATTCGGCGGGAAATCATGGTCATCAGGAATAACACCTTCTTTTGCAGGCAGATAGCCGTAACGCCATTGGGTTGAATTTCCCACGCTTACAGCGTACGGGATAAAATAACATAATTCCATATGTGCCTTTAAAAGATACCGCAAATACTCAATAGGATGGTCGCCGATATATTCTAAATAAACCTGCTGCATAGCTCTGTAATATCCTTTCCCATGAAAATTATGAACAGGATCCATAGAATCAGGATATCTATATTTGAGAACATTGTATAACGATATATCATTGAATTCCATATTTAGACTATTGGGATATCTGCCAATACCCATCACAATAGAATGCGTTGCTTGATGATTTCCTGTGGATTGCAGATATTGAGATATATCGCCATTAAATTCATCAGTTTTGATATCCCTATGGAGCGCAAATGCTATCGGCATCAGCGCTGTAATCAAAAAATATCCTGATGCCATTAAAACAACGATTACAGCCTTCTGTCTGATGCCAGTTTTTAAAAGAGTAATGCAGGATAATATTGCCAGGATTGCCATCATGCCTTCTGATCTTCTTATCAGCATCATGACTCCTATTAATACCCCATATAAAAATACTTTTATCCAATTCGAGAATTTATTTGTCTGCGTACTAAACCAATTGAACCAAAGGATAATAGCAAACACAATAAATGGAAAAATTATTACAATAGTTCGGCTGTCAGGTGACCCATATACCAGAGATAATATTTTAGACTTTAACATCAACGCAAGAACGACAAATATCCAGCCGGCAATAATATTCTTAAAGAATTTTGCAATGATAAATGCAAGAAATGACGCCGCAATAACAAATAAAAGATTATGCATTTTTTCCACAGAGCTAAGGTTTATTTCCTTATCGAAAAATGTTTTTCTTCCTATTGCTATTAACTCTAACAAGGAGATATATCCTATATCATCAAAGTCATCCGGACCCGAACGGATTATCCTCATCCTATGCATCCCGGGTTTCCATTCCCAATCTATTCCAAAAACCTCCGCATAATCATTCACCTCGAATTTAATATACCCCAGCCTCGCTGCCTCGTTTGCCTGTTCGACATTCTTTTGAACAAAATAGCCCTGGCTTTTGTTGGCTATTTCATGGTTTATTTTAAGAGCGCCTGAAATATAAGCTATAAATATAATTCCTATAGCGAATATAAAATATTTAAGAGGAGCTTTTGAAATGTTCATCATATTATTTATGTTTTAATATTAAATTTTTATTTTTAAAGGGTCCCCATGATATAAAATTATTCAATTTCTTAATAAGAATACGTTTAAGATAATATCTATTCCAATCTTTTTTATTTAATAATGCATGGATGGAACGGGGTAAAGCGCTTGAAATGTAAAAATTTTTTATCTTAAATACCCGGTAAAAACCTGAATTAAAAATCCATCTGATAAAGAACTTCGGGAAAAAAAATAGATAGTTCATCCAGAAATTTATCTCGTGATATCCATAAACTTTTTTTATGCCGGACGGAGCTTCGCCATGCTCTATAGATACAATATCAGACTCTGAAAGAATGCCTGCTTCTTTTGCAAATCTTGTGATATTCGCCTTTGGATAATAGGTAAGCCAGAACACACTGACAATACTCGGCCTGTTCTGATTATAAAAAGTTAACGCCTCTATCATATCTTTCTCGGTTTCTCCGGGGATGCCAAAGATATGGTCACACTGCAGAACCATCCCTCTTGATCGTATCACATCTATAGCCATAGCGACTTTTTTCCTACTAATATTTCGTTTAAGGATTTCTTTTGAAGATGTTTCATTCAGAGACTGTACCCCCATAGCTACATACCAGCAGTTTGCATCACGCATCATATCAGCCAATTGAATATTAACCAGATTTGGGTGAACAGAAACAAGAAATGGAAGGTTTATCTTTTCCTTGTACAGCATAAGAAACCTATAAGTCCATTTTAAATTAACACCAAAACATTCATCCAAAAAAACTACAAAAGAAGGGGAGTATTTTGCCTGTGCACGCATTAGCTCATCCATTATATTGTCAGGGCTTCTATGGCGGAACCGCTTGCCGCCTATTTCGGTACTCAAATAATCATTGATGCAATATGAACAAACAAATGGACATCCCCTTGAGCACTGGACAAAATAATGAGACTTCATAGACGGATCCTCATTATAAAATAAATCTTTATCCGGAAAAGGAAGATTATTTAAATCTTCATTAACACTGTAGCTATTAACGTTACCAATCAATCTGCCGTTTTGCTTATATACTATCCCATTTAAAAATGGTGATCTCCCACCTAAGATTGCATCTAAATTTTGCATATACGCCAAAATCGTGAATTCACCTTCGCCAATACACAATGCATCTACCTGTGGATAACTCAGAGTTAATTCAGGCAAAAGCGTAGCATGAACTCCGCCTACTATAACGTTAATCTCAGGATTCAATTTTTTAACTTCTTCTGCTATTGTCATATTAACTTTAAAAGTATCGGTTAATAGGGATAACGCTAATACATCCGGCTGTTGTTTAACTATTTCGGAGGCAACTTCTTTGCTGAAATATTCATATGACTCTCTGGAAGAATCAAATGCATAAAAATCTGAAAAATTCTTATAAATTAATCTTGTTTTTATATTGGCTGACTTCAGAACTGCAGAAATATATTCTAATCCTAACGATTCGTAATCGTTATAAAAAAAAATGAGCGATTTCTGTTTAGGCATTCTACTCTTGTTCAAACTATTGATATGCTGAATTATATAAACTATATATTATTCTGAGTTGTTATTTATCTTTATATTGCGTCAATAGCTTCCCCTGGAGTTTCCACTTGACCAGCCACATTAATCTCCTGCAATTGACCGATATAACTCTTAACACAGAGCGGACATAGTGCATGTTCATCCACCATTTCGGAGGGAAAACTAGCCACTTTGCACCTTTCCTATCAAAAGAATTTTTAATGAGAGCCCATAACCGTTCAGGCTGAAGGAAATACAGCATGTTAGCTTGTATCACATCCATGATTATATCTTCTTTTATAGCTCCTTTAGGATAATATGGCAAAGGGAACTCAAATGCATTCTTGGCTGTTAATACTCCGGTAGGATGAAAATTCTCCCAGTCACCAATCTTAGTTAAATTATTTTCGTCTTCAGCAATCTTATATAATCTGGTCCCTGGATATGGAGTAGCACAATTGAACCGGGCCTTTGCAACTTTCAGTGATCTTGCGAGATTAAACGCCGCCACCCTATCAGCCCTGCGTTCGCTGGGCAGCCCGTAAATAAAAACGGTGTCAATGCAAAAACCATATTTCTTTGCCAGATTAATACCGTTGACGACATCCTGAACCGTTTCCTTCTTGTTGATCATTTTCATCAATTCTTCGCTCGCCGTCTCAACGCCGAAGGCCAATCCGGTAAAATTAGCCCCCTTCAGCTTCTGCAATAGCGCGTCATCAACGCAATCCCCGCGGGTTACCATAGTAAATTCCGCCTTAGTATTCAGACCTTTTTCGATAATACTCCCACAAAGTTCAAATATCCTTTTCTTATTAATCGTGAAAATATCATCAAAAAAAACAATATTAGAAGGTGCATAGTTATTGATTAGAGTCTGAAGCTCATTGATTACCTTCTCTGTTGATCTGTATCTATAAATATTTCCGTTAATAGCACGCTGGCTGCAGAAAACGCAATTATAGGGGCAACCGCGCGACGATATGACAAATCCCATGTCATATACCTTTGAATCGAACAGATGATATGGGACATCAGGCAGAAGATTGATATCAATCAGGGAAGCCTTTTCATTATGAAAAATTTTGCCGTTATCTCTGTACGAGCAAGACAAGATATTTTTAAAGCCAAGCTTCTTTCTATGGTTAAGGATGATATCTTCGATTACTGGCTCTGCTTCTCCTCTGACTACAAGATCAACAGAAGGCCTGCCCAATGCTTCTTCAGGCAAAACAGTCGGATGGATGCCCCCAAATATGACCGTAGATCTCGGGAATACCGATTTTATTAAATCAGCCAGCTTATAACCCCGGCTGACATTCGGCGTCATACAACTGATTCCAAAAAGCTGTTCCTCTTTATCCGTAATCTGCCTGATTTTTTCAGTCGTCAACTTTTCAACTTCCTCGTCAATTATCCTGACAGAGTAATTCCTTTCCAGCAGATATGCGGCAAGATATCCCAACCCCAAAGGAACGCTCTTCGCGACAAGAAAGTCAAAAGGTCCAAGAACCCTATCTTCTTTTGGATTTATGAATATTATATCTGGCATCCGCCTTCCTTTCTCAAAAAACAATTCGAAAAGGGATAGAACTCAAAATTCCCATGATTAAATTTTGCCTCCGGCCATCATAAACTTTATAAAATAATAAAAATCATAAAACAATTCATTCCTCCGGATCGCCCTCATAAGCCGCCGATATATAAAACCGGGATTGGTATAGATCATCCTCTTATATGCAAGCTTATAATACTTTTCAACAATGCTCCAACTAACAGAGGGGTGCTCAAAAAAATCTTGCGGCCTGTATATGTTATAGCACTCCCAGTCGTAAACTTTAAGCAGTTTCCTCTCTGATAATTCCCTGAACATAACAGTCCCTGGAAATGGGATGCAGATGCTGATTTTAAGAATATCTGGCTGCAGTTTTCGTCCGAATTCAATTGTATCAAGCATAGTCTCTTCCGTATCATTCAAAAGCCCAACCATAAAATATCCAAAAACATCTATACCTGCCTTGCGGGCCATCTTTACAGTTTCGAATGCTCGTTCAACAGTCGCCCTTCCACCCTTCCCAAACTCCTTTAAAACTCTGTCATTCCCAGCTTCAAATCCAAAAGCAACCTTATAGCATCCTGCCTTTTTCATCAGACTGAACATTTCCTGATCCCCGGCATCTACGCGAATGCCATTTTGACACTGCCAGAGCATGTCCAGTTTCTCGGCAATTATCCTTCTGCAAATCTCCTTAGTTCTCTCGACATCCGTTGTAAATATGTCATCAACAATAAAAAATTCTTTAAAGCCAAAAGACTTCATATATTTTATCTCTTCTATCACACGCTCAATTGATTTTTTTCTAAGAGAGCTTCCCTTAGTCATTTTGCTTGCGCAATAATTACATTTAAAAACACACCCTCTTGTAGTTTCAAAAAAAGATACAGGTGGTTTTTTAGCGAGCAGCCGTGAAGTAAGATGCGTATATTCCTTTATGTTGAACAAGTCCCATGCCGGCATAGGAAGGTCATCAAGGTTTTTAATCCACTCAGCAGTTGAATTTCTTAAAATCGCACCGCCGTTATCCCGATAAACCAGACCATGGATATCTTTCAAGGGAACGCCATCAGCGATTTTAGAAAGCACAAAATCACCCTCTCCGACACAAACTGCGTTTAGATCAGCCTCCTCTACCGACTTCTCAGGCATAGCAGAGCAATGCGGCCCGCCACCAATAGTAAATATATCTGAACTTATTTTTTTTATGCCCTTAGAAAGCCGTATAACCTGGGGGAACAGCGGTGTCGTACCAGTAAAGCCTACAATGTCATAAAGATTTTCCTTTACTTTCGCTAAAACAATCTCGGGATCAAAATCTCTGTACGAGAGGTCTAAAATCTCTACTTTATGCCCATTTTTTTTAGCCTGAGCTGCTATCGTAGCTAAACTCATAACAGGAAAAAAAGGCAGACCAAATGAACTTAAAACATTTTTATATGTAGGCCTCCATGAAGGGTTAACAAGCAATATTTTTGACATTAATACAATTTCCTTTCCAATTAATGTTAATTTGCAAATTCTACAAATTTTGTTAGTATATACTATTATTCATATTTCAGTAAATCATTTTATCGTTATCGGCGGGATTCCACATCGCTCAGCTGCCTTGCAAAATATGCCTCAAGCCGTCATCTATATTAACTGGCTTGAAATTAAACTCTTTTTTAATCTCATTAATTTTACAGGTCTTGTCCCGGTTGAGCAGCTTTAATGCCTGATAATTCAATGTGGAATTCTTTAAAAAAAAGTTGTATATTTTAATAGGCACCCATAATAGCCATAACGGAACATGAACTTTGAAAACTTTCTTGGCATATACACGGGCTATTTTGTCAATAAGGTCATTCATGTTTATTTCTTGTTCGCCTGCAATATAGTATATTTTATTTTTTATATCGCTCTTTATCAGTTTAACTATAATTTCACACACATCGTTAACGTAAACCGGCTGAAGCTTGCAAGTCCCATCCCCTATCACAGGAATAGCAGGAAATATTTTAATAATTTTTGCGAGAATATTAATATCTTTTGAATCTTTGCCATATATTAAAGCCGGCCTCAATATAATATAATCAATATTTGATTTTATTATCTCAGCTTCCCCTCCGGCTTTGGTCCTGCCATAAATATTAGGATTATCCAATGTTGCATCCAAAGAACTAATATATATTATCCTTTTAACACCATTCATTAAACCTGCATCAATCAAATTTTTAGTGCCTATAATATTCACCCCTATAAATTTGTCGGTCACAGACGACTTAATTACTGCCGCAAGGTGTATTATAGTATCCACGCCCTTTGTAGCCTCGCATAAAATATTTCTGTCTGTAATATCACCTTTTATAATCTCTATACTATCATTCCAGAATATGTTGCTTTTATCCCTGACAAGGCATTTTATTCTCATCCCTTCACAGGCTAAACGCCTTAGCAGATTTCTGCCAACAAAACCGGATCCTCCTGTTATAAGTATCATCTTAGCAGAGGTGGTCCCCATCCTTTGGACAGCTTTTGGGCTGATTTAAGGTAGAAACCACCATCCATCATGCCGCCTTCAATAACTGTTCTGATTTCATATATCCGTCGAAACACATTTAATATGCCGTTGTTAAATTAAAATATACTGCAACAGATTCTATTATGGATTTCATTTCATTTTCGTCTCTATTCTCTAACCTTGAAAAGTCAATCTTTATTGTATTTATCTTCATCTCAGAGCATTCATTAAAATTTGCTACTAAATCAATCAAAAAAGATTGCATTGTCTTAGGGTTGCTTTTATCGTATATGCCTATTAAAGAAATAACAGCCAAGCCGTCATTGACTGTCAGCACATTCTTAAACTTATCTAGATTAATAATTGAATTAATATAATCCGTGAAAGGTTTAACCCAAATATATAATGCCGTTAGCATACATAGTAATACCCCAATAAGTAAGAATATCTTTTTATCGGATGCAAAAATAAAAACAATCCCCGGCGACAATGCGATTGAAATATTGTCAATAAGGTTTTTATATTCTTTTGTAGCTTTAATTTTAACAGTAATATTTCTGATTACTTCTATAATCAGAAATGACACAATAACACCGATTATAAAACCCAGCAATAGCCTTATATCAATATCGCTGAACTTATTATGCCTCTTTACCCATCCGAGCTGATATGCGAGTGATAGGGATATGAAAAAAAGATAGACGCCGGTTCGTTCTAAAAACTGTTTTATCAGAGATAGAAACATGTTCGCTGTACCCCCTATCCAATCCTTTCTAATTTGATTTGTCCCCTGCATATTTTATCCTCCTTATTGCTAACTTTCATTTTTAATAAACTTAAGATTTGGGCTTAATACTTTCTATACCCGACAAATAACCATCCGCGGGATAACAACTAAATTAAAGGGAACTTCTGAGCCTCCATGCATAACGAATGGCATGCCACAACGAAATTCCTCTTTCTTCTTTATGCCTAAATAGATTGCTCACTACAAAAATCAAATGAAAAAAGAAATCCAGGTAATGCAGTCTCACCAACTTTTTAGTTAATCTGTAAAACCACGGCCACTTTATAGAGAAATATGCCAGCCGGTGAATGTTTCTGATACCATCCTTATCAGGAATTTTCAAGACGCTCGCCGTCAAAAAAGAATAAGGGATATCTTTAAGCGAGTAGTCATGTTTTACAAACCCGCGTTGGATGCAATATTCAGCAATTTCAGTTTTAGGGAATGGTAAGAATAATGCACTAAACGCATAATCAGTGCATGCCCTGATATTTAATTCAATTGTCTTATATGCAGCTTCTAATGTTTCCTCCGGCAGACAAAACATGTTAGTCGTCTGGCTTTTTATGCCGTATTTCTTGAGAAGTTGCCCGCAACGGACTATCTCTTCGTCTGTTACATTTTTCTTTAGGATATCCTTTCTTATCTTATAATCCCCTGTTTCAATTCCATAGCTTGCTGTTCGGCATCCAGCATTAGCCAGCATATTTACTGTTTCCTCATTTAATAAGTTCGCTCTTGTGGTACACATAAATGGAATTCCTACCTTTTCCTTATACCGTTGCAGAAATTCCTTGAGCCACTTTTTATTAAAAGTAAAAAGGTCATCGTAGAAAAAAATAGATGTTATCGGATACCTTGCGCATTGAGACACGATCTCTTCCATAAAATTATTAACCGTCTTCTGGCGTATATAATTGCCTTTTCCACGAAAGATGTCATGAATTTTTGCATTATAACAGAATGCACATTTATAAGGACATCCTCTGCTTGAAAAAAATCTGTGTACTGTATCATAGGCAAGCTGAGGGTAGCGCTCAAAATAGATAGCACGATCTTCAATAATCTCATCATTTAATGGAACAAGCCGTGCCCTCTCATTAATATGAACGGTTCCTCCTGCATCTTTGTAGGCTAAACCTTCCATTGACGACCAATCAGGATTTGATCTTTCCAACTCTCTAATTACATTGAACAAAACGTCTTCACCTTCACTATGACATACAAGATCAACAGATGTTTCTGAAAGAATCTCTTCGGGATAAAACATAGCATGAGTACCACCAACTATTATTGGGACCTCAGGGAACGCCTTACGGATAAAAGATGATTTATCTATAAGCCATTTATGTTCAGGTGAAAGAACGCTGAGTCCTATTAATTTCGGATTTAGTTTCCTGAGAGAGCTAATAAAATCTTCCTCTAACGACTCAATCAAAACATCAGCTTTGATGCCCCTGTTTTTCAGATAGGCTGCAAGGGACAAAACACCAAAATACGGCACTGCATATTGCTGGAAAAAAATTATATCTGCACTCATTTCTTGCTCTTTATAAAATCAATAACCTTCAGAAATATTCCTAATAACAGGTAATATATACTATCAGGAAATAATGGCACTAAATACCTATACACAAGCGCATATGCAAAGGGATAATTCACTTCCTTAGAAATTTTACCCCCTGTGATTGAATCCACAATCTTTTTTGCGGCTTCTGAATACGTTGGTATCAACCAGCGAGGGAGGGGATGAACCTCTAATTTACTGATATGCCCAAGATGGACAGTAACTAATCTGACTCTTTTATTCCATACAACCCTAAGACACCTAAGAGCCATATCCATATATGCCTTTGATGCCGGATAGGCTACTCTTTGCTCAAGAATTGGAGGAACCAATGCGCTGAAAGATGAAATTCCAACGAATATTCCGCCGTAATTTAAAAAGTGCGTTTCAAAAGCATTCAGGGTATTCCCAAGCCCATCTATGCCTATACGGTTTATTTCTTTAAATGTACTGAAATCAATAGAAAAAGTTTCTGTAATATCTGACATAACTTTTGCAGCATTAAAAATTACGCCGATAGGTTCTTTCGGTAATTGCGAGCAAACTTCACTTATTATTTTAATGCAATCCGGCAAAGCGATATCCAGTTCTAAATGACGGTATCTACCGGTTGAGACCCATCTATCATAGCTAAGAATCTTACTGCTATCTGTTCTGGAAATACCAATAACACTGTAGCCATCCTTGCTGAGAAATTCCTCAACAAGAGCAGCGCCCAGCCCACGTGAAGAGCCAACAACAATATAATATCTTATTTTTTCAGCCATTTCACACAAGAGTATGCCTTATGGCATTGCGGAGGAGAAATGTAATTTAATTTTTATCTTTAATCTTAAAGGCATCCTCAACCTGAATACGCATAATGTTCAATATGTTTCTAGGACTCAAATGCATTAGAGCATTATGTTCATTGTTAGCCAAAAAGGCACAGTATGCACATGTATTTCTATCATGGCATTCCTTGATTGCGCCTGCAACGCCACGTTCTTTTACATTAGGCGCATCGGCATAGTCATGCGCCCAGCATGTAATTACCCTACCATCTGCATCAATCTGATATTTCAACCTGCCATGATAGCAAGGCACAAATCTATAGTTCTTTATTGTCTCCTCACCTTTTTTAAACCATCTCTTTTCAAAAGAAACAGGCCACTTAATCGCTGATTCAAGGACATTATAAGAGTAGTAAACAGGATATCCTTTCTTCTTAAGTGTGAATATCTTCTTAATAGTCTCTCTAATTTCTGCATCTGACATAACAACTCCACAGCCCTTATCCTTCATAGCAGAATAATTGTATAAAATGCTGTACTGCACTCTAAAATTTTTTTCTACAGCAAGCTCTGCTAAATATTCCATATCCTGCATATTTTCAGCGGTTAATGTTGCTGATACAACAACAGGGACATGGTTTTCTGTGAGGACCTCAATAGCTTCCATCACCTTATCATAACAGCCATTTCCTCTATTTTTATCATTACTTTCCTTTCTGCCGTCTAAACTCAAAATAACTGTATCAACACAGCATATTTCTTTAATCCTTACTGGAACGAGATATCCGTTCGTGTTCAGGCTTATACAGAAACCTTTAAGTTTTGCGTAATTAAAAATCTCTGAGATATCACGTCTGAGCAGAGACTCACCACCATGCATCGTAAGGAGCCGCGCCCCCAAATCTTTTAATTCATCTATAATCTTCAGAAATTCTATTGTTGAATAGTCTTTCTGCTTCCTCTCTCCATATTTCCCATAACAATAACTACAGTTAAGATTACATTTGTTATTTGTTACAAAAACAGTAAAAAGTGGTCTATTTAACCCGAAAAGCCTGCACTTGATTAAAGTGGCAAAAAATAATGCCCGATTAAATGCAGATTTTACAGCAGTATTTTTATAACGGGGCAACCCTTTGAGATATTCTATCGCCTCATCATCATCTTTGAACTTAGCCCAATCAATCTTTTTCATTGTCATTTTATCATATCATAAAACAAAGTCAAATTTTAGTTCACCAATTATATAAAACTTTTATTTTCTATGAATGCTTTCCCACTTGCAGAAAAAATCGTTTAACCGTTTAAACTCCTTATAGGTCTGGAGCGAAGTCCTTGCCTCGGAGACCACTAGGCCGGTATAGCCTGCCTTTTCGATAGCTGCAAGAAACTCCTCATCAGGCATACACTTCGCCGCTATTGTCATAGTCTATCCTTCAGTCATTGTAATCAGAATGCTGCAAGAGATACTCAGATAAAGTTGACATGCATGGGCGGCTTGCCTGCGCCTTTTTTAAAGGCAGCCTTTTTTGTTTTTAAGTCCCATAAAAATTCATTAACCTTATGCTGCAAACACAGCGAGCCGCACATGGTCCTTGCATCAAACTTTTCTGAACCTATCAGCCTGATAACCTCCCAGTAGCGCTCGCTCTGCCATATCTCTTTGAACGGCTTATCCGCAATATTGCCGATATGATATTTTTTGTACTTGGAATTAAAGAGCATGCCGCAGGGAGCAACAAGCCCCGAGCCCGAAAACTGCATTATAAACGGAGGGCCGTAGCACCGGCTGTATACGCGTTTTCCTCCGCTCAATATCTTAGACCACTTGGCCTTTACCAGATAGCTGTCATCAGAATATGTCTCGGCTTTTTTTAATATGTCAATCATTTCATGATACTTCGAATAATCCACGCCCAAGCTTCCTTTTTCATCATCGCTGCAATGCTTTATTACAAGATAGTCTACGCCAAGCTCTTTTCCAAGTTTTGTAAGCGGGATAATCTGGTCCGCAAATTCCGGCAGAAGCACCATCTGAAGGCCAATGGTTACAGCAAGTTTATTTTTCTTTTTAATCCTTACTGCTTCCTTAATCGTATTTATAACCTTGAGAAAATGTTCAGGCTTACAGCCGTGTATTGAGGCATATCTGTCAGCGTCCCCTGCAGATATATTAAACCTTAAATACGTAAGCGCAGGCAGTATTTCTTCCAGCCTGTCGTCCTTCAGTAAATAACCGTTAGTGCCCAATGCCATATCCAGGCCGTTTTGCCTGCCCCTCAATATGGCGTCATAAAGATGCGGAGAGCACGTACTTTCCCCGTCGCTGACAAAACTGACAGCCTTCACGCCTATCTCTGCTGCATCATCAAGAAATCTGAAGATGACATCCCTGGTCATCTTCTTTTCATCATTTGACTGGAGCATGCCGTAACAATAAACACACCTGTATGAGCACCGCCTGGTCAGGGCACAGTCAATGGTAATTGGCGCTATCCTCTCGCCTCTAAGCCAGGCATCTACCCTTTCTTTGTGCCATGCCAGTTTATGGCCGTCAAGTATTAACTTTTCCATCGTCTGATATTAAGCTCCTTTTATTCTATCTATGGTCAGGAGATAACTGTGTTGAACTATTCAATTTCGTTATGCCGTCTTGCTGTCAGGGAGTCCTTAACAAAATCTTTCTTGATATTTGTGCCTTTACCGAAATAGATGTCGTTTACAAGCCGGAGATAGCCCCTTACGACCTTCATAAGGGAAGGGAATGATACGGCCTTTGAAATCCCTGAATTTCTCAATGCAAGCCTGTAAGGGACTTCTGCAAAAAGATACCCCCTCTTTACTGTCCTTATAAGGATATCTGTCTGAAAGAAAAATCCCATGCTGCGGTAATTAAGCTCTTTTAGAATTGATTTCCGGTAAAGGACTGTGCCGTTTGTATAATTAAAATTCACCATGAAAGTGGTATTAATAATAAACCTGTAAATAAGTGAAAGCGCATTTCTGAATAACGAGCGTATCCTTTTATTAAAAACAAACGGTATGATAATATCTACCTGCTCAAGCAGCTTGCTGTATCTTAGGATCTCCCATGGATCGTTCTCATTGTCTCCCGGAAGCATCGTCACCATGTCTCCGCGCGTGTTATCAACTCCGTCCCAGAATGATGCGCCGATGCCTTGAGGCGCACCATGATTTATAAGCCGAACACGGCTGTCCTTTTTCATGACCTCATCTACCAGGTCTTTGGTCTTATCCCTGCTGCCGTCGTTTATAACAATGATCTCCCCTTTTATCCCGTAGTCGTCAAATGATTTTAAGGTATTATTCATGGCTGCAAGAATATTCTTCTCTTCGTTAAGGGCAGGCATTACAATAGATACAGATACATCCGTCATATTACTTTTCCCTGAACATTTCTTTAACAGAGCCGGCAATTCTTTTATAGTCAAAATAATATGCGTCTTCAAGGACCGGGCTGTTTGGCGTAGGAACATCGGGAAGCGTAACCCTCTTCACAGGCGCCCTGAGGTATTTAAACGCCTTTTCCGAAGCCACCGCAGCAATCTCAGCTGAAACCCCGCACGTCTTCCAGCCTATATCCACTATCACAAGCCTTCCTGTCTTTTTAATTGATTCTATAATAATATCCTCATCAAGCGGTTTTATTGTCCTGGGATCTATCACCTCGACATCTATTCCCTCCGGCTCAAGAAGCTGAACTGCCTTCATCGCCTCATATACCATATTGGAAACAGCCACAATAGTTACATCTTTTCCCTGTCTCCTTACAATACCCTTGCCTATCGGCACTGTATATATCTCCTCCGGCACATACCCTATCTGCTCATAAAGCCACCTGTGCTCTATAAACATTACAGGGTTTCCATCCTCTATGCTCGATACCATTAACCCTTTAACATCATAAGGCGTGCTCGGCATTACAACCTTGAGTCCGGGGATATGCATAAAGAGCGCCTGAAGCGCCTGCGAGTGCTGCGCTGCCGAGCCCCAGCCCTTGCCGATGATGCTTCTTATTACCAATGGCACATTCGTCCTGCCGCCTGTCATATAATACCACTTAGCGGCATGGTTGACTATCTGGTCCATGCACATGGGTAAAAAATCCATCCGCATATGAACAAATATCGGCCTCATCCCTGCCATAGCCGCGCCAATTGCAACCCCGGTCATTCCATTTTCTGCGATCGGGAGGTCCATCACCCTGTTCTTCCCGAACTTTTTGTGAAGTCCTAACGTGCTCCCGAAAATTCCTCCGGGGTCATCAACACCCTCGCCCATCACAAAAACCCTTTCATCCTTCTCCATCATCTGAGAGGTTGCCTCTTTTAAGGCCTCTCTGAACGTCAGGCCGCGGAGGCCTTCCTTTTGAAGCTGAGCTGCTTTTTCAAACTCTGATTTATCTACATACACCTTTGTCCAGGGCATTTAATTATCTCCAATCAGATTATCCGCTTATTTCTGCTCATAATAAACATCCTCATAAAGCTCCTTAGGTTCAGGGAATGAGCTGCTCCTGCCGAATTCTACAGCCTCATCTATCTCTTTATTTATCTTATCCAAAAGTTTTTTCATTTCTTTTTCGCTCATGACCTTCTTGTCCAAAAGCAGCTTCTTTGTCCTCTCCACAGGGCATTTTTTCAGCCACATATCATGCTCATCCCTGGGTCTGCAGCCCTTTTCGACATCACAGTCAGGCCCGACATGTCCCTTCCACCTGTACGTTCTGCACTCTATAAGAGTCGGCCCTCCGCCTGCCCTCGCCCTGTCAACAGCCTCTTTTGCCGCTTCATAGACTGCTGTCACGTCGTTGCCGTCCACCTGCACACCGGGCATTCCATAGCCTTCCGCCCTTTTGGAAATATTGTCATGGGGCTGTCTTGCGGACTGAGGGGAGTTAGTTGCGTAAAAATTATTCTCGCACAGAAAAATAACAGGCAGTTTTTTAAGGGAGGCGAAATTCATGCTCTCATGAAATGTGCCTTCGTCCATGGCGCCGTCGCCAAAAAATGCCACAGACACAGTATCTGTACCCTTCATGAAAGAAGCAAGCGCAGCGCCCACGGCAATAGGTATTCCGCCGCCAACAATGGCAGTCGAACCCAGGATGCCGCTCTCAGGGTCGCACAGATGCATGGAACCTCCCTTGCCTTTAGAGCATCCTGTTTTCCTTCCGTAGAATTCGGCCATCATACGCTTCATATCGCTGCCCTTGGCTATGCTGTGCCCATGACTCCTGTGGGTTGAGAATATGTAATCATCTTTTCTAAGGTGTATGCAGACAGCAGCTGCAATAGCCTCTTCGCCGATGCAGAGATGCACAGGAGTCTTCATATCCTGAACAGGATAAACCTCTATAATCTTTTCCTCAAATCTTCGAATCCTGAGTATAGTTTCATAGAGCTTCTTCAATGTCTCAGCAGATATACTGTTTGAAGCAGGCTTCCTTGAAAATTTTTTTATCTCTTTCTTATTTTTTGCCATAAAATTCCTTAATCTTCCCCGCCACATAATTTATCTCATCATCAGTCAAATGCTGGTGAACGGGAAGGCTCATAATCTCTTTTGCCTGGGACTCGCAGACAGGAAAATCCCCGTTCTTATATCCCAGATACCCGCATCCTTTCTGAAGGTGTATCGGTATCGGGTAATGAATCTTTGTTTCTATACCGTTTTTCTCAAGGAAACCGGCAAGCTCATCCCTTTTCTTAGCCCTTATTACATAAACATGAAAAACATGCTTTACATTTTTTTTCTTTATTGGAGTTGAAACAACCTCGTTAATCCCCGCTAATCTCTCATCATATTTTCGCGCATTTTCTATACGCTTTTCCGTTACATGATCCAGCTTCTTCATTACATGATTTGCCACTATTGCCTGGATAGTATCCAGTCTGCTGTTATAGGCCAAAAAATCCACTTCGTTCCTGTTTTTCAGACCGTGGTTTCTGAGAAGCATTATCTTTTCGTATAACCAGCTGGAATTCATTGTGATTATTCCCCCGTCTCCCCAGACATTCAGATTTTTTAATGGATGTAGGCTGAAACATCCGAAATCGCCGAACGAGCCGGTTGGTTTGTTATCAATAGTTGCGCCCACAGACTGGCAGGCATCCTCGATAACAGCAAGATTATGCCTTTTTGCTATTTCAGTTATTCTCGGCATGTCGGCGGGATTTCCCGTAAGATGCACCGGAAGTATTGCCTTTGTGCGTGGAGTTACCGCGCGCTCAATGTGATTAACATCCATACTATACTCTTCGTCCACATCCACAAAAACAGGTTTTGCGCCTGCTGCCGCGATAGCTGCCGCTGTGGCGACAAAACTGTTTGGGACTGTGATGACTTCGTCACCGGGCCCGATATTTAATGCCTTCAATGCAAGAAAAAGGGCATCTGTTCCCGAATTAAGCCCGAGGGCATAATGGGTCTTGCAGAGCCTGGCGAAATCGGCCTCAAATTCCTGAACCTGAGGCCCGAGAATAAATCTGCACGAATTAAGTTCCCTGCGTATATCCGAAAGTATGGCCTCAACATCAAACTGTGCACGCAGATTTAAATATTTTACTTCCATACAGCTCCCTTATTTTTTGTAAAAGGCCTTTATCTTATCAATCATGTAATTAACCTGGCTCCCGGTCAGATGCTGATGAACGGGAAGCGTGATTATCGTCTTGCACTGGGCCTCTGTCACAGGGAAATCTCCCCTCTTATAACCGAGATAACGGGCCGCCTTCTGGAGGTGCAGGGGAATCGGATAATGTATCTTTGCATCTATCCCATTTTTCAGGAGATAGGAAAGCAGCCGGTTTCTTTTCTTTGCGTAGAACATATAGAGGTGATATACATGCCTGTATCCCTTCTTCCTCGTGGGCAAAGTTATGTAGTCAGGGAGTTCCGATAATGCCTTATCGAGTTTATTTGCATTTTTAATTCTCTGATCGGTAATCCAATTGGCCTGTTTGATGAGATGGTTGCCGACAATGGCCTGAATAGTGTCAAGCCTGCTGTTATATCCGAATATATCCACCTCGTCCCTTCCATGAAGACCATGATTTCTCAGCAGAAGCAGTTTATCCCTCATCTGTGCCGAATTTGTTACTGTAACCCCGCCATCACCCCAGACATTAAGGTTCTTCAACGGGTGCAGGCTGAATCCTCCGGCAACTCCGAATGTCCCTACCAGCTTGCCGTTAATAGCCGCTCCTATTGACTGGCACGCGTCCTCGACAACAGGAAGACTATATTTCTTCGCAATCTTCATTATCTTAGGCATATCGGCAGGCGCGCCTGTATAATGAACAGGCAGTATGGCCTTTGTGCGTTTTGTGATAGCAGCCTCTATCAGATCGGCGTTTATCGTGAAATCGTCAAGGACATCAACATAAACAGGCCTTGCTCCTGTCGCAACAATAGCGCCTGTCGTTGCTATGAAACTGTTGGGCGCGCTTATAACTTCATCTCCATGCCCTATCCCCATGGCCTTCATGGGAAGAAAGAGCGCATCGGTGCCTGTTCCTACGCCTACGGCATGTTTTGCGCCGATGAGCTTGCCGAATCGCTTTTCAAACTCTATCATCTCGGGACCGAATGTAAACTGGCATCTCTTCAACTGAGCCTTCATAGCCCTGAGTATCGGGACTGAATCAGTAAATTGCTGTTTTAGGTATGAGTACTCAACCTTCATCTTCACGTTCTTGCCCATTCTGGTTCTCCTTAGTATATTATATTCAGTTTTATTTCAGCTTTATCGCCTTCATTGTCTTTATATTGTAATATCTGATATCGTCCATAGGATTAGGGATCTTCCCGGCCTTAAACGCGTCCTGAAGGTCTTTCACGGCTTCTTCTATCGTATGTTTGGCCTCAAAACCAAGTTCTTTTTTTATCTTGGCGGATGACACATGATATGACCTGTTGTCATTTGTCGGGGTGGTTACAATCTCGATATTCTCTCCAATAACGCTTCTAACCTTTTCGGCAATCTGCATTATAGTGAAGTTTTCATAACCGGCATTGTAAATCTTACCGGCAATCTTTTCCTTCGGCAGCTCAAGAATATATACATAAAGGTCCGTCATATCTTCAATGTGAATATTAGGGCGCTTCTGCGCACCGCCGAAAACAGTTATCTTTTTATTGTTTATTGCATGATTTGTAAGTATATTTACGGAAAGGTCAAGCCTTAATCTTGGCGAATATCCGCAAACAGTTGAGGGCCTGATAACCAGAGTGGTAAAATCAGGGGACTGCTCCTTGAGAAGCACATCCTCGCACATCATCTTAAATTTTGAATAGTCCGTCAGGGGTAGCAAAGGGAGATCTTCAGTTACATTTTCATCTTCCTTTATCCCATAGACGCTTGAGCTTGAGGCATATGCAAAAAGTTTTATCTTGTTCTTCTTCGATATCTGTACCAATGGAATAAACGCATCGTAATTTATAGACTTGCCCAGGGTCGAGTCTAATTCAAAGCTCGGGTCATTGGATATACAAGCAAGATGTATCACCGCATCGCTACCGGGTATTTCTTTTTCGAGCAGCTTCGTATCCCTTATATCGCCTTTTATCTGAATCAGATTTGGATTATTCTTCACCTCATCCAGGACATCCTCGCCATAAAGATACAAATCAAGCACTTTTACTTTATATCCTTTTTTTAGGAGTTTTGGGATAAGATTGCAACCTACATATCCTGCACCCCCAGTGATAAATACCGTTTTAATGCTTTCCATTAAAAAATCCTCCTTACCTAAAACTTAATTGTATTTTTCTGATTCGATTTCTGCAAAGAATCTACAGCCTAATTATAGAAACACATTAGAATAGCCGATGTCTGAGACCTGACTAACCATCTCTGGTTTTCATAATAGTATCCAATACACAATGGCATATTGAATGATGAAGTATTTCTACAGGGCCGTAAGCATTCGCCGGCACATAAAAGTTAATATCCCCCATTGAGGAAAGAGGGTTATCGCCTGAAAAACCGGAGAGTGTTACTATTTTGCATCGTTTCACACTTGCAGCCTCAACTCCGCAAAGTATATTTTCAGACCTGCCTGAACTGCTGATAGCAATTAATACATCTCCCTCATCCGCAAACATCTCGATTGGCTTTCCAAAAACATACTTATACCCATAATCATTACCAATACATGTAAGTACTGAACTGTCATTAAAAGCAATTGCCCTTATACCTCCATTCTTCCAAAAATCAGTTGACATATGGCTCGATATGGCAGCACTTGCTCCATTGCCTATAAATATCATCTTCCGTCCCGATGCAGTTTGATCAAGTATAAGATTGCCAACCAGTTCAATACCTTGATAGAGATTAAAACTATCACCTTTTTTGTTGGTAACTCTGATAGAATTCATAAATATTAAAAGGTCGTTATAATATGTTTCAGCTATCTTGTGCATTAATACCTCACTTCCAAAAAGCATGAACAAATTCAAGGAGTTCATGTTTTTCCACAGATTTTTTATTTCCTATAATTTGAACTGCCAAGGCGCCAACTGCATTTCCCAAAAATGAAACCATATCCAGAGACAAGCCGCTTGCAAAACACGGAGCGGTATAGGCAAAAACAGCATCCCCGGCGCCGACCGTGTCAACCACTTTTGAGGAAAAAATTGGTGACCTATTTATCCCGCTGTCCCCGTTGAGAGCTATAAGCCCTTTCTTTCCCAATGTTACAACCAAACAATCAGTGTTTAATAGTGCAAACATCTTTTTTGCAACATCCTCTATATCCTCAAATCTTTCTTGTGCAGCCAGCCTTATCTCAGGTTCATCCAGGCAGACATAATGCGACCGCTTATATCTTGTAATCATATTATAGCCTGCATTAGCGCTGTTTGTCTGAGTATTTATAGCAAGTTTTTTAGCATACTCCTCAATTACTCTTATCACATTATTGGTTATGAATCCATGCCCGAAATCAGAAACCATTACAAGATCATATTCACTTATAACAGATTTCAAATAATTAATAATTACTGATTCAACATTTTTATCTATATAATTATCAGCAAGGTAATTAATCTCGAACAGTTTCTGGTTTAGATACTGGTTTATATACCTTTTTTTAACAATCGTGGGGCCGTCATCCCTGTAGAAAAATTTTGCAGTTATATTCGCTTTAAGATTTTTCATAATGAACTCTTCCTTTGAATCAGCAGTACCTAACATTGATACCAGATGCACTTTATCGCATATTCCTGCAATATGATTTGCAACTGCAAAAGCCCCCCCATTAAATACCTCATGAGTCAGATACTTGCTGACGACAAGATGAGCCTTTGCCGATTTCCCCATCGAATCGCAATAATGATATTCATCTATGATACCGTCCCCTATCAGCATAATCTTCATATCCTTGAGATTATTTAAGGCATCCGCCATATCATTGAAACTATATTTTTGAGAGAATTTTTGGAGAAAAACCTTTGTTTCTTCAGGGTATATATCAAGAAAATTCTTTATTATGGCTGACGAACTGAATGAGAACCCATCTGTTTCCAATATGTTGACCTTGCCAAAATAAAGCTCCGTTTCAGCCTTGAATATCTTTTTATGGATCTTCTGGTCGCGTTCTCTGTGCGCCTGTCCCTTTGCAAAAACATCAGGTTTTATCCTCTTCACACATTCAAACGGAGTCTCATCATCTACTATACAGACATAATCAACCTGGCTCAAAGAGGCGATATTTTCTGCCCTCAGATTATCGGGAAAAACTGGTCTGCCCGGGCCTCTGCGGACATCTTTATCTCTGATAATTGTCACTATAAGTACATCCCCCTGGTTTTTTGCCTGATTTAGATGCTTTATAATTCCCGGATGGATCAAATCGAAAACACCATGACTCTGAACAACGACGTTATTCTCTTTTCTAAGAGCTTTAACTTTTTCAACCAGTTCATCTATTAGCAGTATTTTTTTCTTTATTTTATCTTCCATACTATCCATTATTTAAAATATTGATTAATCAATTTGGTTGAAGAAAAAACTATTTCATGCGTAAACCTCATCTCAGCGCCTATCTCTTTTAATACCTCATGCTCTCTTTGAATCTTACCTGTCTTATCCTCGAGGTTTTCGAATTCCTGCCCCTTGACATAGATGTCGGGCCTCAACAGCCTTAATGTCTCCTCGGCAGTCGGCCACTGATTAACAGCTACATAATCCACGCATTCAAGCGCTGCAATAGACTCTGCCCTCAAATCCTGATTAAACACAGGCCTCCCGGGCCCCTTGTCAATATAAATATCAGGAGTAAGAGTTACCACAAGGACATCTCCCATTTTTTTTGATGCCTGAAAATATTTGATATGGCCGGGATGCATAAGGTCAAAACAACCGTGGCAAAGAACCACCTTTTTACCTTCGGACTTCAGTTTCTTTATTATATGAGAAAGTTCTTCAAGAACCTTTATTTTCATAACCTTTGGAATAATATCACTAATTTCCTATTATTATCAACACTTAACTGCCTTTTCAGCATCATTTATCGCAGACCAGAGCGCGGGAATCGTTTCAGAATGTCTTCCTTTTACATAAAAACTCTTTCCCCCGTCAGCTACTGTCCTGACAAGCATGGTCTTCCACGGCCTAAAATAATAGAAGGGGCTGTTTTTGTCAGGCTCTGCGCTGAAATCTTTGGGCAGATCGTGAAGGTCGCAGACCAATGTAGTAAAGTGCCTGATATTCCCCCCCTGCTGATGAGCAACATTCCGAGCCATGCTGAGAGCCTTTAGAAAAACTTCCGGAGCCATCACAGAGCTTCCGAAATTCATCACCACGCCGCCTTCGAGTCCCTCCAAGATTTTTGCGAACCTCAGAAAATCGCGATAGGACATTTCTCCTGTTGCAGCACCATTGCAGTTCGGATGCTCATGGATGATATCATACCCTATACCGACATGCACAGTAACAGGAATCTTGAGCCTGTACCCGGCAGCTAAAAGACTAATATTCTTGTAAGGGAATTCTCCATTAAATATCGCCTCCCCGACAGCTTCGCCCATACCCGAACCATTATTGTATCCCTTATTAATAATATCGTTTATCTGTCCCGTCTCTTTCCAGAGGCCAAACTGCCCTTCTTTTATATATCTTGCAACGCTCTCGGTTGTTGCGCCGATAAGCGCAAATTCAAAATCATGAATCATGACAGAGCCGTTCATGGCAATGCATGACAGGTAGCCTCTCTCCATCAGGTCTATTAAAAAGTTCTGCACCCCTGCACGGATAACATGCCCGCCTATCATCAGGACAACCTTCTTATCGCTATCTTTTGCTTTCACAATGCTTCGGGCAACTTTACCAAAAGATTCAGCATAGGGCTTTACATTTTCAGCGGGCCTGACAACACTAATATCAAGGTCATGAGACCTTTCCATCAAAGACTTTATTTTCAGTTGTAGTCTCTCGAAAAACATTTTAATTGCGGTTTCCCCCCGTTTTTCCGCCAACCTTATCAAGCGGGGTATAAAAATATTTTTTCCTTATAAGATACTCTGCGATAGAAAAAGCCCTCGCAAATGGTTTCCCTAAATGGATGAGTTGTATCTCATCAAAAAGATGATGGAACAGAAACCCCATAAGGATAAAATTCGCCACCGGAAAAAATTTCCCAAGCAGGAAAACAATCAGATAACACTCCATTGTATGAAAAATATTAAGGCCGAGCCGACCCTCAAGGTTATTAAGCTGCCATCTATGATATCTAAACATACCCCTGATGTCCAGCCTTCTTATGTATGTGTAATATTCTATAAAATGGTCAATATCTATCAGCACCACTGATAAACCGAATAAAATAGCCTTGTTGCCTGCGGCAGGATATAATACGGCAGCACCTAAGGCACCCTGAATGAAATGTACGGTCGGGCTCATCTTTTTTAAATAGTCTTCCTGAACTGCCACGCATAAAGAAAAGTAGAAATATACGAGCGGCCTCTTTCTTCCTTATGCCCAGACACGCCTGTTATGAGTATCATCTCAGCTTTCTCAAAAAATGTTTAAGAATGAATTTTGGCCTTATATAATAAGAGACTATTGCATACTCCTGTAATCTGTGCAGTTCATCCGGTGAAAGGTTCTTATGCCTGAACACAGGATTAAAATTATCGAAATTTTCCCAATTTGTCTCATATATTCTATCTTTAATCTGCTCAAAGTACTCGGTTCCAGGGATCGGAGTGCATATAGTAAAATTCGCGAAGTCGGTATTCAGTTCCTTGGCATATTTTATGGTTCTTTCAATTGACTCTTTTGTGTCATTTTCAAGGCCGATTATATAAAAGGCGACCACTTTTATGCCTTTCTTATCGCAATGTTTGACTATCTTTTCCTGATGCTCCCCTTCAATATATTTTCTCTTCTGCAGTCTCAGAATATTTGGGTCAACAGATTCAATTCCGACTTTAACAGCCCTTAATCCTGCCGTATATAATAAACCCAATAGTTCGATATCAAGGCTATCCAGCCTTGTTTCGCATCCCCATTCAATCTTGATGCCCCTTTTTATAATTCCATCGGCGAGCAGGGCCGCCCTTTTTTTATTGAAAGAAAAACAGGGGTCCCTAAACATAAGGCTCTTGATGCCATACCTTTCAACAAGATATTCGATCTCTGCCAGGATATTTTCAACGCTCCTTTCTCTATACAGGCCGAAAACCTTATAAGGGCAATAATTGCACCCGTATACGCAGCCCCTGCTGCCCTGTATAAATGTAAATGGCCTCTTAGAGAAGAGAGTCAGGTAAGAGAACTGTTTGATAGGGAAAACATCCCAATCTGGAAATGGAATGCTGTCCAGATTCTCAATAGGATTACTCTTAACTACCCCTTCGGGCATATAATCATCGGTTATTCTAAATGCGATATCCTCAGGCTCGCCCTGAATAATAAAATCCGCATAAGCCGAAAAAATATCGGATCTGACAGACGGGAAAGGCCCTATCAACCCTATCATGGAATTCGTTTCAGCCTTAATTCTCTTTATGAAATCCATTTCAAGATTATGCCGCACTAATGAACACTGAATAATTACGAGATCGGAATCATGAGATATTTTATTTGTCAAAACCTCGACAGTATGGCCGTTTTTCCTGAAAATGCCTGCGAGATATCCGTAGGACATCAATGGATGAAATTCTCCATTCAGCCTTTTCTTTTCAAGCAATTTTGCGAGAAGGGACGAACCGATCCTAAACGTTGTTCCAAACCCTCCGTTGTAATCTTTATTATCTCCGGGCTTTAGAATATTAAGCAGGGTAATCTTCATTGTAAGCCATAGGAAAGGCAGTTTAATATGAGACTTTCAAGTTAAAATATCTCGCAATTGGATTCTATTATCTGCCTTAGTTCGTTCTCACTTTTTTCTTTTAACTTTGAGAAATCATTTATGTTTCATATATTATATTTTGACAATCTCTCAAGCGCAATCCAGAATCCTTCGCCGCCGAATTTGTGCCCCTGCCAGACCTCCGGGACAAAGGGCGCACTGCATCCGGACAGAATCTTGAACAACTCCGCGAAGTCTATTTCACCCTCGCCAATCTGCAGGCCTTCTCCGTCAACGCCCGCGCCGTCTGAGATATGAAGGTGGGCTATATATGGCTTAACCTTTTTTGTAAACTCGGCCAATGAAATTTTATAGTGGCCGCAGGCAAGAACGGCATGGGATGTATCGAAACAGAGCTTTCTGCCGGTTTTTTTGCAAAAATCCGAAATTTCATCCGGCAGGACAAAAACATTATGATATCTCTGCCCTCCGAAAAGCCACGGGAACGGAGGCATATTTTCAATAATAATCTCCGAGTCGCCTTCATCCAGTTCCTTAAGCGAGGCCTCCAGATTCTTATAAAGTTTTTCCCGGTCAGGGATGGGTTCATCTATGCTGAAACCGCCGACATGAGATATGATGTAAACCTTATTCTTTACGCTGAAATGCTTCTTTAGTTTGTGCGTTACATTTATAACTTTCTGTAAATTTTTGACGGAAAGTTTTCTTTTTGAGGCGTCCGGCGAACATAGATCGAGAAGATTATCATTCCTGAAAAGCTCCGGGGCATGGACAACAAGCTCCTGCTTGTAATTATTTATTTTAAAATTATGCTCCACATCGTCATAACTCAGATGGAACTCCAGAAAATCAGGAGAACTTTTTCTGATGACCTCTTCGATGTCGTGATACCTCACGATAAGACCCCATTTTCTTTTAAAACCGTATTTATGAAAACGTTCCGCGCTGTCTCTCAGGTCGGACTCTATAAAATAGTCATCCTTTTTTATATCTCTATTGGCTATTTTCCCCACTAATTCATCAAACCTTTGAGGAGAAATGCCCTTCCCCGGACTTTTTGCCGCTATCATATTTTGATTAATAGTTTTATCTTTTTTAATATCAGCGGCTGCAACAAGACTTTTTGAGAGGTTCTCTCTGTTTAGTCTCTCTCCCTGGGTAATCCATCTATGATTCGACCCCATAGCAAACTCAATATTTCTTATATCCCTCACAAGCTTTTGAAGCCCGGGGAACTCAAGACTTGCTGCGTGGTCCGGCCCTTCCATTGTGCGGTCGAGAGTAAAATGCCTTTCAATCACACAGGCGCCCATAGCTACTGCTGCCTCTGAAACAGAGATGCCCCTTTCATGTCCTGAATAACCGACAGGCACACCATATTTTTTAAGCTCGAGCATAAATCTTAAATTTATATCTTTATAAGGAGCCGGATAGGTGCTGTTGCAATGAAGGATAATAAACTCTGCCTTCCTCTCTTTTAAGAGACCCACTGTCTTTTCTATTTCGCTTATTGTCGACATGCCGGTTGAGATGATTATCGGTTTGCCTGTTTTAACAACATAATCTAAAAGATCCAGATTTGTCATATCTGCAGAGGCTAATTTATATGCCGGGACGCCTATTTTTTCGAGTTCATCAACACTCGGTTTATCCCATGGGGTGCATAGAAACATTATCCCCTTATTAACGGAATATTCCGCGAGTTCTTTCATCTGGCCGGTGGATAGATGAAATTTTTTTAGAAGAGAGATGGTATACTGGACTGAAAGATCCTCCCTTAACGTATCCTCAAGAGCATCTTTCTTGTAAAGCGCATTTAAATTCCTCATCTGGAACTTAACGCAATCAGCGCCAGCCTCGACTGCCATATCTATAAGTTTTTTGGCGATCTTCATGCTGCCATTATGATTCACCCCTATCTCCGCGATTATAAAACAGGGGCATCCCTCTCCAATGGTCCTGCTGCCAATCTTAATCGTTTTCACTCTTGTATCCTTCTTGTTTCATGATAATGTCAAGCAAAGAAAGCTCATGTGGCGAGTCTATCTCTACAGACTCCTCTTCGCTCATGGCATACATCTCTATCTTGCCGCCGAGCCTGTTTTTCTTTTCTAATAATAATTCCGTCCTGGTTATGTAAACCGAGCCGTTCTCCCTGTACACTTTATTCTCAGGCTTTATGTCCTGCCTTCTCGGCCGGTTCCTGTAATCATACAACGCAACAACCTTGCCGCCTTCGTTCTTCCAGAAAAAACTATGGTTTTCGCACACCGTCAAAAGGGAATCAGCTCCTGTCTCCAGGACCTTTTCTATGCATCTGTCAATCGTGCCTTTCTTCCTGTATGGAGAAGTCGGCTGCAAAAGCACAACATAGTCCGGAAGACTTTCACGGCCTTCTTTTACAGAATCAAGCGCGTGTATTAATACAGGTTCGGTCGGGATCGTGTCCAGGGCCAATTCCTGAGGCCTGTTTATAAGCCTGACCCTGGCGTACTTTTTTGCTACGTTTGCAATCTCACTGGAATCGGTCGAAACAAGAACGGCATCGATATACGAAGATTCCAGCGCAGACTCTATGGAGAAGCTCAACAAGGGCCTGCCGAGCAGAGGCTGTATGTTCTTATTTTTTATCCCCTTGGACCCGCCGCGCGCAGGTATTATAGCAATAAACTTTGCCATTCAACCGTTAAATAATTGATTTGAAATAATCTATGGCCTTAACCAAGCCATCTTCAAGCTTTGTCTCAGGTTGCCAGCCGAGATACTGTTTTGCAAGTGATATATCGGGATTACGCTGCATGGGATCATCCTGAGGTAGTGGCTTGAAAACTAATTTCGAAGTTGAATCCGTCATCTTTATTACCTTTTCTGCCAGCTTAAGGATGCTAAACTCGTCAGGATTTCCCAAATTCACTGGCCCGGTGAATTCATCAGGAGTACTCATAAGATTAATAAGCCCGTTTATAAGATCGCCAACATAACAAAAACTTCTCGTCTGCTTACCATCACCGTATATCGTAATATCTTTATTTTTAAGAGCCTGCACAATAAAATTACTTACAACCCGGCCGTCATTTGGATGCATACGTGGACCGTACGTATTAAAAATCCGGGCTACTTTTATTTTTAATTTATGCTGGCGGTAATAATCAAAAAATAATGTTTCAGCACATCGTTTCCCTTCATCATAGCAGGACCTTACACCAATCGAGTTAACATTGCCCCAATATGATTCCACTTGAGGGTGCACCTTCGGGTCTCCGTATATCTCGCTTGTTGACGCCTGGAGTATTTTGGCTCTCACACGCTTGGCTAATCCAAGCATGTTGATGGCTCCGTGAACAGAGGTCTTCGTTGTTTGTACGGGATCAAATTGATAATGAATAGGTGAAGCCGGACAGGCGAGATTATATATTTCATCAACCTCTACATACAACGGGAAGCAGATATCATGTCGAATAATCTCAAAGTAAGGATTTTCAAAAAGATGCGCAATATTTGACTTCCGGCCTGTATAAAAATTATCTACACAGAGAACTTCATGCCCTTCATTGAGGAGTCTTTCACAAAGATGTGAACCCAGAAATCCAGCGCCTCCAGTTACAAGTATTCTCTTGGTCGAGTATGCTTTCATAATCTTATGCTCCTCTGTTAGAAATTAGATGCCATATTATTTAATAAAAGCCATTTCGGTCAAATAATAACTATCCTCTCCTTTGATTATTTTTATCTTCCATACTTATCTTCAACCCTTACTATATCATCCTCTCCAACATATTCTCCATTCTGAACTTCGATTATCTCAAGAGACAATCTGTCCGGATTTTCAAGTCTGTGAAAGGTCAATTTCGGGACATATATGGATTCGTTTTCATGAACAAATGTTTCCTTATCCCCTATCATTACCTTTGCAGCTCCCTTAACGACCACCCAGTGCTCCGATCTTTGTTTATGCATCTGAAAGCTCAATTTCTCTCCGGGATTTACCACTATCCTTTTTATCTTATACCCTGTTCCTTCTTCAAGCACTGTATAACTTCCCCATGGCCTGTAGGTTGTAACATGCTCCTCTACCTCTCTTCTTTTGTTCTCTTTCAGTTTACTTACTACATCCCTTACTTTCTGCGTCTCGCCTTTTTTAGAAATAAGCATTGCATCATCCGTCTCTATTACAAGACAATCATCTAATCCTATAGTTGTTATTACTCTTTTATTGCCTATTATTAGAGACCTCTTCGTGTCTATTGAAATAACATCGCCCTTCTTGACATTCCCCATTTCATCCTTATCCAAAATATCATATAACGAATCCCATGAACCTATGTCATTCCAGTATAAACTTAACGGCATTGTAACAACTTTATCTGATTTTTCCATAACTGCATAATCCATTGATATATCAGGCATCTGATTAAAGCCTGCAACCATCCCATTAAAATCCATCTTCACCATTTTGTTTATCTCAGGCATATGTTTTTTAAACTCTTCTATCATTGTTCCTATGGTAAATGCAAACATGCCGGAATTCCAGTAATAATTCCCATTGCCTATGTATCGTTTTGCTGTTTTCAGATCGGGTTTCTCCGTAAACTTTTTGACCTCTAAAAAATTCTGCCTGTTAATCCCGGATTGTCGGCTGTTAGTTTTTATATATCCATATCCTGTCTCCGGCCTGTCAGGTTTTATGCCAAATGTAACTATATGTCCTTTATTTGCGATCCTTTCTGCCTGCTTAAGATATCCGACAAACTCATCATCAGGCCTGATTATATGGTCAGAAGGGGATATAAAGATTACTTCGTCTTTACTACAACCCAATTTTTCAAGGCAATATTTAACTCCAAGCGCTATAGCAGGCGCAGTGTTTTTGCTTGCAGGTTCAAGGATAATATTAGATTCAGGGATAGGCAAAGATAAATATCTCAGGTCTGACAAGACATGGAATTTGTATTCGCTGTTTGTCATCAGGATAATATCTTCGCCGGGCACGATTTTTAAAAGTCTTTCAACTGTTTGCTGCAAAAGGGATTTATCGCCATTCAGCTTTAAAAACTGCTTAGGATAGTTTTTCCTTGATAGAGGCCATAGTCTCGTGCCGCTGCCGCCTGCAAGGATTATTGCTTTCATGCCGCCTGTTCTGCCTCTTGAAATTCTTTTGATAAAAATTCTTTGTAATTGTTTAAACTAAGTTCATCTTTTGCTTCTATTCTCATTACTACAATTGGCTGCGTATTGCTTGCCCTCAGAAGTCCCCATCCATTATCAAATTTCACTCTTATGCCGTCAATTGTATTTAGATCTTTAATCTTATACCTGCCGCTCCCGTTCTCTTTGTACTCAGTAAACCTTACAACGATTCTCCTGACGATATCGCTTTTCCTGTCATCAGGGCATTCGATTCTTATCTCAGGGGTGCAGGACATCACAGGAACATCAGAAAGGAGTTCTTTTATATCTTTTCCGGTATTTTTCATTATCTCTATAAGCCTAAATGTTGTATAAATTGCATCATCATAGCCAAAATATCTGTCCCCCATGAAGATATGTCCGCTGAATTCCCCGGCAAGCAATGCGCTTTCATCTTTCATCTTCTGTTTTATGAGTGAATGTCCTGTTTTCCACATTATGGGTATGCCCTCATGCCTTCTTATGTCATCAAACATTATCTGCGAGCACTTTACATCACCGATAATCTTTGCGCCCCTGTTTTGCTTTAAAAGCTCACGGCTGAGAATAATCATCAACTGGTCGCCCCATACAATATTACCATCTCTATCAACCACTCCGATTCTGTCGGCATCTCCATCATATCCTACGCCCATATCAGCGCCTGAGTTCCTTACCTCACCGATTAAATCATGGATACAGTCAACCACCGTTGGGTCAGGATGATGGTTGGGGAAATTCCCGTCAGGTTCGCAGTAAAGAGGGACTACGTCACAGCCTATATTGCTCAGGATTTCAGGGACAACAATGCCCGCTGTCCCATTGCCTGCATCAATTACCGCTTTGAATTTTCTAAACATGGAATCACTCAAATATGAAAACTCATTCAGCATGTAGTTTTTATACGCACTTGTTATATCGTACCTTTCGACTACTCCTTTTTTATCGAATGAACTCCATTCCCCGTTTAAGATTATATTTTTCAGCCTCTGTATGTCCTTGCCGTGGATAGTCTTTCTGCCGGCGCTTATCTTGAAACCATTATATTCTGGCGGGTTATGGCTTCCTGTCACCATAATACCGCCATCCAATTTTAGATGAGGGATAGAGAAGTATTGAAGAGGAGTTGGGCAGATTCCTATATTATATACATAGATGCCCGCTTCGGTTATCCCTTCAATAATACCCGACGCCAATTCTTCTGAACTAAGCCTGACATCTCGTCCTACGCTTACACATTTTGCATTTGTGTTTGAATCTATTAATAAACTGGCGAACGCTCTGCCTATTGAAACAGCAACATCCCTGTCAATATCTCTGCCGGCAAGTCCGCGAATATCATACTCCCTGAATATCTTTTCGTTCAGCATTTCCTATCAACTTTATCCGTAATATTCTTTATACCATCCGATAAATTTCTCTATGCCATATTCTATAGCCGTCTGCGGTTTGAACCCAACGTCTTTCATCAGGCCATCCACATCAGCGTATGTTGCAGGCACATCGCCTGCCTGAATCGGCAATAAGTTTTTTGCAGCCTTTTTCCCCAGACATTTTTCCAATACTTCAATGAAATACATAAGTTCAACAGGATTATTATTGCCTATGTTATATAGCTTGTATGGGGCATAACTCGTTGCGCTGTCCGGTTTATCGCCATTCCAATCGGGATTAGGCTCCGGAATTTTATCCATAACCCTTTGCACTCCCTCTATTATATCGTCAATATATGTGAAGTCTCTCTTCATCTTCCCATGGTTAAATACGTCTATAGGGTTT